>Ga0118677_10011863_pt1 | contig 12932 bp, 9 predicted proteins | sample AliMusrvi5mmetaG_FD_86154 | JGI IMG/M metagenome (GOLD analysis project Ga0118677, IMG submission 86154)
TGCTCTCCGCTTTCCGATGTTTTCGAATGAGACAACTGGCCTTGAGCAAAGAAAATTGCAGGAGAGAATCTGGACCATTTTTTTATATATATCGCCCTTGACAACCGACCATTCCTGGGCAATAATATAATTATGCAGCAACTCATTGAACGAGTCAACTAGATATGGATGATGTAACATTCAACAATTTAGCCAAGCACGAAGCCTTGCAGGAAGCGTTCAGGAACGCATTACTGCGAGGCGAGTTCGCGCCTGGCCAGCGTTTTCCATCGCAGAGCGAACTATGCGCCAAATACAGCGTAGCCATAAACACGGTCAGAGAAGCAATATCCGGATTGGTCAGCGAGGGTCTCTTGCTTCGTATTCACGGTAAGGGCACTTTCGTAACCGACAACGCAAAGCGCCATCCGGTGATTTGTATTGTTCTGGATAGACTGATCTCGTATCCAGCGGAGAATTTCCGCAAGAACACCGATGTCAATGTTCCGCTCGTGCATTTCATGCGTGATGAGGCCGTGAAGAATCATGCCGATGTCTTTCTGTGCATGAACAATGAAGTGCAGGACTACGAGCGTAGAAACATCCGCAGCGTGATCGATAGAAAGCTCGACGGGGTCGTTATTCTATACTCCGGTGACGAGCGCACACTTGATTGCCTGCAGGATCTTCGTGATTCGGACATTCCATTTGTCCTGTTGGAGAGACATGCCGCCGATTCTAAAGATGACTACGTGGTTTCGGACAACTATTCGGGCTCCAGGAAAGCAGTGGAGTCTCTGATAGATCACGGGTTCGAAAAGATCGTGCATGTGACTTATCGGATCACGGCTAACACAGTTACGGAAAGAGAGACCGGTTACCGCGATGCGCTAGTCGGCCGCGGCCTGCCCTTTCAGGAGTCGCTTCCCTTGTTTGGCATCGGAGCGGACTCCGACCCCGAGGCGACCACTATTATGATCAGCGAACTCATTAGATCACACAAAGGTGAAAAGTTCGGCCTCTTCCTTTGCCATTCGGGTATGCTCCACGACGTTTGGCCCCAGGTCGAAGCCGCCGGAATTGCCCACGAAGATATTGCCATAGCGTGCATCGATGATGTTCCGCCGGGCTGGCTTCCGGACGACGTGTTATTAGTGAAGTCCATAGCGCCATTGGAAGATATGGCCAGGGCGACAATACAAACTGTAATAGAACGAATGGGCGGGTGTCAGGAACCGAGGCAATTAAGGCTCGCGCACAAAGTCGAGGTGCTGGAGCCGGAACCGGTCAGGATGCCGGACTTGCTCAGCGAACAGGGACTAGTGTCCACCGTCTAGGAGCCATAGTAACAGGAGTGGGAAAATGCGGATAAGACGAGGTTTTACCCTTATTGAATTGCTGGTGGTAATTGCTATTATTGCAATCCTTGCTGCAATACTGTTTCCAGTGTTTTTGGCGGCCAAAGAAAACGCCAATAAGGCTACCTGCGCCACGAGCATGAAGCAGCTTAACGAGATCTTCTCAATGTATTCCGATGACCACAACGACACCACGCTGACCGGCATGTGGACCGTTCAGGTGCCCCAGGGGCGTGGAACAATGACCATCACGTATTCCTACACCAATATGTATTCCTGCAGCGTTTTGATGAACAGGAATATCATCGTACAGGCCGTTCCTTCGTTCAACTGCGGGCAAAACCTCACCGATATCCGTGATAATAAAGTCTATCCCACAATTCAGCTTGGAACCCAATGCTGGATGCAGAAGAACCTGAATTACGGAACTTCTCTCCAAGTCACAACCGAACAGACCGACAATTGTATCAATGAAAAATACTGTTATTCTGATGCTGCGGTAAATTGCAGTCTTTATGGAGGTTTGTATCAATGGGATGAACTGATGGCCTACACCAATACCCCCGGCGCTCAGGGACTTTGTCCAGCGGGATGGCATATACCAACCCAGGCCGAATGGAATACCCTGTTTACCTTTTATCAGGAACAATCCCTGGCGGGGAAACCCCTGCAGGATTCAATTTTCAATGGCTTCAGAGCCAAAGAAAGCGGCATTGTTTATAGTAACATCAGTTGGAAGTTCCAGGGATTTGCGACCATCTATTGGACATCAAATTCCTATGGCATGATCAAAGCCCTGTCGCATGGGATGAACCTGCAAAATTTCTCAGTTTCGGATTACTACTCGAACCGCTCAAATGCTTTTGCGGTGAGGTGTTTGAAAAATTAGATCTCTTCAGACTGACAATTCGTTATTTGCAATTTTCTGTTTAAAAGCATACCTCTATCAAAACTTACAGATAGATGGAGGGAGACAAGTTCAAGGAAAAATCCAACGCCGGGTTGATTAAAATACTGACTGAAAGAGCGCTGATCTGAGTTCATAATTGAACAGTTTACATTGGTTTTTCATTTAAACAGCAGGTTCTGCTGAAAATTCCGGCTGCCATATCGGACGCCGAAATAAACTCCATCTCTCTTATTTACAACTACTTAATTTTTTATTCCATCATTCCCACCGGGGGGAATCCCCCCTTAGACAGGGTGGATAAATTCTCTTGACATACATGTGATTAATTCGTAAATTTTAGGTGTTTTTAGAGCAGTGTTAGAGAAATTTATTTTTTCAAATTACCACAAAAAAAATTAAAGCTATGAAAAGAAATTTATTTTATGTATTAATGACAATTATTGTGATGGGGATGGTCATCCCTGTCTTTGCCGGTTCTCCCGAAAAAAAGCCTGGAGACAAAACAAAAACAGATAATCTCTCACCATCACCGCTTTCTCTTCTTACGACATGGGATCTGTATATTGTAGTTACGGATGCCAATGATACTTGTTATGATTATGAATATGGAAATTGCGATTTATACTTTCATATTGAATCAGAAACTGCTGATTGTGATGGTTCTATAACAAACCCACCGCCATTTGATGTGCCAATTACATGGGGTAATAGAAATTATGGTGCTTTTCCTATTTCGACCGATGTTCCATGTGTTAAGATAACTATTATTTCTAAGAAATCTCCTACTCCATGTACCAATTTTAACCATACCCCTTGTTGTGCTTGCCCACATGGCCAACCACCATCTGCTACATGCTATATGAGAATCTGTCCATGACTTATCATATTCTCCATTCTATTCTTCCATACGTTTCTCTTTTATAAAAAGTTCAACTATTTACAAATCATTCAGGTATGCAAGAGTAAACCATATGAAACCTCTGTGGGGAAATAAGAGAATCATGAGAAATCAGTCGTGATTCTCTTATTTTTAATTCATGCCTATTTATCTCTTTTTTATACTGATACGAAGCGTCAATAAGATCAGATTCGTAATTTTACTAGTAAATAGACAACCTGATATTTGTTAGGATTGTCTTAATATGATGAGACTTAATATACTGAGCATTTTCCTCATGCTTCATATGGGCCTATATCCGGCTTTAAAATCTTATGCCCTCAAAGGATCGGATCATGGCTTTATAGAAAACAAAGGTCAGATCATAGATCAACATTATAAACCTAATTTGGATGTATTGTATTTACTAAATAATCCGGGTTTGAATGTACAATTACGGAAAACGGGATTCAGCTATGATGTGTATACAGTTGAATACAAGCTGACTCAAAATCACATGATATCACAGATTACTCATCCTTTTAGTCGTGTACATCATTCAGATTCCCTGATCCCGGTATATTATTTTCACAGAATTGATATCACTTTGGAAGGTGCAAATCCCCTATGCCAAATCATTCCATCAGACCCGTTGCAGGATTACTTTAATTATTTCACAGCATCTGCACCGCTGGAAGGATTTAAGAATGTCAGGCAATACAGCAAAATCAGCTACCAAAACATTTATCCGGGCATAGATCTGGACTTTTTTACAGATCAGATTCATGGTTACAAATACAATTTTATCATCCATCCTGATGGTAATATCAAGGATATCCGATTGAAAGTTGAAGGACCGGATTATATTTCATTAATCCGGGACACAATGAAATTCGGTACAAGATTTGGAGAAGTTGAAGAATTGATACCGGAAAGTTATTATTTGGATAATGAATCGAAAGTTGTTATCCAGGCAAAATTTATAATGATAACTGATGAAGTATTTGGATTTTACATAAATAAACAGATTCCGAAAAATTCATTGCTGGTTTTAGATCCAACTACAATAAGGGTTTGGGGTACTTACTATGGTGGTACGGGCTGGGATATTGATGGACAATCCTCAACATATTACACTGGAAATGTTTATCTTATTGGACAGACTAACTCATTCAATAATATTGCCAGTGTCGGATCATACCAGGATACATTAGGGGGAGGCTATGACATTTTTTTGGCAAAGTTCAATGCCTCAGGCCAGCGACTTTGGGGAACTTACATTGGAGGTCAGGGAAATGATGAAATTTTGTATGCGGCAATAGTTATCGATAATAACGGAAACATTTATTTTTCAGGTTTTACAAACTCAACTTCCGGAATTGCAACACCCGGCACACATCAAACAGTGTATGGCGGAGGAGTATGGGATTGTTTTCTTGAGAAATTCAATCAGGATGGTGACAGGCTTTGGGGAACTTATTATGGTGGAGCCGGTGAGGATATCAATGGGAATGTTACAACCGATAAAAATGGTAATGTATTTCTAACGGGAGCAACCACATCGGATACAGGTATTGCAACTTCAGGATCTTATCAACCCAATCGATATAACACTACTGCTCGTGATGCATTTCTTGCAAAATTTGACAGCAACGGCGTGAGGCAATGGGGTACTTATTATGGTGGTGAATTGCAAGATGTTAGTCTTGCCTGTTCAACTGATGGCACGGGAAATGTATATTTTATTGGTGAAACTGCATCACACACAAATATTGCAAGTCCCGGAGCATTTCAAACAATGTATGGAGGAGGTGACTATGATGCATTTCTGGCAAAATTCACAACCGGGGGTCAAAGAATATGGGTAACATATTACGGTGGTACGGATCATGATGAAAGTTGTGGAGTTGCAGTCGATAGTATAGAAAACATTTATCTTGTCGGAGGTACATATTCTGTAAATGGAATAGCAAGCCCTGGATGTCATCAACCGGTCCTTGGAGGAGTTGAAGACGGATTTATTGTAAAATTCGATAGCTCGGGTCAAAGACTTTGGGGCACTTATTATGGCGGTACAGATGGGGACATTGCTATAAGTTGTTCAATTGGATGGAATAATTTCATCTTCATTGCAGGAGGCACCTGGTCGTCCGATCATATTTCAACACCCAATTCTTATCAAACTGTTTTAGGCGGCTGGGATGATGGATTCCTTGCAAAATTTAATCCTATCGGACAACGTCAATGGGGTACCTATTATGGAGGCAGTAACAGAGACGGGTTTGTTAATTGCAGTTATGTGAAGGATGACACTATATACATGGCTGGAAATACAATCTCATCTGATAACATTGCCAGCCCGGGAGCATGGCAGGAAATGCATGGGGGAGGTACGTGGGATTGTATGTTAGTAAAGTTACTTGACTGCTGGCCGATAGATACTGCAGGCCCGGTTGCAGGTCCTGTAAATGTGTGCAAGCCATCAACCGGAGTGAATTTTTCCATTCCTTCTCTTGCCCATGCCTTGACTTATGTATGGACCCTGCCTTCAGGTTTTACTGTTACGTCAGGCGCAGGAACCAGAACAATAATGGTTGATATAGGCGCTTCAGCTGTCTCAGGAAATATTTGGGTTAAAGGAATAAATAAATGCGGAGATGCGGGAGATTCGGCTTTCCTGAATATCACGGTAAACACTGCACCGGTTCCCGTTATTAACGGGCCAAATAACACCTGTGCTGGAACTGGTCATGTGTATCTTACAGATGCTGGTAAAACAAATTACCAGTGGAGTACTTCATCGGGTGGGGTGGTAACATCGGGAGGTACAACAAGTACTGCAACTATTACCTGGAATGTTCTCGGTAACCAGCATGTTTATGTGAACTATTCCGATGCCAACGGTTGTTCTGCTCAAACTCCAACGGATTTTCCGGTCCTGGTAACTCCAAGTCCTGCAGTGAATGTTACAATCAGCGCATCCTCTAATAATATCTGCGTAGGAACCCTGGTTACCTATACTGCAACTCCTTTGAACGGCGGAGGCAATCCAGGCTTTCAATGGCAGGTGAATGGGATTAATGCAGGTATCAATGCCAATACTTATTCATATGCACCCGTAAACAATGATATTATCAGATGTATCTTAACTTCCTCCATCACCGGTTGCATCATGAATAACCCGGATACATCCAATGCCATTACCATGGTGGTCAGTCCCATCCTTCCGGTCAGTGTTGTGATCAGCGCTTCAGCAAACCCCTATTGCCAGGGAGCAACTATTACCTTTACGGCCGCGCCAACCAATGAAGGAACTTCTCCCCAATACCAATGGAAAGTGAACGGGGGCAATGTTGGAACAAATAACCCGGTGTATTCTTACATCCCTGCAAATGGAGATGTTGTATCCTGCTTGTTGAACTCAAGCATTCCTTGCCCCACGGGAAATCCGGCCGTTTCAAACACCATTACAATGACTGAAAACACCAATGTCACGGTGAGTGTTACGGTCTCTCCTTCCCAAAACCCGGTCTGTGCCGGGACCAATGTTACTTTCACTGCAGCACCCATCAATGAAGGCAGCAACCCGGTTTACCAGTGGAAAGTCAACGGAGTTAATGCAGGAACGAACAATCCCGCTTATTCTTATGTTCCCTTAAACGGTGACGTTGTTCTTTGCATTCTTACATCAAATGCTCCCTGTGCCAGCGGGAACCCTGCTACTTCAAACGCCGTGGCCATGACCGTTAATCCCAATTTGCCGGTGAGCATTACTGTTTCGCCAACTGCAAACCCTGTCTGCGCAGGAACAATAGTGGTCTTCACAGCTAATCCTGTAAACCAAGGAACATCACCAGTTTATCAATGGAAAGTCAATGGTACTAATGCCGGGATCAACAGCACAACCTATTCTTATATTCCTGCCAATGGTGATATTGTTACTTGTGTTCTTACCTCCAATGCGGTTTGTCCCACAGGAAACCCGGCTACCAGTAACAGCATCACCATGACGGTCAACCCAAACCTGCTTGTAGGAATATCTATAGGTGCATCATCAAATCCTTTCTGTTCAGGAAGCTCAGTAACGTTTACAGCAACACCTGCTAATGAAGGAACATCACCCCAATACCAGTGGAAAGTGAACGGGACCAATGCCGGGACTAATATTCCAACATACACTTATAATCCTTCCAACGGAGATCAGGTAAGCTGCAGCCTTAATTCAAATTTGCCCTGCACCCAGAACAATCCAGCGACAAGTAATACCCTGACAATGATTGTCAATAATGCTCTTCCTGCAGGAGTTTCCATCACTGCCAATCCCAATCCTTTCTGCCCGGGAACTGCTGTCAATTATATAGCTACACCGGTCAACGGAGGTACTGCGCCTCAATATCAATGGAAGGTTAATGGGACTAACCAGGGAAGCAATTCACCTAATTATTCCTATGCTCCATTGGCCGGGGACAGCATCCGCTGCGTGATCACTTCCAATCTTTCCTGCGTGACCAATAACCCGGCTTCCTCCAGCAAAATCGTAATGAGCAGCCTACCGGTCCCCGCTGTTTCCTTTACCCTTTGCTTTGACAGCATCACCACGGTGAATGCAGCTGCATTCCAACTCAAGGGCGGGGTACCGCTAAACGGGACCTATTCGGGCCCCGGGGTTAACTCATCCACAGGTATATTCACTCCATCACTGGCAGGAACTGGAACAAAGACCATCACGTATTCCTACACCAATATGTATTCATGCAGCGTTTTAATGAACAGGAATATCATCGTACAGGCCGTTCCTTCTTTCAATTGCGGTCAAAACCTTACCGATATCCGGGATAATAAAGTCTATCCCACTATTCAGCTCGGAATACAGTGCTGGATGCAGAAGAACCTGAATTACGGTACGTCTATTCAGGGAACAACAGAACAAACCGATAACTGTACGAACGAAAAATACTGCTATTCCGATAATGCAGCAAATTGCACCCTTTACGGAGGCTTGTATCAATGGGATGAAGTAATGGCTTATGGAAATACTCCCGGTTCCCAGGGACTTTGTCCGCCAGGATGGCATGTACCCACACAAACCGAATGGAACACCCTGTTCACCTTTTACCAGGAACAGGCATTAGCCGGGAAACCCCTGCAGGATTCCATTTTCAATGGATTCAGGGCTAAAGAAAGCGGTATGGTCTACAGTAATATCAGCTGGAAGTTCCAGGGGTTTGCGACCATCTATTGGACTTCAAATTCCTACGGCATGATAAAAGCCCTGTCGCATGGAATGAACCTGCAGAATTTTTCGGTTTCCGATTACTACTCGGACCGGTCTAATGCGTTTGCGGTGAGGTGTTTGAAAAATTGAAAAATGTGATGATTGTGATAAGGGATTTTTATAGCAATAACCAATTCGACTAATTCAAATTCAAACTTCAACAGAATTATTCGTGACCGATAATCTCATTATTATTTAATTCCACAAAGGAATATTCTTTGAAAAGATCAAGTATCATGGGAAAGTTACTTTGAAAAAGTCTCATTAATTCTGTATTTCGTATATTCCCGGTTGTTATCAATAAAAGTTTGTCGGGACTATTGATAAGATAAAATGAATCCAGGAAATCATAATCTTTAGTAATCAACACTCTTCCTTGATTAACCGCTAAATCTCTGATAAACGTATCTTTCGTCCTTTCTTTATCAGGAAGATTATCTGTATGTATTACATCAAAGCCTTGTTCCGCAATAAAGATAGCAAGCTTAAATGGCAGTTGAGCATCAATAATGAATTTCATGCAACAACTTTGTAAATCGATTTAATTTTCGTTAGTCTTGAAGCAAAAGCAAGACAAGCTTGAATATCCATTTGTTCCAATGCAGGATAGTCATTTATTATTTCAGATGGTGTCATCCCAGCAGAAAGCAAATCAAGGACAAGCTCAACAGTGTATCTTGATTCTCTGATAGAGGGCTTGCCATGACAAATTTCCGGATTAATTGTTATACGTGACAAAAGTGTTTCCATTGCTCAATTGATTATGATACAAAGATAACTGATTTTGATCAAAAAGTGAAGAGAATTGGCATGTCGGATTACTAGAAGAACCGCTCGAATGAATTCGCTGTGAGGCGTCTGAATAATTGACACTGAATCCATGGCGTCACCCCAGATCCCTGATCACCCCATTCTCGTAAACTGGAACCACACGGGTGGTATCAGTAGAAAAGCTGTAAGGGATCACATCATCCAGCCCCAGTTTTTTTAGCCTGTGGCGGTGTGCGGCTTTTTCAAGATAAGACAGAAGATCAACGCTGGCGACTTTCCAAAGGTCCATGGAGGCCTGGGCGCTGTCGCAGCAAGTTGTATAACCCGGGTAGTTCAGAAGTTTTGCAGTAAGCGCCCCTGCAAAAAGCGAGTCTTCGATGCAGAATTTATTCTTCCAGCCCGAGCAAAGTATCACCACGTTCTTGTTCTCTTTCACCAGCCATTCGGCCAGGGCGGATAAGTTTACAAAGGCTCCCATGGCGATCTTCTCAGCACTTTTTGCGATCTCGATCGCACGGGTTCCGTTGGTGGTACAGTAAACCAGTGTGCGGCCGCCTATAGCCTCAGTGGTAAAATTAAAGGCGGAGTTCCCGAAGTCGGCCCAATCAAGCTTTTTGCCGTCCTGTTCACTGGCGACCAGGAACCCCTTTAATTTCATCTCCCTGGCTTCTTCCAGGCTGGCAACCGGCAGGATCTCCTTTACCCCGTTCTGAAAAGCCGCACAAATGCTGGTAGTAGCGCGGAGAATATCGGCAAGCACGACTATAAAGTTCTCCTTTGTAGTGATGTCAGGAAAGAGTTTGGGAGTGAAGCAGACCTCAATAGTCACAGGAAACGATTTACAATTTGAATAACGAATGTTGAATTACTTATGGCTTGATCAATTGAATACTCGAATACTCGATTAACGAATTATGAATTTTGAATTACTCATGGCTCATCACTCATCACTCATCACTCATGGCTTGCGGCTTATGGCTAATAAAAAACCACCTCACACTTTGAGTGCGTCATCTTGAATTTCTCAACCTTCTTTGCTGAGATCTTGGTGTTGAAAATCTTCAGTGATTCAAGTTTGCGCATGTTTTCCAGTTCATCCACGCTGCTCACTTTGGTATTATAGAGTTCCAGTACTTTCAGGTTTTTCAGGTTCATGATGTACTTCAGCCTTTTCACCGGAGTGCCGCTGAATTTAAGGCTTTCGAGCTGGATCATATTCTGGATGGACTCAAGTTCTTCAACCTGGCTGTTGCTGAAGTCCAGGTCGGTCAGTTTGGGCAGTCCTGCAATGGGCGTAAGGTCCGTAATGGGATTCTTTCCGCAGTGCAGGCTTATAATTGTGGTCATGCTCTTCAATGGTTCCAGGCTGTTTACCGTAGTGCCTGTAAAACTGAGCTTCTCGAGCCTCGAAAGTTTTTGTACCGGGGTAAGCTCGCTGATCGAGAAATTCTCTGCAAAGCTGAGTTCGTCCAGGTTGGCGATCTGCTGAAGCTGCAGCTTATCGGGCTGGCCTTTGAGCGCCCCGGCAGCAATGAATACCTCCTGCCATGGCTTGCTGAGCCCTTTCCACCAGTTGTTGTTCTCAAATGTCTGGAAGACCAGCAGGCAGCCGGGAACCTTATCAAAGAATTTATTCGCTTCCTTTAGCACCACCAGGCTGTTATCAGCATACACATAAACAAGGTTAGCCATGCCATACAGAGGTGAAAGATCAGCCACCTGGGTGTTCTCGATGCTGATGACTTTCAGGTTTGCCAGCGTACCCAACGGCTGCAGGCTGCTAACCGAAGTATTGTTCAGGTAAAGGATCTCGAGGCTGCCAAGATTTTTAAGGGGTCCTAGATCTGTAACACCAGTGCTTGAAGCATATAAGACCCTCAGGAGAGACAGCATGGCTGCAGGTTCCAGGCTTTTAATGTTCATTCGGCCCACAATATTCAAACTGTCGACCAGTATTAGTTTATGCAGTTGTTCTTTTGAAGGCGGATTGCTTAGTTCGGTAAAATGGCCCAGGATGTTCTGCCAGTCGGTGTTCATTCCGCTCCACCATTTTGCCAGTTCGGCCGATTCAAACACCAGGGAAGCATGCGGATGCTTGATCATGAAACTGATGGCCTCCTGCTTTGGCAAAGAGGTGTAATCGCAGTAAAGTTTCTGCAAGACCGGTAAATTATCGAGAGGAACCAGGCTGGATATCCCTGTACTGTCAGCCTGAAAAATCCTCAGCTTAGTAAGGTTCTTCAACGGATCCAGTGATTTGACCCTGGTGGATGAGATGCTGAGCAGCTCGATATTCACAAGGCCTGCAACCGGTGACAGGTCACTCACCTGGGTATAGGAAAGCCTGAGATCATCTATTGAATCCAGGGAGCTGATGGGCGCCAGGGAAGATATCTTTGTATTGCTCAGGTCAAGGTCCTGCAGGGACGGAAAATTAACCAGCAGCCCCAGGTCGGGTATCCCTGTTCCCCTGATGTTAAGTTCAGTGATATGGGTGCAGTAATGCAGCGGCTCCAAGCTGCTCACCGCGGTGTTTGAGATGTTCAGCACTCTCAGGTTATTCAGGTTCCTCAGGGGCATCAGATCACTAACTGGTGTGCCTTTTAGGTTGACTTCCTCGAGGGCGCTCATTTTACTAAGGGGGCTCAGATCCGATATCATTACATCACCCGACAGGTCAATCTTTTTCATACCTATTATCCGTGTTAGGCCGGTATAATAGGCAGCCTGGTCAATAACGCTTTTCTGCCCGCCTATCATGGCTGCGGTATCATTGTAAGAACTCACCTGTGAAAGGGCAATGCCTCCTCCAAGCTGGATGTCCTTCCCAAGTCTTTGCTGCCATCCCTGTGATAGCATGTTCCACCAATAGCGCATATCGTCCTTCTCGTTGAGCTTGGTAGTGTAAATGCTGACGATTTTAAGTTGCTGCTTGCTCTCATCGTAATTGATCTCGATATACCTTACCTGGTTGTTGTTCACGCTCACATCGTTCAGGTTGGTGCCGGTGATATTGCGGTTGCATGTGATCTTGAAGAAGGAATTCCCCAACTCATTGGTCATCACGCTGATGTCCTGCATGTTATAGGTAAACTTAGCCTGCTTGAAAAAGAAATCCACATCGGTAAGGTAACTCTGCACATCCTTGTACATGGGTACCTGGTGAGAGTCGAGGTCGTCTTCGATCTGCACCTCGCTGTCCCAGAAAAACTTCAGGTAACTTTCGTTGATGATCACCTGCTTGTCCTGTACGGTATTCTTCTTATCGGCCAGGAAATTAAGGGTACTTTCAAAGAATTTCACCAGACCTGTGGCCTGTGCCCTTAGTGCAGAATCCTGCCCTGCGGGCAAAGCACCGGCTTTGGAAGCATTCTTATCAATGGGCTTCCCTTTCTTCTGGGGAACTGTGGCGGTTTGCCCCATGTGGATGGTGTTCACCCCCGTCTTGGTGCCTTTGCTTCCGTTCTTGCTGGCTGACTTCGTTTGGGGATTGCTACCGCTCTTTGTCCCCGTCTTACTTGCGGGTTTAGTCTGCGTGCTGCTTGTCTTTTTATCCTGAGCCCGGGCTTGCGTGCTCGCAAATCCGCCGAAGGCGATTATTAAAATAATGACCGCTATAATGTGGAACCTGGTTCTCATATGCTAATTACTATGTGTGTAATGCTTAAGCAGTTCTTTTTTATCCCCGGGCGAGAGGCGGACGAGGTTCGAAATGAGCCAGCCGCTGTTGTAGCTGTTACGGTTGAAGAAAGATATCTCAAA
>Ga0118677_10011864_pt1 | contig 12930 bp, 6 predicted proteins | sample AliMusrvi5mmetaG_FD_86154 | JGI IMG/M metagenome (GOLD analysis project Ga0118677, IMG submission 86154)
GAGCAACTGCAACAGGGTGCTCTTGCCGCAGCCACTCGGGCCGATAATCGCCACAAACTCGCCCTGGCGGATTTCCAGATCCAAGCCGCGCAAGGCGATGACCTTGCCATTGTCGAATTGCTTTTTGAGGCCGATCGCCTGGTAGATCACTTCACCAGGGGGTGTTGTAGCAGCGGAGGGCATGGGGGAACTTACACAGAGATGGATTTTTGGCCAGTCCGCGCATCGGGCCAGTGGCTGCCGGATTTGGGGTCGGAGAGGTTGCGCAGCAGGTGTCTGACCGCCGCGCGGTAGTTAGGAAACGGTGCGACATCCCCGTCCGTCGCCGGATCCAACAATGCGGCGTGACGGGGCAATTGGTCATGAGGCAAAGCCATCTTGAGGTGGTGAATGCCGTGAAACGGCTCGTGCAGCAGGGTTAGCGAAAGCAGGCGGCCGGACCAGGTTTTTGCCACGATGCTGCGCGTCGCGCTGCGGGCGGTGTGGCCGCTCAAGCCGACATGCTCGATGTATTTGCGCCAACTCTGCAGATTGCCCGCGAGCACGGCGGGCCCGAGGAACACCCAGCCGAAATAGTCCCACACCTGGAACCAGCTGACCGTGGTGAAGATTGTCGTCCAGACCGCGACGATCAGAGCATATTCGAGCCAGATGCGGCGGCGGACTTTGCGGTTTCTGATGAACGAGTTGGGATGCAGGAACACCCGCAGAAAAAGAAACGGGGTGAAGAGAATGCCCGCGTTCAGTTCGATGAATGCGACCAAGCGCCGTTGCCAGCGTGGCGCCGTCACGATCACGAAGGGCCATAGCTCGACGTCGCGCTCGGTGGCAAGGTGCAAGTGATGCTTCTGATGCGCCGCGCGGTAAAGTGTGAAGCTCAGGAAACTCATCGTCCCGGTGAGCATGCCGTCGAATTCGTTGAAGAAACGATTCTTGCGTAGCAGGCCGTGCGAGGCTTCGTGAAAGCCGACGAGCAGTCCGTGCATGAAGTGGCTCACGAGCAATGCCAGCGGCAGACACAACCAAATCATGCCATGGTGATAAGCGAACCCGAGCACGACCTGGGTGATCATCATCGCGGCACTGATCAGGGAAAAGGCAGCCCGGCTCACCCAATGCGTGTTGCCGTGGTCATCGTCATCCAAGGTCATGGCAGGCGGCGCGGGCTCGGTTTCGCAGATTGTTGGAGCAAGCATGGAATCAAAATGTTAGGTTAGCCAGCCGGTTTTCCGGGCTGCTGCAGACTTGCTGCAAGACCGCCAGGAAAAGTTGGTGCAAGCGGGCGATATCTGCCGCGGGGATGCGATGAGGTTTGAACAACCAGACCACCTCCAACTCGCTGCCGACTTCGGTCAGCTCGCAGCCGAGGTCGAAGCGGGCGGTGCCGGTCGAGCGCATCCGCAGTTTGGTGGAAATGCGTGCCAGCGCCACGTCGGGCACCGGGTGGTTCTGCAAGGCAAAACGCACGTCAAAGATCGAATGTTCGGTTGTTGGGCCGTCCGCGCCGACGGCGGCCGCCAGTTCGGCGAAGGGCATCACGTTGGCAAAGGCATCCAGAGCCGCGGCCGCCACCGTCCGCAGGTGCATGGAGAAATTGTGCGCCGGATCAATCTGCCCGCGCAGTGGGACGACCCCGGCGAAGTAGCCGATGGTTTCGCGGACCGCCTCCTTGTTGCGGTTGGCCACGGGCGTGCCGACGAGGATGTCATGCTTGCCGGTCCATTGCGCAAGGGTGAGCTGAAACGCCGCCAGCAGCGTGCTGAAAAGGGTGGTGCCGTGACTCACCGCCAAGGCCTTGATGCCGCGCACCAAGTCCGACGGGATCGCGGAAACCCAGCGCTGCAAGGGAGCGGCATCGGGGGTGCCACTCCACAGGCGGCTTGATCCGGCGAGCTGGGATTTCCAGAATTCGGCCCGCCGGGCCAGCAGCGCCGGTTGCCAGATGGCCCGCTCGGCGGTGGCCCACTCGCTATAGGTCTGTGTCACCGGCGGCAGCGTGTTCTTGAGGCCCATGATCCCCACGACCACGGCTTTGCGCAGGCCGGTAAGCCCCATGATGTAGGCCGTGCAGAGGTCCTGCACGAACACCCCCAGCGACCAACCGTCGGCGATGGCGTGATGGAAAGAAAATGCCAGCGCATGGTCATCGCTGCCACGCCGGATCATTTCCATCCGGTGGAGCGGTCCTTGCAGCAGGTCGAACGGCTGCCGGTAGGTTTCCAGCATCACCTCTTCGAGGTCCTCGCCTGCCGCCAGCACGCGAAAACCCAGCCGCGCCGCAGCGGTCGCACGAATCATCTGCAGCGGGCGTTCCTTGCCGGGCAAAAACGAAATCCGCAGCGCTTCCTGCCGCTCGATGACCCGCTGGAGTGCCGCTTCACATTGTTCCGGGGTGATTGGACCTTTGATCTCGATGACGCCGCAAATGTGGTTGGCGGGGTCCGCCACCGGCACCGGTGAGGTTTCCCACAATTCACGTTGTGGCAGACTGAGCGGTTGGAGACGGGCTTCCCCGGTTTCCAGCCATCGCTTGAACTGCGCTCGCGGGTCATGCACCATCGCTCAGTTTAGATATTGCCGGCCACCACCGCTTCCTCCTCCGCGGCGACACCGCCGAGCAAGATGTCAAGGTCCGCGTCGGAAATGGCGTCCAGATCCAGTTCGGACGTTTCAATCGCGGCTTCAATCACTGCGGCCTTGACCGGGCGGTCCGCATCCGTGCCCATTTGCTCTGCGAGCAAGGTGGCGATCTGTCCGATCGTGCGTGCCCGCATCAGGCTGGTCGGCGGCAGCACCACACCCGTGGACGTCTCCAGCATCGTCTCGATTTCCACCCCCATGAGGGAGTCAAGCCCGAGGTCGGTGAGCGGTTGATCCTCGCGCAGGCTGTCGGGCTTGACCCGCAACACGGAGCCGACGACGTCGCGCACGGCTTCGCCGATGACAGCGAGGCGATCATCAGCCGCGGCGGCTTGGATTTTGGCGCGCCAATCGTGGCTGCCACCACTGGTTTCCTGGGCTTCGACACCGGCGGCGAAGATGCGCTCGACCAGCGGATTGTCCTGCATGCCGCGGAACGATTGCCGCCATTTCGCCCAGTCCACGCGGATCGCGGCGACCTGGGTGGCGTGAGCGGTGAGGAACGATTCCATCAGCGAGGTCACTTCGGCGGGCGTCAGCGCGGCGGTGCCCTGACGGGCGAGGAATTCTGCGACTCGCTCATTGCGGGCGACGTAGCCTTGGCCACCGAGCACGCCCCAGTTGATTGCGAGGGCCGGTTGGCCGAGGGCGCGGCGATGGTAGGCGAGGGAATCCAGGAAGGCATTGGCCGCCGAGTAATTGCCCTGCGCCGGGTTGCCGAAGATACTCGAGACCGAGGAGAACATCACGAAGCAGTCCAGGTCCATGCCCTGGGTGTTTTCATGCAACAACCATGCGCCATGGGCTTTCGGCGCCATCACCGTGCGCAGGCGCTCGGCGGTCAGGGCGGACAACGGGGCATCGTCGATGACCATCGCGAGGTGGAAAATCCCCTTGAGAGGTGTCTTGGACGTGCGCAGCCCGGCAATCAGCCGTTGCACGTCCGCCGGCGAACCGACGTCCGCTTTCAGCACCGTGGTCTCGACCCCGCGAGCGACGAGCCCGGCGACAAAATTGACGGTTTCGGGAGTGGCAGCACCGCTGCGGCTGCTCAGCACCAAGTGGCGGGCACCGGCTTCGACCAACCACTCGGCCAGCACCCGGCCGAATCCGCCGAGCCCCCCGGTGATCAGATAGGCCCCATCCGCTTTGACCTCAAAGGGTGGCAACGGCGGTTCGCCCTTTCTCAGCATGAAGGCGTCGGCGAATCCAACGACGACTTTGCCGGTATGCTTGCCGCCGGCCATCAGGCGGAACGCGGCGTCGATGCGGCTTGCGGGGAACGAGCGGAAGGGCAGGGGGGTGAGTGCGCCGAGGTCGACCAAGGCGGTGATTTCCGCCAGGAGGTCGCGGGTTTGGTCTTCGTCGCCGGCGAAAATCGCGTCCATGGCGATGACGTGGAACGAGGAATTGCGGCGCAATCCCCACAGCGGGATGCGGGAGTTGAGGTAAATGTCGCGCTTGCCGATTTCCAGGAATCGTCCGGATTCGGCGAGGCAGGAGAGGCCCATCGGGATGGCTTCGGCCGCCAGTGCGTTGAGCACCACGTCGACCCCGCGGCCATGGGTGAGTTCCATCACGGACTCCGCGAAATCCCCGCGGCGCGAGTCGATGACATGTTTGACGCCCAGCGTTTTGAGCAGCGCGCGCTTGGTCGGACTGCCGGCCGAGGCGATCACTTCCGCCCCCAGATGATGGGCGATTTGGATGGCGGCCATGCCGACACCGCCAGCCCCGGCGTGGACCAGAATGCTTTCTCCTGCCTTCATCCGGGCAACGTTGTGGAGCGCATACCAAGCGGTCATGAAAACGACCGGCAAGGTGGCCGCTGCCTCATAGGAGAGGTTGTCCGGCATTTTGCGCATGTCTGCGGCTCGCGCCAGCGAGTGGTTCGCCAGACCGAAGACCGCGAGCCCAAAGGCCTTGTCGCCGACGGCCAAGTGAGTGACACCCGCGCCGATGGCGATCACCTGGCCGGCCACTTCGTCGCCGAAAATCCGCGCGTCGGCAGTTTCCGCCGGATAAAGCGCCAGCGCCTTGAGCACGTCGCGGAAATTCATGCCCGCCGCCTTGACTTGGATGAGCACTTGGCCCGGCGCGCACACCGGCAGGGCGAACGGCATGAATTGCAGGCTGTCGAGCAGCCCGCGCTCACGCGATTCTAGCCGCAGCGGGACCGCCGGATCCAGCCGTCGCTCGCGTTGCGGCATGCCACGGCTGATGCGTTGGACGTAGCGAGCCTCGCCACGCAAGGCCACTTCGCGCTCGGTGTCCACATGCACCAGTTCATTCCACAACAACCCGCGATCGGCGGCTGACTCGGCCGGCGGCAAGTCGATGCCGCGGCAGGAAAAATTCGGATGCTCGCCGAGCATGACGCGGAAAATTCCGAGCGATGGCGCTTGCGCCACGTTGGTGGCACCCATGTGCAAGCCGGCTGGCTGGGCGCCGCGGGTGACCAGGTCGATGCGCAGTTTGGCCGCGGCCATGGTGTCTTCCAAGGCGTGGGTCAGGTGGAGCAGGGCGTCGATGCCCATGAGCGCGTCGTGGTCGCCGGTGCCGGTTGTTGCATCCAGCGACCAGAGATAGACGAAGCGTTCGGGCGCTGCTTCGGCGAGCAAGGCGGCGAAAAGGCGTTTCCAATCCTCCGGTTCTTGGTCACGGACGGTGAAGCTGTCGGCCCCCGCGAGGGCAAATTTCCCACCCCGGCGCACCACGCGGCAACGCGATCCCGCGGCGGCCACCTGCGCGGCAAGCTCACTACCCAGCCCACCCTCGTCGGCGAAGATGACCCAGGACGCCTCGAGCGGAGCCTCCGGTGCGGCGGTTGCGGCGAGGGCATGGCCGCCTTTGCGGCCGAGAATGCCGATTTGGCCTTCGCCTTCCGGGCCGTGGAGGCCCGGCATCGAGATGGTTTCGGCGAAGCCGACTTGATTGAGTGCGGATTCCCACTGGGCGCGATGCATCAGCGGTTGTTCCGGCCGCAGGTCGCGGTCCGTCAGATGCCACCAGCCGTGGGTGAGGCCGAAGACCGCCTCGGTCCATAGCTGCGGCGTCGCCACATCCATAAACATCAGGGTGCCGCCTGGAACGAGCAGCTCATGGAGCATTCGCAGCGTCACCCGGACATCCGCCACGGCGTGAAGCACGTTGGTGCCGACGATGAAATCGTAAGTGTCCGGCGCGAAATCCTGATCCGCCGCAGGTTTCTCCAGATCCAGCACCCGGTATTCCACCTCGGGGAAGGCTGCGAGCTTTTGGTTCGCCGCAGAGAAAAAGCCGGCGGAAACGTCGGTAAAAGTGTAGCTGTGCAACCCGCGATCGAGCAGCGGCAACAATTGCGCCGCGAGGCCCGCGGTGCCCGCACCGACCTCCAGAATGCGCAAGCCGCGGCCCTCGGGCAGCTGGCGGGCGGCTTCCTGCACGGCTTTGGCGATGCTGATCATCCAGTGGCTGGAGAACAAGCCGTCGCCGTAGAAATGATCGAGCAATTCGGCGTTGGCGCCGCCGAAGAGGATTTGCACGGCATCTTTTTCGCCGCGCAGGATGGCACCTATTTCGCCGCACGCCGCGGCGCACAGCAGGCCTTCCGGCAAATGTCCGGGGTGGCCGGCGAGGAAGGCGCGCAGTTGTTCCGGCGCGGCGGCCGCCGCGCTGGCAAATGCCGCGGTCGGCGTGTACGTCCCGCCTACACCGGTGAGCAGCCCACGCTTGGTGAGCTTGTCCATCAAGCGACCAAAAACCGTGCACATCAAGGGCGCCACACCCAGCGAAGCCGCGGAAAAAGCGCCGCTGACCCCCATGGCGCGCAGGCCGCTGGCGATTTGCGTGGTAGCCAGCTGATCCTCGGCTGCCATGACGCCTTCCAGTTCGGCGCGCCCCCGCAGGTCGATGACTTCGTTCAATGCGCTCGTGGCAACCTCCCGCAGGCGGGTCAAGGGCACCGCGACGGTGGCCGCCACCGCGACGGTTGGCGCCTTGCGTTCCCAATCGACATGGTAAACCAAGTCCCGGCTGCCGCCGGATGCGCCAGGGCGGCGCGCGGCCGTCATGCTGATGGCACGGAACCCATCCACCAGCACACACGGGTGACCCGCTTCGTCGTAGATGCCGATGCGCCCTTCAATCAATTCATCATTGAAATGCAGCACCTTGGCGCGGACTTGGGTCGCTGCGCCGGGCGTGCGCAGGAACAAGATTCTCGCGAAACGCACCGGCAATTTCATCTTGGCCTTGCGGTCTTCGACCGTCTTGGCCCCTGCGGAGAATACCTGCAGCGCACCGTCCAGCAACACCGGATGCAGCGCATACTCGGCCGCGCGGGCGGCGATCGGCGGCGACAAGCAAACCCGACCCGCCGATTTCCCTGCGCCGGCGGCCAGTTCGCGAATCGGCCGGAACTCGTCGCCGTAGCGCAGCCCCAGGTCACTCATGTGGCCGTAGAAGGCACCGACGCCTTCCACTTCCAAATCGGCATCAAGCGGCCCGAGCAGGGCCTCCCCGAACGACGATTCAGTGCGCTCGCTGCGCATCGAGCCGACGACATGCACCGACCACGTGTTGGTTTGATCGAAACGGCTCTGGATCGTGAAGGTGCGCTCGGCCGGTTCGTAGGTGAGCTCGATGGTCAGCGCCGACGCCGGTTCCGGCAGAATCAGCGGGCGGCGGATCTCGAAATCCTCAAGCGCAAACGGACGGCCTTCGAACAATTGCAAACCCACTTCCAGCGCGATTTCCACGAAGCCTGCCGCCGGGAACACAATGTGCGTGTCCACCTTGTGGTCCTTCAGGAACGCCATGTGACGATTGTCGAGACGGGTCGTCCAGGTTGGCGTGGCGCGAGGCTGGCGGGCATCGAGCAGGCCTTTGCCACCGGGGGCCAGCCGCGCGTCGCGCAATTCGCTGCACTCGTGCCACCAGCGGCTCTTGTCCCACGGATAGGCGGGTAACGAGACAAATTCGCGGGACGGCGTCAGCCCGGTGAAATCGACCTCCACGCCAGCGCGGTGAAGCTCAAGGGCGGCTTCCAGAAAGGCATCGTGCTCGCGCTCGCGGCGGGCCGAGGCGGTCACGTGGGGCTTGAGCCCGCGGCCGGTGAGGCACTCCTGGATGGCCATGGAAAGCGCCGGGTGACAGCTGATTTCCAGCCAGATATCCACGCCGAAATCGGCCACGGCATCGACGGCTTTGACAAACTGGACGGGTTGGCGGATGCCGCGGCCCCAATGAGCGGCTACGCAATCGTTGCCGGCGCAGCGGGTGCCGGTCACGGTGCTGAAAAATGGCAGGGTTTCATCCTGCGGCGCGATGTCGGCCAATCCGCTGATGAGGTTATCCGCCGCAGGTTGCATCATCGCGTGGTGATACGGGTGGTCGACCTTGACGAAGCGGGCGAAGATGTTTTGCGGCTCCAGCTCGGCGCGGATGGCTTCCAGCGACGAGGGAATACCCGCCAGGGTGAGGGAGCGCGGACCGTTGAAGGCGGCGATGCTCACCGTCCGGTCGTGGCGCGCGATCAAGGCCAAGGCCTCGGCTTCGGCAAGGCTCACGGCTAGCATGGTGCCCTCGCCGCGGGCGCACTCATGCATCATGCGGGCGCGCAAGACGATGATGCGGGCACCTTCTTCCAAGCTGAGAATTCCCGCCACGCAGGCCGCCGCGATTTCGCCGACGCTATGGCCGACGACGGCGCTGGGTTGCACGCCGAGGGATTTCCACAGCGCCACAAGGGCGAGCTGCATCGCGAAAATCGCCGGTTGGGCGACCTCGGTGAGCTGGATTCTGGAACTCGCCTCGTCGCGCGCAAGTTCCTCCAGTAACGAGAAATGCGCGTGCGGGCGCATTGCTTCGGCACAGGCTTCCATCACCTCGCGGAAGACCGGCTCGTTGCGCATCAATTCGCGGCCCATGCCCCACCATTGCGGGCCTTGGCCGCTCATGACGAAGCCGATGCGCGGGGCAAATTCAGGGCGCGGCGTAAACGAGGTGCGCGCCGTGGTCACCGGATTCCCGGCTGCGAATTCGTGCAGCTCCGCCACCAGTTCGGCGGGCGAGCTGCCCACGATGGTCAAGCGGTGGGCATGGTGATTGCGGCGGGCACCGAGGGTGTACGTCAGATGCGGCAGCAGCGGCGAGGTTCCATTGCCCAATTCATGGGCTTCAATCCAGGTCGCCAAACGGCCCGCGGTGGCCTTGAGCGCGTCCTCGGAACGCGCCGAAATAACCAGCGGCCACGCACGATCCGTCGGGAACGGCCCGTGCGCGTGAGACTCTGACGCAGGCGGCTCCGCCAGGATGACATGCGCATTGGCGCCACCGAAGCCGAACGAGTTGACCCCGGCAATGCGGCGTTTGCCATGGCGTGGGAAAACTTCCAAGGTGGTCGGCACGCGCAATTTCAAGCCCACCATATCGATGTGTGGGCTGGGATTGGCGAAGTGGAGGCTCGGCGGAATCTGGCCGCGCTTGAGAACCAGCAGCCCCTTGATGAGGCCGACTACCCCTGCCGCAGTCTCCAAGTGACCGAGGTTGGTCTTCACCGAGCCGATCGGCAGCGGAGCATCCGCCGCGCGGTCGCCGCACAGCGCTTCCGCCAGTGCGATGGCCTCGATCGGATCTCCCACCGCGGTGCCGGTGCCGTGAGCTTCGACAAACCCGACATCCGTCGGCAAAATGCCCGCGTCGGCGCAGGCGGCACGCACCAGTTGGGCCTGGGCTGCCGTGCTGGGCAGCGAAATACCGTTGGTGTGGCCGTCCTGGTTGAGCGCGGAACCGAGGATCACACCGTGGATCGGATCGCCATCCGCGATCGCTTGGGAGAGCGGTTTGAGCAGGACAATCCCGGCCCCTTCGCCCCGCACAAAGCCATTGGCCGCAGCGGCGAAGGCCTTGCACTTGCCGTCGGGCGAGAGCATCCCCGCTTGGGAAAAACCGATAAACCCGTCCGGCGTGATCATCACCGTCACGCCGCCAGCCAGCGCCATCTTGCAGCGCCCGGCCCGCAGTGACTCGCAGGCCAAATGCACGGCGGTCAGTGCGGAGGAACATGCGGTATCCATCGAGAGACTCGGGCCGCTCAGATTGAAACAGTAGGAAATCCGGTTCGCCGCAATGCTGTGCGCGCTGCCAGTGGGCGAGTGGGCGCTGATGCCCTTGCGGTCCGTGCCGCCACCCTGGATGTTTTGGTAATCATTGTGCGACACGCCCATAAACACCCCGATGTCGCTGCCCCTTTCAAAGTCGAGTACTTGGCCGGCATCTTCGATCGCCTCCCACGCGGTCTCCAGCAGTAGCCGCTGCTGCGGGTCAATGTAGGGCGCCTCCCGCGGGGAAATTCCGAAAAACTGAGGGTCAAATTGGTCGATTTCAGCGAGAAACCCACCCCGCTTGGCGATGGATTTGCCCGTCAGACCCATTTCCGCATCGTAGAAACGTTCCACATTCCAGCGGTCAGCGGGCACCTCGGACACGGCATCACGGCCTTCGGCGAGAAGTTTCCAGAACGATTCGGTGTCATTGACCCCGCCGGGGAACCGGCAGCCGATTCCGATGATTGCGATACCTTCTTTTGGCATGGTGTTAATGGGCCTCTCGAAGAGGCGGGCGCACTTTCGGTTGAAAATGCGCCATTGCAAGCTAAACTTCAGTGCCGCGTGAGCATTTCCAGAGATTATGCGGCTCCCTTTTCACTGGTTTCAGGCGGATTTCCCCGCCCGCCGCCGCGGTTTCAAGGGAGCAAATCAATTCAATTGAGGGATTTCAGCGACTCGCGACCCCGTTGCTTGGTCTCCGGATCATCCTTGCCCGTGCTCGGCAGCGTGAGCCCTTTCACCAGGCATTTCCTGGCATCCTCCTTGTTGCCCAGCGCCGCATAGCTGATCCCGAGATCCACGTAATATACCGACCGGTTGGATTTGAGGCTGATCGCCTTGCGGAAGCATTTGACGGCATCGTCCTGGGTGGCCGTGGGCAACTCGCCGTAGGTCAATTCGGCGAGTTTTCGCTTCAAGCCGCCGATATCGGCGACCCGTTGGTTCCAGCGTCCGAGGATATACCATGCCAAGTCATTATCGGCATTCAGCGTGATTGCGCGGTCGGCAAAGAGTTTGATCTGGCGCAGCGCGGCGATTTTTTCCCGGTTGCCCTGGAGTTCAATGGATTTGGCGTTGCAGATGGCGATGGAAAGGTGCGCCTCGGAATCCCTGGGAGCGAGAATCACGGCCCGCTGCGCATAGTCCAGCGCCAAGCCCGAGAGCCGGATTTTCTCACCCGCGGTTGGGGCATCCGCCATTTGGTGCCGGTATTGGCGGGCGATGCGCAGGAGGATATCGGCATTTCTCGGCGCCAATTTTTCCGCGGGAAGGTAGAATTTGAGAGCTTCGGCCGGATTGAGTTTCAGGTCATGAACGTCGCCTTGCTTGACCAATTCCTCGGCCGTCGTGCCCCAGCCGGAACCGCACGATAGGAAAAATGCCAACGCGACGATGCATGCTTGGAGGGGGATCAGGGTTTTCATGATAATGCAGATGCCTGGCTTCGGCTCAACGGAGGTACGGAATGCCGGGAGACTACGCTTATGCGATGAACGGCGACGAGTCAAGCGGAAAATTGTGTGACTTAAGGATTGAACCGAGGGGTTGGAATTTACAGGTTGGGTTGTCGCAGTGCGAGCCCCGCAGCCAGGTCCGCCATGTTTCACACCGCCACCCAAGCCGGCTGCCGGATTGGTCCGGTCCCCCGTCATGAGTCACATCCTCCTACTTCCATTTGGCACCTCAGGGAGCATTTTCCCGTTCTTTTGGCTCGGCCAAAAATTGATCGGTCGTGGGCATCGGGTCACCATGATCGCGTCAGGCGTTTATCAGCGAAGCGCGGAGGCGGTGGGCATTGAGTTTTTTCCACCCGCGACCGATGTTCTGCCGCTGATGCTTGCGGATGCGGGTTTGTGGCAGCCAGACAAGTTCAAGCGGGTGGCTTTCAACTACGCCGGGCTTGCGACCGCACCGTGTGCCGCGGCCATTGACCGGGTGGTTCGTGAGATTGGCAAGCCCGATCTGATGCTTGCCCCGATGATCTCATTTGGAGCAAGAATCGCCCGCGAGAAATACCGGATTCCATTGCTTACGGTGCATTTCTATCCGGCGGCGATGATGAGTGCCGATGACGTCCCGCTGGTGCTTCCTGGCTTCCGCTTGCTGCGAATGCTGCCGCTGCCCGTGCGCAAGTTTGTGCTTTCGCTGCCGAGTCCTTATGACCGGTTCGCCATTCCAGCGGTGGCGCAGGCCTGTGCGGTCCATGGCGTCGAGCCGCCGGTCCGGCTGTGGAAGCCATGGCATCATTCGCCGGACGGGGTTTTGGCGCTTTTTCCAAGCTGGTTTGCCAGTGTGGCGAAGGATCATCCGGACAACACCCTGCAATGGGATTTTCCCTTGGAGGACATGGTGCAACAGTGCGGCATGGAGCCCCAACTCGACGAGTTTCTCAACGCCGGCGAGAGGCCGATCCTGTTCACCGCAGGCACCGGTCAGTATCATGCCGCTGAATTTTTCGCCATCGCAGGCCGGGTGGTGGCCGAGTTGGGTTGCAGGGCGGTGTTTCTAACCGCCAAGACCGAGCAGTTGCCGAAAGACCTGCCAGCCTCGATTTTTGTGTCTGCCTATGCACCCTTCAGCCTGCTGCTGCCGCGTGCCGCGGTGATGGTGCATCATGGCGGGATTGGGACCATGGCGCAGTGTTTCGCCGCTGGAATCCCGCAGCTCGTCGTTCATATGTCATTGGATCAACCCGACAATGCCGCGCGGGTCGAGAGACTGGGGGTGGGATTGAGCATTGGCATCGGGCGGCTTACCGCGGAGCGATTGTTGCCGCTTTTGAAATGCTGCCTCGAAGATGAGACCATCAAGCGGAAAGCCAGTCAGCTGGCCCGGCAGATGCAGCAACGGCAGCCGTTGACGGTATTGTTCGACTGGTTGGAGGGAGTTATCGGTCGGGTGCGCCCGGAATGATGCCGGGGATCGGGAGTGGCATATTTCCGGATATGTGGTTTGATGAGGTCGTCGCCGGCGCTCCCGGCCGCCTAAAGACCGCCGCTTTCCAGTAATGATGCCGACTCCCAGCCAGCTTTTCGCGCTTTTCGAGCGAGGTGAAATTGAGCGCGAGGAATTGCACGCTCTGATGGCGGTGCATGCACGCGAGTTGATCGCTGAAATGGACGATGACCATCAAAACCCGGCGGCGGCGTGGCTCGAGGGTCTGTTGGCAAGGCGCGCCGCGGGACGTCTGGCGCGACGT
>Ga0118677_10011865_pt1 | contig 12930 bp, 8 predicted proteins | sample AliMusrvi5mmetaG_FD_86154 | JGI IMG/M metagenome (GOLD analysis project Ga0118677, IMG submission 86154)
CGGCGGGTTTCCCGGCTACTGCACTATCACCATAGTTTCCCGCGAACTTGATAACGCCGTCGCGGTTGGCGTCAACGGCAATATCCACCGGGAGCAGGAGGACGGCGTGAGTCTTGCCGTCCTGGGCTTTGGCGGAGGCGAGGATGGTGCCCCTGTCGTTGATTGTTTTAAGGGAATTCAGCGTCAGGCCGTTTCCGAGGTCGTCGGGGATGGTTTCCCATTTGAAGTTCTGCCACAACTGTTTGCCGCTGACTGCCTGAAAGCGGCGGTTTAGGTTATTGATATTACAGTTGTACCTGTAGTAGTAGTATTTGTATTGGAATGGGGTCTCGTCTTTGGGCGAAACCATCTTGTCACCGCAATCGACATTCAAATAACATTTGTAGTCTTTCGGATTGAGCCCGAAAACATGGAGGCGGTTCGATTCGTCTCGGATGAGCTGCAAAGGTTGGAAGTCTCCGAGATCCGTTTCCTTTCCAGAGATATCGATTACCTTATAGCCAGTTTTAAGAATTCCTTGATCTGCGGTTACGACTTGCACCGCATAATCCCCGCTTGGGTTGATCTTAGTGAATATCCGAGGGCTTGCTGGGGGAAATTTGTAATCAATGCCGGACATGCATTTGGCGCAGTCCCCATTTTGTGTTGCCTGATCCACCCCGGGCACCCAAATGTCACCCTGGTTTTCCGTTAGACCGAACCCAGGCCCATCAACACGGATCTTCACCAAAGTTGGTGGATCTGTATCAGAAATCGACCAAGTATCCAAATAATATACCAGCCACATAGACGACGTCTCACTTCCCAACACTCTTCCAGATTCATCCATTGCAAGAGATCCAAACGTCCTGCTTACCCCGGCCTCAGAGTACATCCCCGGGGGGGTATCAAGCTCTAAGCCTGTCTCTTGTTCAAGTCGAGATACAACATCTTGCTTAGTGTACTCCGTGAACGCTGGCAACAATTTACGGCTAGCTCCCTCTTTCCACACCCAAGGTAGGTCGTTCCACACATCCAATAACCCGTTTGTTTGGTCTGCTTCGAAGCTTTGCAGCAAAACATCCCCTTGAGAACTCATGTCCAGAGCCATTATATGCTTACCAGGATCGGGCGAGGCGATCACTGTAAGTGTTCCATCTTTCCAAAACGAGTACGGCTTTTGGAGATCGGAACTCGCGTTGATTATGACAGCCGTGCCGGCATTGCTCAGTAGCCCGCAGTACCCCTCACCCATGTCGATTGTGGCGAAGTGGGGTTTGGGAAGCCGTTTGGGGGCGAGGCATTTTTCGAGGGCGGGGTCGCTGCCGCCCGCCCAGCCGTCTTGGCCGTCGGGCACGCCGTCTCCGTCGGTGTCGGGGTTCCATGGGTTGGCTCCCATTTCCGCCTCCTCCTGGTTGGTCAGGCCGTCGCCGTCGGGATCTTCGTCGGGCTTGGTGGAGACGGCTTCGCTGGGAGCGCTCATTTTTGCGGCCCGAAGGTGCGGGGGGGGCGCTTGACAGCAGCGCAGACACAGCGAAGCAGAAAAGCCTTTTCATCGGTTTCAGTTGTAGGCCTTGACCCGGTAGAAATAGACGGTGTCGGGGTGCGCGGTGGCGTCGGTGAAGTTTGTTTTCGTGCCTGCCACGACCCCGACGGTTTGCCAGTTTGCGCCGTCTGTCGTGCGCTCGACGATGATTCCCGAGGCGGCGCTGTTGTTCGTCCAGGCGAGCTCGTTGTGGCCGGAATCCAAGGTGGCCAGTGTCAGGGCGCTGGGTGCGGACGGAGCTCCTGATCCGGGGTTGGGGGCGGAGTCGGCTGTCAGCGGGTCGGTGCCGTCCAAGAATTCCTGGTAGTTGCTGCGCCCGTCGCCGTCCGGGTCGGCGTTGGGGTCGCCAAACGGGCTCATCCCGTGGCTGATCCACCAGCCGTCGGGAATCCCGTTGTTCCCGCTGGAAAAGAGCATGGGGTCCGTGCCGTAGGCGGCCTCCATGTCGTCGGGGATGCCGTCGCCGTCGGTGTCGGGCGGGGTGGTGACGGAGAATTCGTTGGAATAGCCCGAGGCGTATTCTCCTTGGAGCGCGCTGGCGCGGTAGGTGTATTGCGTGCTGCCGGCGATGTCCATGTCCTCGAAAATATTGATGTCCGCAGCCGCCGTGCCGATTTCCTGCCACGAACCCTCAGCGCCCACGCGCCTTTCCACGGCGAACCCTGTTTCGATCTTCGTGTTGTCGTTCCATCCAACCTTGATCTTCAGCGGGATTTCGATTTTCGCATCGAGGCTGGTGGGTGCCGCGAGGAACTCGGTTCCACCCGGCGCGAGGATCACTTGCAGGCGGTTGAACCACAGGCGGGAAACGGCGGGGGCATTCGGGTTGAAGACGGATACCAGCCGCTTGGTTCCGTTGTCGGAAAGGACCGAGCGGGTGGGAGAGTTCGGGGTGACCCAGTGCCAGAGGTCGGGAGATTGTTCCAAGTGGTAGAGCAGATCCGTGGCTCCAACGACCTCGGGATACGTGAGGGTCAGCCGGTTGGGGCCAATGGCAGAAGAAGATGCATCTTGGTCCGCAACGAGAGGATCGAGGCCGAAGGCGTATTCGATCAGGTTCGGGCGGCCGTCGCCGTCCGGGTCCGCGTTTGGTCCAGATATTGCGGGGTCTGCCAATTCCGCCGTGGTGAAATGCGCCGCCTGCCATTCGGAGAACGTCAGCGAATGCGCGGCTGAAGCGGAAAGGAAAATCCCGGCAGAGATGGCGAGGAATGTCTGTTGCGCGCGTTGCATGGCGCGCGGAGGGTTGCCGGACTTTCAAAAACTGTCAAGGGAAAGAAAGCGAACTACAAACCGTTCCGGTCAAACTGCGTGAGTGGCAAGGTCGGCTTGTCGCAATGGAGCCGCATCAACAGTTCGGGAGAAATATCAACAAGCTGAGGTGCGAGAGCGGTCTGACCCAGGAGAAACTGGCGGAGAAAGCGGACATCAGCCGAAGATATCTTCAGACAATTGAGGCGGGGCGGATGAATCCGACCATTGGAGTGGCCTCCCGATTACGGAAAGCACTTGGCTGAACTTGGGAGAAAATGTTTTCAACCGTTTGAGGCAGGACCCCCCAAATCCGCGTAAGGGAAAGGAGCGGAGAACGGCTTCCCATGAGACTGCGAGCGAGGGAACATCATCGAGAGAATATCGAGAACGAAATTCTTTCAGAATTCCGCTACGAAGAAAGCGCCCGAATCACGCCGTAGTGCCATCGAATTTGCGCCCGAAATTCTTTCAGAATGGAAAGTCCGGTCTCGGTCGCTTCGCGCCCTGCGTTGCAACCGTTACATGCCCGTCGGAACCAAGCGCAATGTCGAGGAACACGGAAAACCAGCGCGATAGCGCCTCGTGAGGCAGGAAAAGTCGAATGTTTGGCCGGGACCCAGGCGGCTTGGCCGCTCGGGAGACTGCCGCAGGCAGCCCGCAGGGCGCGACGCTCGGAGAGCGCAAGTCAACGCAACCGCAGCGAAGCGGTGCAACGTGTTTCTTCAGCCTCGTTCTTACGCGCGGACCAGGGCCTCCATCTCCGGCTTGATGCCTCGAGGCGAATCCGGCATAAGACCTGATGCTCTCCCGTCTCGCATTCCGGCTTGAGGCGCGCGCGACCGGCTCGGCGGCGCGGGCGGCGGTGTTCCGCACGCTGCACGACGAGGTGCTCACGCCGCTGTTCATGCCGGTGGGAACGCAGGCGACGGTGAAGGCCCAATTGCCGCAGACGCTCGAAGATTCCGGATCGCAAATCCTCCTCGCCAACACCTACCATCTTCTCCTGCGCCCGGGGCTCGATGTTTTCCGGGGCATGGGCGGCATCCACAAGTTCATGAGCTGGCCGCGGTCCGTGCTCACCGACTCGGGCGGATACCAGATTTTTTCGCTGCCCCACTCGCGGTCGATCACCGAAGACGGGGCGGTTTTTCAAAGCTACACCGACGGGCGCACGATCCTGCTGAGCCCGGAGGCCAGCATCGGGGCGCAGGTGGCGATCGGCGGCGACATCATGATGGCGCTCGACCAGTGCGTGGCCTCGACGGCGGACGAGGCGGTCGCGCGCGCGGCCCTGGAGCTGACGCGGCGCTGGGCCGCCCGCAGCCTCGCCGCACGCGGGGATTCGCCGCAGGCGATGTTCGGGATCGTGCAGGGGGCGCTGTTTCCCGAACTGCGGCGGGAAAGCGCGCTGGGGCTGGCGGAGATGGATTTCGACGGTTTCGCGATCGGCGGCCTGGCGGTCGGCGAGGGGAAAAGCGAGCGCGAGGACACCTGCGCGTTCACGGCGGACCTTCTTCCGGCGGACAAACCGCGCTACCTGATGGGCGTGGGCACGCCGCTCGACATCCTCGAGGCGGTGCACCGCGGCGTGGACATGTTCGACTGCATCATCCCGACGCAGGTCGCGCAGCGCGGCGGGGTCTTCACGTCGCGCGGCTACCTGCAACTGCGCCGCGGCGTCTATAAGTTCTCGGACGAGAAACTGGATCCGGCGTGCGACTGCCCGACCTGCCGCCGGTATTCGCGCGCCTACTTGCACCACCTTACAAAAACCCGCGAGACCCTCGGCTGGCAGCTTCTCGGCAAGCACAACATCCATTTCTACCACCGGCTCCTGCGCGAAATCCGCGCGAGCATTTTTTCCGGAACGTTTCTGGCGCTTTACCAGGAAAAGCGGGCCACGCTCCACGAGGACGACCTCGACAATCCGGTGCTCAAGCAGTCGCCGAAAAAAGCGAGGCGGCTGGCTCTGGGGAATTACGAAATCCACACGGCTCGGGAAGGATTTTCTAGCATCCGGCACATCCGCTCCGGGGAGATCATGCACTCGCGCACCCCGCCGATGGACGAGGCGCGGCGGCTCTATATCGGGCAATCCCTGCTCGCCGAACGCCTGCGCGAGGCGGGCGCGGAGCCGCTGGTGATCTGGGATGTCGGGCTCGGGGCCGGAGCCAATGCCATGGCGGCCATCGAGTGTTTCGAGCAGGAGCCCGCCCCGGTCTGCGGCCTGCACATCGTGAGCTTTGAAAACGACCTCGACTCGCTGAGGCTGGCTTTCCGCAACAACGACCAGTTCCGATATCTGCGCCACAGCGGGCCAGCGGGGATTTTGAAGGAAGGGGCCTGGCGATCAAAGCTGCAGCCGGGAATCGAGTGGACGCTCGTCTCCGGAAATTTCCTCGAAACCCTTGACGCCGCGCCGCCGCCGGACCTGATTTTTTACGACATGTTTTCTGGTAAAACCAACGCGGAAGCCTGGACGCTCAGCGCGTTCTGCCGGCTGTTCGCGGCCTGCCGGGGAAGGCGCGTCGAGCTTTTCACCTACACCTGTTCGACCGCCTCGCGCGTCGCCCTGCTGGCCGCCGGATTCCATGTCGCCCGCGGGCGCAGCACCGGCGACAAAACCGAAACCACCATCGCCCTCACCCCCGAAGCGGCCCGCGACGACCACGAACTCCTCTCCGCCGACTGGCTCGCCAAGTGGAAACGCTCGACCGCCCGATTTCCCGCCGACCTTCCCCCGGCCGAGCACTCCGCCTGGGAAGAAGTGATCCTGCGGCACAAACAATTCCAACATCTCGGAAAGGCAACTTGATGGCTGCGCCGTTTTGGCGTTTAATGCGCCACCATGTCCTCATCTATCCTCATCGTTGATGACGAGAAGAACACCCGTGACGGGCTGCGCAATGCGTTGGATTCGGATTTTGACGTGTATGTTGCGGCGGATGCGGGCGGGGCCGTGCAGACGATGGAGGCCATGCCGATCGATGTGCTGCTCACAGATTTGAGGCTGGGGGGCGAGGACGGCATGGCGTTGATCGGGCGGGCGCTCGGGCTGCCCAAGCCGCCGATCTGCATCATGATGACCGCCTACGGCTCGGTGGATACCGCCGTCGAGGCGATGAAAAAGGGCGCCTACGACTTTGTCACGAAGCCGGTGAACATCGACCGGCTGGAGATCCTGGTCCGGCGGGCCTTGAAAGACCGCGCCACCCAGCAGGAAAACAAGGTGCTCCGCGAGCGGGCCGAGAAGCAATTGACGATCGGCGGCATGATCGGCCGCTCGCCGGCCATGGTCGAGGTCTTCGACACCATCAAGCAGGTCGCCCCTTCGAAGGCCACCGTGCTCATCCAAGGCGAGAGCGGCACCGGCAAAGAACTTGCGGCCCATGCGATCCACCACCTCAGCCCGCGCGCCAAAGAGAAATTTCTGGCCGTCCACTGTGCCGCCCTCGCCCCGGAGCTTCTGGCCAGCGAGTTGTTCGGCCATGAAAAAGGGGCCTTCACCGGGGCGTTCGAGCGGAGGATCGGCCGTTTCGAGCAGGCGAAAGGCGGGACGCTTTTCCTGGATGAAATCGGCGAAATCGACGCGGGCACGCAGGTGAAGATCCTCCGCGTCTTGGGCGAGAGGAACTTCGAGCGCGTGGGAGGTAGCCAGACCCTGCAGACCGACGTGCGCCTGATCACCGCCACCAACAAGGATCTGGCCCGCCTCGTGGGCGAGGGGAAATTTCGCGAGGACCTCTATTTCCGCCTGCATGTTGTTCCGCTGACCATGCCGCCCCTGCGGGACCGCAAGGTGGATATCCCGCTCCTCGCCGATGCGTTCTTGAAGGAATCCGCTGCCGAGAACGGGAAACCCTTCCGCGAGTTGGACACCGAGGCGATGACGGCCGTGCTCGATTACGACTGGCCGGGAAATGTCCGGGAGCTGCGCACGGCCATCGAGCACGGGGTGGTGATGTCCACCGCCTCCAAGATCGCGCTCCGCGACCTGCCCTCCTCCGTGCGCAACCGCAGGGACAATGCCGCCCCCGCGTCGCCCGGCGGATTAAATTTGCAGGAATCCGAAACGGCGCTTATTCTGCGCGCCTTGGATGACTGCCGGGGCAATCGTACGGATGCTGCGCAGATGCTGGGAATCAGTCGCCGCACGTTGCATCGCCGTCTGAAAGAACTCAACATCACGAAACGCAGCAACCTCACATAACTTATGGCAGTATCAGGCGAAGTCGGCGTGCAAACCGCCGTTCACTCAATCGAGCAGGGCAGGCTGGCCCCGGTTATCCGCGGAGCCATGTTCGCGTTTCTCATCATCGCGCTGACCCTCATTTATCTGTTTGCGCAGTTCCGCGGGTTCTCGTCCCCCACCGCGATGGACCAGGCCCAGATCGCCCGCAATATCGCCTCCGGAAAGGGCCTCAGCACCCTCTTCATCCGGCCGCTTGCGGTCTGGCAGTTGGAACAATCGAAAAAAGAAATCCCGGCGGACCGGTTCCCGGATTTTTACCAGTCCCCGCTGAACCCGATCGTGAACGCGCTGCCGCTGTTGCTGGTGAAGTCGGCCTGGAAGATGACCCCGACAGATCTGGTCTATGCCGGAGACCGGATCATCGTGGCTTTTTCGATCCTCTTTTTTCTCCTGTCCGTGGGGATCTGGTATTTTGTGGGCGCCCGGCTTTTTGACAGCAAGCTCTCCCTGATCGCCTGCGCGATCATCCTTTTGACCGACATGATGTGGCAGTTTTCGCTCTCGGGGCTCCCGCAGATGCTGATGCTGTTCCTGTTTTCCGGGGCGGTCTGGCTGACGGTGAACGCGATGCACAAGCGGGACCAGCTGGTGGCGGTGCTGATTTCCCTCTTCGGGGCGGGCCTGCTGTTCGGGTTCATGATCCTGGCGCATGCGCTGGCAGTTTGGATTTTTCTGGGGTGGCTGGTCTTTGCGGTTGTTTATTTCCCCCCCCGCGGGATTGCCGCGATGGCGGCCCTGGCGGCGGTGCTCATGGTGACGCTGCCTTGGATGGTCCGGAATTATTCGGTTTGCGGGAATCCATTCGGCCTGGCGATTTATTCCGCCATCACAACGGTCTCCCCGGAGGAAGGCTACCTGCGGTCCTTGGATGACGCCCCGCCGATCAGCGGCTCCGGGCTCTTTTCAAAAATCAAATCCGGGGTCGCGGAGCAGGTCCGGTCGATATTCGGCTACCTGGGAATGAGCCTTGCGGCGGGGGCATTCTTCTTGGCCCTGCTGCACCCGTTCCGTTCGCCGGTGGTCTCGCTGTTCCGGTGGTGCGCCCTGCTCATGTGGTTGGGGGCAGTTGTCGGGATGGCGGCATTCGGGGTCAGCAGCGTCATCTCCTCGAACCAGATCCACGTGCTTCTCCTGCCGCTTTTCATTTTCTATGGCCTCGCCTTTCTCATGGTTCTCTGGAGCCGGTGGGAGATCAATTATCCGCTGCTGCGGGTTATTTTTCTGAGCGTGGTGGTCTTTCTCTGCGCGCTGCCGATGCTGTCCTCGCTGCTCGCGAACAAAGGGGCGGTCATCCAGTGGCCTCCCTACGTGCCTCCCTTCATCGGCATCCTCGGGGATTGGTATGGGGAAAAGGAAATCATCGCCTCCGACATGCCGTGGGCGGTCGCGTGGTATGCCGGGCGAAAATCGGTGTTGCTGCCGGAGTCGATCCGCGCGTTCAACCGCCTGAACGACTACCGGGTTCTCGGACAGCCGGTCTCGGGGCTCTATCTCACGCCTCTCACGGGAAACCTCCGCCTTTTCGCGGATATTTACAAAGGGGGCTACAAAGAATGGGCTCTGCTCATCACCCGTCCGCCCAAGGTGGACGGGTTCGCGCTGCCTTTCTACACCGCCCTGCCGATCGAGGGGGAGTGCATCATTTTCTCCGACCGGGATCGCTGGAGCAAACCGGCCCCGTAATTAAGAGCTGAAGAGGCCCGCGAATCGCGCGAAAACGCGCGAATGACAGAGACCCAGAAAAACCATGGGGATCCCATGTTGAGGTCGGTCTTCCCGATTGTATTCGTGTTTATTCGCGTGATTCGCGGGCGAAATCTGTTTCAGACTTACAGCAGCTCCGCGGCGACCGCGTCCGCGACGAGCTTTCCTTTGCGCGTGAGCCGGAGGCGGCCGGCGACGATCTCCACCAACCCGTTGGCCTCCAGAGCGCCGGCGATCTTCGGATCGGCCGAGGCCGCGGAAATTCCATATTTTGTCCGGAGCGCGAAGGCGGTGATCTCCGTGCGCCGGAGATCTGCGGGGACCGGCTCTTCAAAGTCGTGGCGGTCGAGACGGTTTTCGGTTCGCCGGATGTATTCCGACGTGTCGGGGATATTCCGGCGTCGGGTTCCGGAACGTGTGCTGAAGGCGCTGGGGCCGAGGCCGGCATAATCGGCCCCCTGCCAGTAGGCGAGGTTGTGGAGGCACTCGCGGCCGGGCTTGGCGTAATTCGAAATCTCGTATTGTTCGAAGCCGGCAGCAGGCAGCAGGTCCATCGCCGATTCAAAAAAAACCGCATCCCTTCCCTCGTCCGGCGCATGTTCTCCGCGGGTGAACTTCTCGAAATACTCGGTGTCCTCCTCGTAGGTGAGGCAATACGCTGAGATGTGGTCGGGCCCCAACCCGATCGTCCTCAATAGCGATTCCCGCCACTGTGCGGCCGACTGGCCGGGGATCCCGAAGATCAGATCCAGGTTGATGTTTTCCACCCCGGCTTCTCTGAGGATCTCGTAGCTCCGCCGGGCCTGGGCCGCCGAATGCACCCGCCCGAGCGTCCGGAGCAGCCGGTCGTCCCAGGACTGGACCCCCATGCTGACGCGGTTCACCCCGAGGGCGAGAAGCGCCGATGCCTTTTCGAGGGAGACGGTGGCAGGGTTCATTTCGACCGTGAATTCCCTCAGCGCCGAAAAATCGAGCCTTTCCCGCAGGCCGGCCACCAGAAACTCGAGATGCGGGGTCGAGAGCGCGGTCGGCGTCCCGCCTCCGAAAAAGACGGTTTCCGGCCGCAGCCCGTCCGCGGCCATCTCCGCCTCGGCCAGCACGGCTTCAAGAAACGCTTTCGTTTTGTTGCGGTCGGTCGCTTCTTTGTAGAAACTGCAGTATGGACACACCTTGGGACAAAAAGGAATGTGGACATAAAGATGCCGGACCATCGGATTGACCATGAAAAACTTTCGCTTTGATTTGCTGTTTCTTGGGATTGTTGCCACGGCAGCTTTTTTTGCCGGAATGCTCATCAACCATTTCCATGCTAACCCGCTGCCGCTCGTCTATAAAGACAAAGCCGAAAGGTTGCAGGATTCCGTTCATCGGATTGGCTCCCACCCATCCCCTTCCGAAACAAACCCGCCGACACCGCTTCCCGCCCGGCTTTCGCTGGAGGAATTTTCAGCATTCATCCAGGAGAAACGCGGGCAGGCCATCGACGCGCGCCCCGAGATCTTCTACCGCCTCGGTCACGTTCCCGGTGCCTTCAGCCTGCCACGGGACGACTTTGAAAATGCGTATGCAATACTGGTTGGCAAACTCGGCCCCACCCGGTCCCTGCCCATGGTCATCTATTGCTCCGATTTATCGTGCGAGGACTCGTCGCTTGTCAAAAAATCCCTTTCTGCTCTGGGATACCAAAATCTTGCCCTCTTCGAGGGGGGATGGAATGCGTGGACAAAGGCGAAAAAACCGCAGGAATCGACGCAATGAGAAAACAGGGCCAGCCACAAAGAGTCGCAAAAATGCACAAAAGGGAAGGGAACCGCTGAGTGCACGGATTCAACGGATGCCGAAAATCCGCTCTATACTCCCCGGCATCATCAATTCGGATTTTGAAAATCTCGTTCCATCTCCACCCGCTTCGTTTTCTTCGCGGCTTCGTGTCTTCGCGTGAGACTCAGGTTTTCCGAATTCGATGTGCGGCGGAGTATATCCGCTGTCAAAATACATCCTCCTCCGTTTTCGTGCCTTCTCGCGCCTTCTCGTGCCTTCTCGCGGCCATGAAATTCTTTGAAAATCGCTGGTTCCTTTTATCTCTCCACCTCGCTTTGGGCGGGCTGTTCCTCTATGCTGGCGCGACGAAGATTGGCAGCCCCCAAGCCTTCGCCGACAGCATCGCCTCGTTCAAACTCTTTCCCGCCGGCCTGGTGAATTTTATTGCCCTCGCCCTCCCTCCATTTGAGATCGCGCTCGGATGCCTGCTGATTGCCGGTTTGAGAGTCCGTGCTGCTTCGTTGGGAGCTGCGGTTCTCGCGTGCGTTTTCGCCGTCGCTCTTGGGCAGGCGCTCGCGCGGGGGCTTTCCGTGGACTGCGGGTGTTTTGGCTCCGGTGCCCCATCCCTCCTCAAAACATGGGCCTCATTCCTCCGGGCCTTCTTGCTCCTGTTCGCTTCCATCTGGCTCTGGCGACGGGGCGGATTGCAGGGAGAAAAAATGGAAAGAAAAAGTATTTGACCAAAACTGGCGGCGCACCATGATGCGCTCTTCATGCCAACCCCAAAGTGCTCATTTGTCCGCTCAAGCCTGCTCGTGGCTCTCTGCGTTCTGCTTGGCTGTGATGCGCGGAGGGATGTCAACCATCCGCCGTCCGGTGGAAACAAGTGTCTCCTGCGCTTCGACCCGGCGGAGTTGAAGATGGGCAGGATTTCGGATGGAGCCGAGGTCGCCAGAAAGGTCCAGGTTTTCAACCCGACCAAGGAGCCCGTGAAAATCCTTTCGGTGGTCACGGACTGCGGGTGCACGGTGGCCGAGGCGGACACGAAGGAAATCCCGCCCGGTTCCATCATCACCATGGAAGTGGATTTTCGCGCTCCGATCACGATCCAGAGCCTGGATTTCAAGAAACATGTGGCGCTGAAGACATCGGCGGGCAGCGCCGCCCTGCCAGTGACCGGAGTCGTGCGGCCACGGATCGAGGCCGACTCGGCGGATCTGGATACCGGCAAGTTTGAGGATCGCCAGCCCGCCCGAAGCATCACGTTCACGAACAATACCGGACAGCCCGTGACTCCCTCCCTGCTGTCCGCGCCCGTCGGCCTGCAAGTCGCCTTCTCGCCGGAGAGCGGCGGCAAGTTCAAAGCCGATTTCACGGTTTCCGACACCGCCATGCTCGCGGGCGATTGGGCGGACGCCAAACTCCAGATCGCCCTCGACAGCCCGTTTATTTCCAAAATCTCCCTTCCCGTGAATGGCTCGCGGGCGCGAAGCATCCGGTTCGAGCCGAAGCGTGCGAATTTCGGCTTCGCCGATGACAACACTCGCCCGATCACCGTCAAACCACTCCCATCGGATGGCTCCCACCGCACCATCACCCTGCGTTCCCTCGCCTCCAAACCCAACGCCTTTCAAGTGGAAATCCTTCCCGAGGGCGCGAAAATCTCCCCAGTATTAACATCCTTGAAGCCAGGAACTTCCGTTCGAGAAGAAATAGTTTTTCAAACCGACGACCCAGCCCAGCCGCTCGCCGCTATCCTCGCACTTTCCGCAAATCCAAAAATTGAAACAGAGTGCTGCGGAAAAACAACAACACTATACAAATGAACAGATTCACTCATTCCGCTAAGATCGCCATGCTCGCATTTTTTCCTTTTTCAGCTATTGCAGAAAATCCGCCACCTTGCAACCAATCACGAACTCCAGAAGATCAAGTTACAACAGACGCACAGCCTCCGGGGTGTATAAAAACGGTCAATTGGAGGGATGGTGGATGTGCCTCTCCAGGCGGCACAAAACCATCCAATTTCCAGAGGTGTTTAGATCAAATACAACCGAAAGATAACTCCAGCACGCCTATGACATTGGTCATCGTTAACGATTTTGACAAAGATGGGAAATTTATAAAAACTCACCAAGAGTGCGACACAGCTCACCCAGGGCAAACGAGTCTCACGGGGGTTACAGTTAAATGTGCAGTATTAGATGCCTGCCCTGAGAAACCGTAGCGCTTACTAGCACAGAATTAGCGGTCCGTATAAGGATTCCTTCCACGGTGGGATTTCAATAGGATTTTAATTTCACATAACTCCTCTTCTCACAAGCGTCCGGTTATAAGTGCCACAATAGCAACTGGTTAGAATCTAATGGTTCCAAATGTTTGAAGCCATTTTCTGTAAGTAGCTCATGCATAGGTGTTTTTTCAAACGGGTGAA
>Ga0118677_10011867_pt1 | contig 12928 bp, 12 predicted proteins | sample AliMusrvi5mmetaG_FD_86154 | JGI IMG/M metagenome (GOLD analysis project Ga0118677, IMG submission 86154)
GATATATTCTATGCCGGCAGTGTTTTGCAGACAACTGAGTTGAAAAGAACCGTCTTTTTGCACAGCAAGACCTTTCACCGCCGTACCGCAGATGATTTCAACGTTCAGCCTCTCCGCTTCGAAACGCAGGGCGTCCAGCACGGAAGCGGCGGTGTTGCTCATCGGGTATATCCTACCTTCGCTGTCCGTTGCCGTGAGCAGCCCAAGCGACCTGAAAAAATCCAGCGTTGTATTAACACTGTATTTTTCAAGAGCATGCGCGGCAAATGAGGCGTTATGGTACGGGTGAGTACCGGCGGTAACGTTCGAAAGGTTGCAGCGCCCGTTGCCGGTAGCCAGTATTTTCTTGCCGGTTCTGGGCAGTTTCTCAAGCACCGCAATTAACGCGCTTCTGTTTGTTCTGGCTGCCATTACAGCGGCGCAAAGCCCCGAAGCGGAGCCGCCGGCTATTATAATATTATACTGTTTCATGAGGATACCCCCGGTATTCTAAACTTTATTGCTTGTTCTTTATTACTTTACTAAAATAAACGCCAAAATGCAAGCAAATTAAAGCATTAATATGATGGCAAAATTGAAAAGTAAATTTTCCGTGAACATAATTCAAACACCGCAGAATCAGTTGACTAAAATTGCTTTCGGTGATAAAATAATAAAACAGTCCGCAAAAATTCCGGCTGGTTTATCTTTGAAATTTGAATAAAATATAAATAAAAATTAAGGAGTGTTGTTTTTGAAAGGCATTATTCTTGCCGGCGGTTCGGGCACCCGACTTTACCCGCTCACCATGGTAACCAGCAAGCAATTGCTTCCGGTTTACGATAAACCAATGATATATTATCCTCTTTCAACCCTTATGCTCGCGGGTATAAAAGAAATTCTGATTATTTCAACACCAAACGACACATCAAAATTTGAAACCCTTTTGGGCGACGGCGGGCAGTTCGGGCTTAAACTTTCCTACGCCATTCAGCCCTCACCGGATGGCTTGGCGCAGGCTTTTATCATCGGCGAAAAGTTTATCGGTACGGACAGCGTGGCGATGGTGCTGGGCGACAATATCTTTTACGGCAGCGGGCTGGGGCATATGCTCAGGCAAGCCGCCAAAAACCCGAACAGAGCCACCATTTTCGGCTATTATGTCGACAATCCCAAGTCCTTCGGTGTGGTCGGTTTTGACGAGAACGGCTTGCCTTCTTCCATTGAAGAGAAACCGGAGGAACCGAAGTCGAATTACGCCGTGACCGGGCTCTATTTTTACGACAACAGGGTAGTGGAATACGCGAAATCCCTGAAACCTTCCAAAAGAGGCGAGCTTGAAATTACGGACATTAACCGTATTTATCTGGAAAACGGTGATTTGGATATCCGTTACATGGGCAGGGGCTTTGCGTGGCTGGATACCGGTACCGTGGACGCGCTGATGGACGCAGCCAACTTCATTCACACGGTTGAAAAGCTGCAGGGCATCAAAATATCCGCTCCGGAAGAGATCGCTTATAATATGCATTGGATTACCAAAGAGGATCTGCTTGCCTCGGCTTCAAAATACGGCAAATCATCCTACGGCCAGCATCTTCGCAAGGTTGCTGACGGTAAGATTCTCTATTCATCCGACACGCCCAACGAAAGGCCGCACTGGGGCCTGGAAGACGGGGAAAAATAACGGGTTCAGAATGGAGGAAACGGTATGCAGGCCATTAAAACGCCGCTTTCCGGCGCCGTTATCATCGAACCGAAGGTATACGGCGACAGCCGCGGATGGTTTTTGGAATCCTTTTCTTATTTTAAACTGGAAAATTTAGGCATAAAAATGGAAGTTGTGCAGGCAAACCGTTCATTTTCCGCAAGGGAGGGCACCCTGCGCGGCTTGCACTGCCAAACCGAACCGATGGCGCAGGCAAAGCTGATAACCTGCATCAGGGGAGCAATTATGGACGTGGCCGTCGATATCCGCGAAGGTTCGCCGAGCTATATGAAGTGGGTAAAGGTGGAGCTTTCCGCCGAAAATAAAAAAATGTTTTATATTCCCAGGGGCTTCCTTCACGGTTTTTTGACCTTAACAGAAGATGTCGAGGTGGAATACAAGGTAGACCAATATTATTCGCAGGATAACGACAGAAGCATCCGCTTTGACGACAAAGCAATCGGCATAAACTGGGGTATTGAAGAACCCGTCCTTTCCGATAAGGACAGAAACGCGCCGCTGCTCAAAGATAGTGACGTCTTCTTTAGATATTAGATGTTAGATTCTAGATGCTAGACGTGCTTACAGATACTTTATTCTTACAGACTGTTGCCGCATATAAATAGAACAACAACATTCAAAGGCTGAAAAGTGAGTAAATCTCACTTCCCAGCCTTTATTTTTAACGGTAAAACTTATATTATTTCAGGTTTGAACCGCTTCAATATCATAGAAAATAACCGCGTTCGGCGCAGCCGTAACATTCAGCGTCAGATATCCGTTTTCAACCTTTGCTGTTTCGGTTGTGGGGATAAGCTTGGAGCATTCCTCATATTTCGGGCGAAGCGTGTTGAAATAGATGTCTCTTGCCCACTGGGCTGTCAGTGTTGTAGTGGAGTCAAGCGCGGGGTCATCCGGGGACCATGAGAAGCAGGCATCGGTAATATTATATGTTTTTCTGTCCTTTTGCCAGTCGTCAAAGAAGTTGGAACTGTTGTCAACAACATATTTTGTAACTTTCACAGTCTGCCCGTTCAGCTGCGGTATTTTAATTCTGAACTTCATATCCGCGGAATACTCGTATTTCACATCATTTTTGAAATTATATGCCATGATGTGCAGCGTATCCGTCTGTGTATTCCAACCCGCCACCGCATCCATCTCGGCACCCTGCAGATTAACGGTTCTTTTCGATACCTGAACGCTGTCGGAGCCGACCATGTTGTAGAAACAGTTCGCCACATGAAAGCTTACCGTCGGCAGCCCGCCCCACTGTCCGTTTGTGGTCATGCCCCAGGATGAAAAATAGTCAATATTGTTATCAATCATTTGCTTAAGCAGCCTTGCGTCATAGCCCGCCTGGTAAGTATAACCGCATATACGCAGGTTTAAATCGGAAGCGACGGCGCCCGGCGTACCCGATAATATCCTGCCCTCGTCAACACCGTAAATTAAATTGTTCAAGCCGACGCTTTCGGCTTTTTGGCGAAGCACCGCAATGGTATCGGGCAAGGTCGAACTGCCGTACTTGCCGGGTTGGCTGTCATAAAACGATGCGCTCAAAAAGCAGAGCCGGGTGCCTTTTTCGCCGGTTTTGTAATTTGTACCGTTGGCGCAGTGCTCAATAAAATCCCTCTCGTCCCAAAGCCCTTCGGCAACGGTCATGCTGTGGGCACCCACAAATACATTTTTGCCGATTTTATCCTGCAGCGCTGCAATCGTATAATCATAAAGTTTGCAGAAAGCGACGCAGGAATCCGCCGGTGTGCCGCTTTTCGCCATGAACCAGTCCTTGTTTTCATATTCCGTCAGCACGCCGAAACGCCATGTGAGCACTTCGTCCCTGCCGAATTCATCAACAAGCGCCTGCGCGATTGCGCTGATATAGGTGTAATACTGTTCAAAATTATCGGGCGGGTAAACATTCACGCCGAAAACACCCATCACGGGGTCCGTCGTGAATTTAAGAGGGACCGCGCCGGTTATAATTTGCGGCTTTGCACCCAGTTCGAGAATTTTATGGCAGGCTTTGAGCAGCGGCGCGAAATTGTAATCGTCCAACACGGTTCTGTCCAAAGGGTTTTTAAACAAATCCCGGTCCGCGTTGCCGCCGGTAGCCGTCATAATTTCAATATATTTCGTAAATTTTGTGGAATCCGCCAGTTTATTGATTTTGACATCGCCGAGAAGCGGATCAAGCGACCATATGTTACTGTTGCTGACCTTGTTGCCGATCACTTTTCCCTGCACCGAGGCGTCAATGTTAAAGGTGACATTATCCGCGATGTCAAGCGCCATATTTACCGCCCCCGTTATAAACGACAGTATTATCGAAAAAATGCTGAACAGTTTAACGCCCTTGATATTGAAAAATGAAAACATACAATCATCAACCTTTCTGTTGTTAAAAGCATATCACAATCTTTAAAAAAATCAACTAATAATAAATTGCGGCGAAGGGATATTTGCAAGCAAATAAAATTGTGTTATACTATATTTCAGTTAAAACATAGGGAGGCAAACATGAAAGTTCTTGTTACCGGCGCAAAAGGGCAGCTTGGCAGCGATGTTGTCAAAGAGCTGACGGTCCGGAAAATCGAAACCTTTCCGGCGGACCTTGACGATTTTGACATTACCGATAAAACAGATACTTTGCGCTATATAACGCAGATTAATCCGGATGCCGTTATCCATTGCGCGGCTTATACAGCTGTGGACAAGGCCGAGGAGGAGCCGCTGATTTGCAACGCCGTCAACTTTATGGGCAGTTTGAATATTGTGCATGCCTGCGAAGCCACCGGAGCGAAGCTTGTTTATATCAGCACGGATTATGTTTTCGGCGGGCAGGGGAGCGAACCGTTTGAGGTGGATTCCCTGAAAAATCCGCTCAGTACTTACGGCAAATCAAAGCTGATGGGCGAACAAGCGGTTTTGAGTTTTTGTTCGAAGAGTTTTATTGTCCGCACCTCCTGGGTATTTGGCAAAAACGGCGGGAACTTTGTTAAAACCATGCTGAAACTCGGCGCCGAAAAAGAAAGCATCACCGTTGTCCGCGACCAAGTAGGGTCGCCGACCTATACGCTGGATTTAGCCTGCATACTCTGCGACATGGTTCAAACCGAAAAATATGGTGTTTACCACGCGACAAACGAGGGTTTGTGCTCCTGGGCGGAGTTTGCCGCAGAGATTATGAAGCAGGCAGATTTGCCCGCGAAGATCATACCGGTTACAACAGCGGAATATAACGCAAAAGCCGCAAGGCCGCTGAATTCAAGGCTTTCCAAAGCAAGTTTGGATGAAGCGGGGTTCAACAGGCTGCCGCCCTGGCAGGACGCACTGAAACGGTTTTTGGCGGAATCGGAATAGATATAGATAATAATATGCATCCCGAACGGCTGAGCTGTTCGGGATGCAAAATTTTATTAGTTTAAATAGAGCTTAAATATAATTGAGCGGATTGACTCTGTTGCCGTTAACAGCAATCTCAAAGTGAAGGTGCGGCCCTGTGGCATCTCCGGTCATGCCGACTCTTGCGATGGCCTGGCCTGCCGAAACATGTTCCCCGGGGCTTACCGATATGGAACCGCTGAGAAGGTGGCAGTATTTGGTTGTTAAACCGCCGCCGTGGCTGATAATAATTGTGTTTCCGCCGCCGCCGTTTTCCCAGCCGGTGGATTCAACAACACCGTCCCTCGCCGCGACGACAATTTTACCGGAAGCATGGGAACCTGTAATATCGTCTGCGTAATGAAAACGTCCCCAGCGGTAACCATAAGGAGAACTGATTGTATGGAGCGCGGGTACGGGCCAAACCCAGCCTTCGCTTGAAACGGTAACATTATAGGAACCTGAATTATTGTAAACGGATGTGGATTTTATACCAACCAGTATTTTCGCGTCAATCGGGTGTGAAAGGTGATTGCGGGATATTTCCTTTGGGATGCCGACTATATTCCCGTCTATGTAAGTAACAAGCTCTGTGACCAAATCCTTGCCCTTGACACCTTTGCGTATTGTGCGCGTGTCGCCTCTGAAAAGGGAAGAATTATCTGTTTTTATGGTTTTATAAGCGATTGATTCTTTTTTTGTTTCTGTTCTGATCAGCTTGATTCTAACGAAGTTTACCTGATTTGAAACGATGTATTTATGACCCGCGTAAATATACTTCCCGGGGTTCATCTGCCTGAACTGTTTTTCGGTTAAACCGAATTTATTACAAATTTTGGAATCGGTGTCGGTTTTCTTTGCGGTGTAATATTTTGCTGCTGTCTTTTTTGTGGCAAGTTTTGCTGCTAAACGCGCTGCGTCCCACATGTTGGCATCAGCCTTGTAGAGGCCCTGTGTTACGTTGACATTCTCGACAAATGCCACAAGTGCGTTTTTGTTGCTTTTTTGGTAAGGCGCGAGAAGACTGTTAAAAACGCCGGTGGCATCCGTTTCATTTTTGACAGAACAAATAAATTTGCCGTCGACATAGATTCCGCACGCGTTTGTGATTGCGTTGCCGGGGGCTTCAATCAGGCTGTCGCATATCGCGTTTTCATCGCTTAATTGGTTTAATTTGACAAGCGCCAGCTTGTATACCGGTTTATCCAAATTCGGCAGCACCGCGTCGCTGCCGCTGTCACCGGAGCCAAGGCGGTCAACGGCAAGAGCCTGTGCCTTCACATAAACGGATTCGTCCTGAATATAGCCGATTGAATGGTTGTTGTAGGTAACCTGCAGTGCATAGGTTACGCTGCTCCAATAGTTCACAGTCAGCCAAAAAACAAGCAAAGCAACAACCGGCAAGGCCAAATTAAAAGCGGTTTTAAACATACTTTTATGTCTTACTAAGATTTTTTTAATGCAGTGGGACGCAATCGGGAAAAAAGAAATGGGGTCTTCTTTTAATGCAAGGTGTAAATACTCTGCCAAATCGTGCATTTCTTTGCGGAAAACTGATGACTCTTCATGCGCTGTATGAATTGACCTAAATAATAGGTGGTCAATGCCGAGGACCATTACCCTTGAAAGCGCAAAAAGATAACGCAGGGGCTTCATTGCAAAACGGCCGATTCTGACCAGTATCCGCTTGCCATGCCGGTAGGATTGAATGCCAAGCAAATAACTGTAATCATAGAAGGATTTGAAGTATGGGGTCAAAAACAAAATCAAGCCGTTTACTTTATGTTCAAAGACATTTTTTGCGTTTTTAAACTTTGCAGTTTCCGGCTCATTGTCTTCTTTCAGGAACTCAATACTGCCCCCGACATGTGTTTCATTGTTAATATGATCTTCATTATTCTCTACCGGCTGAACCGTTTTTTCTCCGGTCTCTTCACTTAAGTCAATATTGTCATCAAGGTCAAATTCATCTGAAATATCAGCGGTTTCAAAAAAAGATTCGTCTTCGCTTATATTTAATTTGTTGTTATCGTTATTATCGGCTTTGTGTTTCTTGCGTCTCAGCACAAAATACCACCTCCCGTTTGCCGAAAAGGTTACAAAAGTGTTACAAACTAAACCCATTATACCGCAAAAAAAGTGCTTTTCAACTCCAATTCGGAATTAAAAAGCATATTTTTCACGCTTGTTCTATTCGAATTTGCCTTCGGCATAAAAAAGTCTTGGCAATCTTAATTCATACCTGTTTCGCCGGCTGAGCCGAAAAGCGCGGCGACGGCGGCTTTTAATTCTTGGTTTTCCGGCAGTGCAAGTTCACTGTCGGCTGCCGTGATTTTTCTTGCCGCTGCCTGTGTTTCCCGCAGCACTTCCGTGTCGGTCATCATGTTTGCAATTTTAAGTTCCGGCAGCCCGTGCTGGCGCGCGCCGAAAAAGTCACCCGGTCCGCGCAGCTTTAAATCCTCATCGGCTATCTTAAATCCGTCGGTCGTTTTAGTCATAACATTCAGGCGCCGTTTTGCCTCTTCATTTTGCGCGTCGGAAATCAAAATGCAAGTGGATTTATATTCGCTTCTCCCGATTCTGCCTCTAAGCTGGTGCAGCTGCGAAAGTCCGAAACGCTCCGCGTTTTCAATAATCATAATAACAGCGTTCGGGACATCAACGCCGACTTCAATAACCGTGGTCGAAACCAGAAGCTGTATTTCGCCCTTGACAAATGCAGACATCACCTGTTCTTTTTCTTTTGATTTTAACCGCCCGTGCAATAACCCGACCGTGTAGCCTATGAAAAAGCCGGTTGAAAGTTTTTCGGCATATTCCTGCGCCGCGGCAAGCTCCGTTTCGCCCTCCTCAACCAGCGGGCAGACGATATAGCCCTGCCGGCCTTCATCCAGGTGCTTTTTTACATAATGATATGCCCTCTCGCGCTTATCGCCTCCGACGGTATATGTTTCAATTTTTTGTCTGCCGGACGGCAGCTCGTCCAGAATCGAAATATCCAAATCACCGTAAATAATCAGCGCGAGTGTGCGGGGGATTGGCGTGGCGGACATAACAAGTATATGCGGATTCGCGCCCTTGCTGCCAAGCTCCGAACGCTGTTCGACACCGAAACGGTGCTGTTCATCTGTCACAACAAGCCCGAGGTTATTAAATGCCACATCGTTTTGAATTAAAGCATGGGTGCCGATAACAAGCTGAAGAGCACCGGAACGAAGCCTTTCTTTCAGTTCCTTTTTAGCGCTTGCAGGGGTGGAGCCCGTGAGCAGGTCAACGGTTATATCCGTGCTTTCAAATAGCTTCGCGAGTGTGCGGAAATGCTGCTGCGCTAAAATTTCAGTCGGTGCCATTAAAGCGCTTTGAAAACCGTTTTTTGCGGCGCTGTAAATAAGCGCCGCCGCCACCGCGGTTTTGCCCGAACCGACATCGCCCTGAAGCAGCCTGTTCATCGGGAAAGGTTTCGCCATATCATCAATGGCCTCTTTTACCGCCCTGTGCTGGGCATTGGTAAGCTGAAAAGGCAGCAGTTTCAAATAATCTTTGCTGAAATCCCTGCTGACTACCGAGCCGGTTGACGCTTTGCTTCTTCCCTTCAGCCTGAGCAGCCCAAGCTGCAGCACCAGCAGTTCCTCAAATATAAGCCTGCGGCGGGCCTCAGCCAGCAATTCGGTGCTTTCCGGGAAATGTATGTTTTTCAGCGCGTCATAAATCTTCAGCAGGCAATAGCTTTCCCGCAGCCTTAACGGCAGGGGTTCGGGGAATTTGTTTCCGGTTTGCTCAAATGCCGTTTCAACTAAGTTGCCGATCACCTTTGAACCGAGACCCTCGGTTTGCGGGTAAATCGGCCTGATGCGCTCACCGCCCTCGGCTTTCTCAATGTCCGGCGAAAGCATCTCTCTTGAATAAAGACTGCCGCCGATTTTACCGAAAAAAAGAAATTCCTCTCCCTCTTTCAGCTTCTCGGCGGCGTATTTGTTGTTGAATATGGTGATGTGCAGCAGGGTTTCCCCGTCCGTCACGTCTGTTTTATAAATTGTCATGCCTTTTCGGACCATGTGCGCCGAGGGTTTATGGTCGACGATTGCTTTGATGCAGCAGGGTTCCCCGAAAGGCGTTTTCGCGATGGGCGTAATTTGGCTCCAATCCTCATAAGCCCGCGGGTAAAAACGCAAAAGAGCGTTGACATTGAGAACACCGAGCTTTGCTAAAAGCCGGGCTCTCTTTTCGCCGACGCCCTTTAAATATTTGATGTCAGTGTTCAGTTCCATAAGCAATGTCCGCCTTATGGCAAAAATTTATTCAACGGAAATAATGAAGTAATAAATCGGCTGCCCGCCGTCAACAAGCGAAATTTCGGCTTCGCTGCCGTATTTATCCTCAAGCATTTTCATAAGCTCCTGCGCCTGCTGCGGGTTTGTATCCTCACCGTAAATAACCGTAATAAGCGATGATGTTCCCTTTTTGAAAAGATGTTTTGTCACCCTGTAGGCTGCCTGAACGGGGGAGGACTCAACCATTGTTATTTTGCCGTTTTCCATCCCGAGTATCTGCCCTTTCAGCACCTTCTCATCTTCCACGGAGCTGTCCCTCGCGGCATAGGTTACAAGCCCTGTGGAGACTTTTTCCGCCGCCCTCATCATCGCCATGTGATTTTCCTCAACCGAAAGCGTGTCGTCAAGGCTTAAAGCGGCGGCGATACCCTGGGGGATTGTGCGCGTATGCAAAACACTGATTTTTCGGTCTGTCAGCGGTATAACCTGCTCCGCTGCCATAATAATATTTTTATTATTTGGCAGAATAAAAATATGCTCCGCCGGTGTAGCCTGAACCGCTGTTAAAATATCCTCCGTGCTTGGATTCATCGTTTGCCCGCCGCAAACCAATTGGTCAACGCCAAGCTCAAGGAAAAGCTCTTCAATGCCCGCGCCGGCTGCAACCGCGACCATTCCATAGGCCTTTTCGGGTGCCGCGGGCATATTTTTATTGGCACTGCTTTTAAGCGCGTCGTCACCGACACCCCATGCCACATTTTGATGCTGCTGGCGCATGTTGTCAATTTTCGTGTTGACAAGCTGCCCGTATTCCATCGCCGCCTGCATGGCGTTGCCGGGTTCATCTGTGTGCAGATGCACTTTTATTATCTGCTCATCGTCAACCACCACGACGGAATCGCCGATGGATTCCAGGTAAGCGCGCAGTTTTAACGGGTCGTCTGAGCCGGTGCGGTTAACGATGAACTCGGTGCAGTAAGTAAAAGTGATATTTTCGCCGCTTTCGTGCGCTGCCGCGGAATAGTGTTCTTCGGCAGGAGCTGCCGCTTCGGCGGATTCGGTCAAAATCATGTTTTTCTTAAAAACACTTGTCATTCCTTCAAAAATATAGACAAGCCCCTGGCCGCCCGCGTCAACGACATCTGCCTTTTTCAGCACAGGCAGAAGCTCGGGCGTAAGTGCCAGCGCCTCAACGGCACCCTTGCACGCGGCATCCCATACAGCCAAAACATCTTCGCCGTTTTCTGCCGCTTCGCGGGCGCTTTCGGCGCCTGTACGAATAACAGTCAGTATCGTGCCTTCGGTCGGCTTCATAACCGCCTTATATGCCGCATCAACGCCAAACTGCAGAGCGGCGGCTAAATTTTCGCCGTCAGCCTCTTCGCAGTCCCTAAACCCTTTGGCAATGCCTCTGAATATAAGTGAAAGAATAACGCCCGAATTGCCGCGCGCCCCGCGCAAAAGCGCGGAGGCTATTTTTTCGGCTACCAAAGAAATATCCGCATCGTCCGGAAGCAAAGCGGCCTCGCGGGCGGCGGAGTTAATGGTCATAGACATATTTGTACCCGTGTCTCCATCCGGCACGGGGAAAACATTGAGGGCATCGACCTCCTTGCGGAGGCCTGTTATATTATTAGCGGCTGAAATTATTCCATCCCGCAGCATGAGTCCCGTTATCAAACAAGTCACCTCTAAAATACTTACTCACTTTTCATCGCGTCAACAAACACATTAACTTTGTGCACCTCAAGCCCGGTCGCATCCTCAACGGTGTAGCGCACCTTGTTGACGATGCTCTTGACGATGGCGGAAATGTTAAGGCCGTAAGTCACAATAATATGCAGGTCAACATTGAGCCCCTCGCCGTCCTTGTGCACTTCAACACCCTGGTCAAGAAAACTTTGCTGTTTTTTTAAGAACGAGCGAATCCCCTGACGGGCGTTGCTGTTGGCCATGCCCGCTACACCGAAACAAGAGGAAACGGCATTGCCGATGAGTTTGGAAAAATAAATCTGCGAAATCTCGATTACACCGAGATGATTTTCCATTCTGATCACTCAAAGAACCTCCTTTTAAAAAGCTTATAAAATATTATACCGTAACAAACAAAAATCGGCAAGCTAAAGTTTAACCTTGTTAGACCGGATAATCAAAAAGTCCAGCCGTTGATATCGCAGTAAACATCCCCCGCATTGCATTGCTGCGGAACGGTAAGCGCGCGTGTATAAGCGGCAATCCCGTTGCGGTAGCAAAGCGGAACGAATGGCATATCAGCGTTAAACGCATCTACAAAGCCTTTGGTATCAAGGCTTCCGTTCAAAAATTGCCTGTATGCAATGCTTGCCCCGGAAGCGGTGTTCATGCCGTATGAAACGCTGCCCCCAGCGAAAAGCATCTGGGAAAGGCTCATGTCGGGTGCAAGCATTGTTTCACCCAGATACATATCATAACTACCGGCTTTTACAGCCGCGGTGTAGGCTGAGAAGGCAAGGCTTACAATATTTACCTTTATCCCGGCTTGCCAAAGCCGGCTTTTTATAAGCTTTGCGGCTTCCGTTTTAAACGCGTTGTCCTTATTGACAAGCAAGGTGAATACAAGCGCGTTTCCATAGCCGCCGTACCGGACACCGGTATCATAAATTTTATTGAACCCGGCGCCTTCCAACAGCGAAACGGCTGCTTTTTGGTCCGGTTTAACCGTAAAGTCATACTTCGACGTCCAGACGGGGTTAAACGGCGAGTAAGTTAACCTGGCATGCCCTTGAAAAGCCGTTTGAGCAACGGCTGGGCTACTCTATCTCTCACATGGCTCGTTGGCGCTGATCGAAATAGTCTGACCAGCAAGGATGGCACAGCGGTGTCGGATTAGAACCCGCCTTCGCTTCGAGAGGCGATCATCGCCTATAAACCCCCCTAGGGTTTCCGATGCGCACAACAAGAATACGTACTTTGTTATCTTCGATGCTAGCAATGATCCGGTAATCACCTACACGGTACTTCCAGAAATCACCGAGCCTTGATCCCTTAAGCGCCTCGCCAATGGTGCGGGGATCTTCAAGGGTAGCGAGACGATCACTAAGGAATCCAAGAATACGTCGCGCAATGGGTGGGTCAAGCTTGCTTAATTCGCGCTCAGCCCCAGGATCTAAGTCAATCTTCCACACCATAACGCTTCATGGCTTCCTCGAGGGGGAAGATATTGGTTTTACCGGATTGGATATCAATGAGGCGTTGCTCTGCGAGGTAAAGATCTTCCAAGTCGCTGAGGTGCTCAAGAATCGCTTCTCGAGCGGAGAAAGTCTTGGTACGTCCTGTAGCTTTCGCCAACGCCTCAAGGCGTCCTTCAATGTCAGCGGGTAGACGGATAGCTAACACGGTCTTTCTCCTATCACCAAATTGAATTACACGTACAGCGGTTACAGAAATATTTCTGCCATCTTGAGCGATAAAACAAGGGAAGGCTCAGAAGGGCCATTAGATTATGCTAATTCCCACTCGAAACGGAAGAGCGCCGCTTAAGGCCCATGATCCGGTCAACACCCTTAAGAACCGCCTCGGAAGTCACTACGGTACCTTTCCCAGC
>Ga0118677_10011868_pt1 | contig 12927 bp, 11 predicted proteins | sample AliMusrvi5mmetaG_FD_86154 | JGI IMG/M metagenome (GOLD analysis project Ga0118677, IMG submission 86154)
GGGGGTGCGGAGGCGCTATGTCTCGCCCCGCGCGGGGCGCGTGGATTGAACCATCGCAGATGGTGGTTATGCTGTCAAAGAACTGGTCGCGCCCCGCGCGGGGCGCGTGGATTGCCCGCCAGAGGCGGGTCCGCCTTTGGCGGAAAACAAGAACTGAACGGTTTTCAACGGCGTGACGATTGCCCGTCGCGTCCCGCGCTGATAAAAGAGCGAGCTCTACGCTAGAAAACGCCCTACTCCTTCTTGACTTGGTTAATATCTAATGGATTACCCTTCGAGTCCACCATCAGATCGGCACCATTTGCATCATCATGCAAATCGTAGGCCACATGCACGCGCTTGATGTCGGGATTAATGTAGAACATTATTCCTGAGCTATAGTCCTTAAACCGTTCCGGCAGCTCTACATCCACGGTCTTACTTGCCATCTCGCCGGTTTCCATAATCTTCCATTCAACGGTGATTTGTCGAAACGGCTTCTTGTCATATGGACCGCTCCCCATTTTCTGTCCCGGTGCCAATTCACCGCCAGGAACCGTGGAAGATTCACGGGAGTCGTAAAGCTTGAAATTCGAGACCAAAATCTTCTGCGTTCCAATGTTGGAAATTGTAATCCGGTACGCATTCAGAGAAAACAGACAACAAACATAACCAACGGCAGCTATGCCAACGAAGAAAATCGTTGCTGCCGAAAGCATCGTCACCTTGTCATTTGGAACTTGTTTTAACATTGCTCTCTCCGTGAATAACCAGCCTCATCATCCACACAATCAGGGTTACAGAGTTTGCGGTAGAAGCCGAAATCGTGTCTCAAAATCATCCATTTGCTCCAGGGTCACTTATGGTAGAGCGTGTCGCTCCGCAAGCGCCGCGGACGTCGATGGGGCCTTTATATATCTCCATAAGACGGCATCGCGCATCCACCTTCGCCGAAGTTACGGTGGATAAAAACGCGAGCCCTACATAAGAAAACACCTGTTCCTCCGCACAACTGGTGACACGCTCCATCACTTCCTCTGCGTCTCTATTTTCCGCTTTCGCGGTTTGCCCCCGTCAGGGCTTCAGGATAAGGCTTCTCTTTTTCCTCATAACGTTGCTTTAGTGTTCCGACAAAGAAACGAACTATTTGGTATTCTGGAGATAGTCTTTCTCCTTGTGCCCATAAAACATGCTGATTAGTACTTGTGGGATCGTTAAAATAAGCTGACGACTTTATCAACGCACCATTCTCATATGCGACATAATGATTCTCCCATAACACGTTGTTTATCGAGTCAAAGCTTTTCAAAAATATTGTTCCTGTGGATGAAACTCTAAGAACGACACAACGGTCTTTGATTTCAGGATCAACGCCATTTTTTTTATCCAAAACCACATAAAAGTTCCCCTCATACTTATCAGGAAGAACAAAACAAACCTCTGCCTCCTTACCTGCACCTGCACCCAAAAAGGAACATTTGCAGGAGCTAACAAGCAATACAGCAATTATTATTACCCCAAAACAAACCGGACTTATTTTATTTTTCACAAAGAGACCCCGTTAGCTTTTGCCTTTGTTCTTATCCACGAATCTATCTTCTTGGAAGCTTCTTCATCTTGTTCTTTCGTAACCGTTTTTGGATGGTCGCCTTTCCAAGGATCTCCTCCCATCGCACTGTGTGTCCCGTAGAAAAAATCTTGCTCATATTTCTTACTACCACTAGTTCCTGTATTCCCCCAAGAAGTTCGAGAGCCAACTTTCAGATCACGTCGGCCATGAGCCGTAAATTTCACATTATCCGGAATAATATTTGCATCAGCTCCCATATACATATCAACAGCATCATATAGTCCAAGAAAATCAATCTCTTTCTTCTTACATTTATCGCATGGCTTGTCCTTAAGTTTCTGTGCTACTAATATTGCAATGAACCCACCCCTGCTATGACCAACAAGGAATAGCGGTTCATCATTTCCGTACTTTTTAAGAGCCTCACATATGGCGCCATAAGCTTCATTCACTGTAGCACTCACCCCACCCCCAACGGTATTAGGACCTTCCCAAAACCGACCGTGCCCTTTGTAGTCCTTATAGAAGTTAGCAACGTGACTATTGAATTTATCGGTTTTTAGATTAAATCTCGACCAATCTGCAGAACCTGTGCCGTCAATAGCAACTAAGTATAATCCATTAACGTCAAACTTGTTCATTGGTTCATTACCGCAGAACACATACAGATTCTCACCGCCCTCTTCCTGAATCGGATCTCTTCCGATCCATCTTCCTATGGTGGGATAGTAGTAACGATAACCGTAAGACAGGAGTCCTGTTTCAGAATCTGTGTATTTTGTCGAGAACCGGAATTTATTTTCTAAACCGATATTTCCGGTCGCCTTCAATGTCTCGCCAAATGGACTGTATTCGTATTCGGCGACGGTGACGCCGTTGGTGTCTACGAGGCCGGTGACGTTGCCGTTGCCATCATAGACAAAGAAGTTTCTCGCTGAGTTCGCAGAGGACGCAGAGAAGAGGAGGCCGCCGACACCGCCGGCGCCCTGGAGTGTGCCGGAAAGATCGAGGCCCCAGGTATAAGAGTTGGTGTAGCAAAGGGACAAAGGCACAGAGGCACAAAGTTCGGAAATGAGATTCCAGCCATCCCAGACGAAGGAGTAATCAGTAATCAGTGACCAGTGATCAGCACCCCAAGAGTAAATCTTTTTGGAAACACGGCGGCCGAGGTAGTCGTACTGGAATATAAGCCGCTTCTTCATAATGTCAGGAACGGATGGGAGTGATTCCATGGCAATAAGACGATTCTCCCCATTCCAGGTGTTCGTCCAGAGTCCGTCCGAAAGAAGATTGCCGTCGGCATCCCAGGTGAATCGTTCCGGAGTCATGGGAACTTTCGCCGATACCGTTTCCGTCCTAACCAGACTGTTCGACCCTTGCGCCATGTATGCAGTGACCTTCAAATTCGTTGTGGAAAAGATAGCGAAACTGTTGTCCACTTCCAGCTCTTTCCAGAAATATTTGCCATCCCTGTTGACTGCCACCGCATTGTTGGTGCCAAGCCTGACAGAGACAGTTGCGTCCAGCCCAGCGTCCCCTGCAACGTTCACCACACCGGGCACCGTACGCTGGGTGTACTGGTTGAGATTGTTGGCGGTGTAGGCGGAAGAGCGGGCGTCGGCTAGCGACGCCCCTACAAGAGTTCTGTTGCCGATGGTGTCGAAGTTGTATTCGAACTGCGCGCCCTGAACCGGCTGGCCGGCTGAGGAGTATTTTCTGCCGGAGATGACCTGGCCAAGTGAATCGTACGTGTATCGCCATTCTGAGGCGTCTGCGAGAGTGTTCGTCGTTTTCTGATTGGCCTGATTATAAGAGTATCTCGCAGAGGTCGCAGAGGACGCGGAGGGCAGATTTATGACGGAGGTCAGACGGTTGAGGCCGTCGAAGGTTCGACGGGTGTTGAGGGCAGAACCGAAGGAGAGATTTGTCCAGGTCATTTCACCTGTGGCGCCAGAGGCGCCATCCGGGCCATAAGTATAAGTAGCAGTGCTGGCACCGTCGGAAACAGTAGAGATGCGGCCTGCTAAATCGAAAGAATACATGGTCGCGACGGAGCGCGACCCTCCAATTGAAAGAGAAATATTCGTAAGGCGCGCTAGAGAATCGTAAGAGCGGATGACCGTGGGCGGAGCGCCCGGTCCACCTGTGGATTCGGAGGCAAGGGTTCCATCTTCATTAAATTTGTTCGTCCAGGTTCCAACCGCATCCCGGATTTCGACGGCGCGGCCAAGCCGGTCCAGTGTGTACGAAACGCCCGGTGTACCATCGCTGTAGCTGATATTTGTGAGAGAGCCGGCATTATCATAATTGTAAGTGGTCTTCACGCCTCTCGCCCAGTTGCGTTTTTGCAGCGCGCCATTGGCGAAATAAGAATAGCCATTCACAGAGCCATCGGCATACACCTTCGATGTGAGCCAGCCGCGGGCAGGATCATACTGCCAGGCCGTGACATCGGCCGGACCGGAAGGGCCACTGCGATAGGTTGACATCGAGGCAAGGCGGCCCTGGTCTGTGTAACTATATGTGACTGGATAAGTCCTCGCTCCGCTTTGATTGGTGAGCGCACCTTGGAGATTGTAGCCATAATTAACCACGCCATTGTCCGGCAGAATGGTCCTTATCCGGCGGCCCATTGCGTCAAATTCATGGGTGGTGGTTTGCGAGAGAGCGCCTGCCGAGACCGTAACGCTGGTCACGGCGCCAGCGGCATTATATCCGTTAACGGTGGTTCTGGTTTCTCCGTTGGCAGCGGATTCAGTGGTCGAAGACGGCCTGTTCAGTACATCGTATGCCATGTTTCTTGTTGATCCCGGCAACCCGTCACTTCGTTTCTCCGTTACGCTCCGCAACAGTCCGTTGGTGTAAACCGAGATCGTCTGCGTGCCGTCGGGGCGGGATGCTATTTCTGTGCGGGCGGCATTGGCGCGATCGCGGATTATCTGGATGTGATTGGTTCTGCCGAAAGACACAGACCAGGATTCGGAGTTATTCACAGAAGATAACGAAGTTGACAAAGTAAGAACTGAGGAAGAGTTATTTGTCGGATATGTTTTTGAAATTGTCTGGCGTACATCCTTGCCGTTAAAGGTTGTATAGCCGGATTCGGTTTCGGAGATCCGGTCAGGCCCGTCCAAATCAATCTGCGAATTCCCGTCCATGTCAACGGCAGTGCGGAAAGCTTCGCCTTTGCTGTTGTAATCAGTAAGAGATTGCCGATTGTCGGATTCCGATTGCCGAATCAACTGACCTTTTGAATTGTAGGTATAAAGATTTGTTACCACGGATGACACAGATGGAACGGATGAAGAACCGGGACGTTCTTCGCGGATAGTACGGCCAAGGAGATCGGTGTAAGTTCTGGTCCATTCTGCGGCGCTGGTATCTGCGCCTTTATATTCAATAGTATATGCGCCGCCGGCATCCACACCGAAGTCATAGCAGACGGGATAGACAGCAGTGCCGGAAACGGACTGAAGCTGGCCGTCGCAATAATATGAGTCCACGCGGGTTGCAACGGCGCCTTCTGCTCCACCCGGGGCGGAAGCGGTTGTAACCAACCTGCCGCCGGAAGAATTTGTGCTGTAGGAATATGATGTGCCGAAGCCGAGTTCATTGGTTGAACAGACAAGCAGTCCGGCTTGATCGTAATACTGCGAGGTCATGTTCTGCATCATGTTGCTTACGCTGTGGCGTGTTTCCATGACATTGCCGTGAACGTCGCGGGTATAATATGTGGTTACACCGAGACGGGTGGATGTAAAGAGCTGCTTTAGCGTATCGTAGCTGGTCCTGGTTTGAATGCCCTCGGCATCGGTTGACATTTCCGGCCCGCAACAGCCGTAGCTTGTGGTTGAAAAAGTATGATCGAGCTTGTTGGACTGGCAGATTACCCGGCCCCAGGAGTCGAGCGTGTATGCAATGTCTGAAATTGTGATCTGTGATACAATGTCCCGGCTTGAATTCGAAACAACATGGCCGGCAGGATCCATGACCGTTGTGGTTTCAGTGCCGTCAGTAACCTGCGTGCCATCGCCTGCGCCTGTTGCGCTTACGCTTGTGAGGAGTTCGCCATCAAAGTCGTAATTATTCACCGTGTATGTGCCGTCAGGATGTTCGATCCTGTCCACGCGCCCGATGAAAAGTCCGTTGGTCCTGAGATATGTTGTGGTGGTCAGGCTGCCGGCTGCATCATAGGCGGCGCCAGCTGTTGCACAACGCTTCGTTACCTGGCGGTCGAGAAGATATGCGTGATACGTGCGCGAAACTTCCTGGCCGGCTACCTGTTCAACAGCCAGGCGCGGTCTGTCGTCATTTTGAGCAACAACATCGTTGGCAGGGAAATTCAGGCCGGCGAGGAGCGGGTCGCCCGCATAGTAAGTGCGGGTTGTCCGGCATTCATTTGGACCGGCTGTTGCTTTGCTGTTCTTGAAGGGACTGTAAACGATGGACACCCGGCCTGTTGAATCGTATTCATAGCGGGTCCACGAACCGCTGGAATCCTCGGCAAGTCTGAGGCGGCTGTAGTTGTTTGAGTCAAAGGAATTGGTGTAGTAGGCGTAACTTGTCACCTGCGGATTTGCGCTCCCGATTCCATTGGTCTGGCAGAGCAGTTCCTGGTTGCCCCACGGCATCCAGGCAAAGACGCTGACGTTCTCATTGCTTTTGAAGGTCGAGTTGCCGGAGTCAAGAATGTTGACTTGTTTGACCAGCAGCAGCTGGTTGGTGGGGTCGAAATATTCTGTGCGGATTTCTTTCTTCGCGGCATTATCGTTATCGACGCCGTACCATATCTCGGTTGTGTTGTTCGTGGTGATGATGCGGGTTTCTTCGATGAGGTTGCCGTTGGCATCCCTGGTCACGAAATGGCGGCTTCCATTAATAACACTCAAATCGCTCAGCTTTTTGCCGTTTTTATCCAGGTATACCACGGAGGAGACGAGGTCGTCGGAGTCGTATGTTGGGATTGCGGTGTAAGAATAGCAGGCATTGCTGGTAATCCGACTGCCGCTTTTACTGGTGGTCATCATGGGCCAGTTGTACGGGCCGGTGAGGACGGTTATTTCCTGATGGTCATTAACGGCCTGAACTGCGGCGAGACTGCCACCGCCGTTGAATTTATGAATGACCTGTTTCTCGCCGCTGAACCGCAATTCGTATCCGCCATCACCCACGGCAAGTTTATAACTGCGGTTCATGCTTACAGGTTGTCCGGCCTTGGCGCCTTTCATGGAAAACAAGACATCGGCGCCTGAGGGACGTTTTACCCTGGCAAATTCCCAGCCTTGCGATTCATTCGCACCTGCGTAGGTCGCGCTGGTATCCAGGCTGAACATCTGGCGCGGTTTGCCGGAAACAGTGTATTCGGTGATGTACGCTTTAACGCATACCCCGCCACTGGTCTGGCCGCTGGATTTGCCAAGCGGAATCCTTGTGCCTGTGCCCGGATCTTTGCGGGGATCAACCTCGGCTGAGGGCGGGCAGGCGCTGCATTCGCACTTGCCAAGAACGACAAGGCCGTCTTCATCGGAATCGTTTTGGAGCGGGTTGGAAATCTTGCCCGCATAAAGCCCTTTGAATTCGACAATGGCAACGGCATTACCGATCAAGAATCCACGATGCAGGGATGGGTTTGCCTGTGTTGGTTCCTGAACCCATCTGGGTTCCGTTCCGGCAAGTTTTTTTGAATATACGGTGGTACTGTCTGTTTCTCCGGCAGAGTCCCATAAAGTCCAGCTATCCTGCGATACCGGTTCGCCTAAAGAATCAAATTCGCTTCTGGTTCCGGGGCTGTATCCCAAATTATAGAAATCAACAGTGTGCGAAAACCGGGAAGAAATTTCCGTGGTGTAGAAGTAACCGTATACTTGTTCTTTCCATGCGCCGTATCCTCCTGTTTGATAAGAGAAATAACCGGTAGTACTAGTTCTCGGCTGATCGCGATCAGATTGCCTTCCATCCAAATCGAAGACGCCCTGGGCATGTGCCCGTGCAGAGGCCCAGTCTAAGGGAGGCGGCCAGACGCCCTGATCATCCCCGGCTTTGACATTATTCTCACCCTTGTTTGTGAAGTAGGATTTGCCGCCCCACGCCTTTATGATGCGTTTCATCTTGAGTAGCCGGTCATAAATCTCCTGGAAATGCACCCAGAGAACCGGGACATCGCCAAAGGATTCGGCAGTTACAGGCGCATTGTTGGCCGTGTATTCGGCAGGCACTTTTGTGAATATGCTGTATGCTGTATCGCCAGTGTAAATCCGGGGAAACGCGTCGGCAACCGTATTTGTTGTAAGCACAAAATCGGCAGAATCAACAACATAGTTCCGCTCAAGATAACTGATAAAATATATGCGCAGGTTGTTGAGATCGATTTGTGTGACTGAGTTTGAAGAGGCGACCGGACTGGCGGCATCTTTGAGCGGCAGTCCAAGCTCAATACCGAGAGCCAGATATCTATCGTTAATCATCTTGACCAGTTCGTTATAGGTGTCGATGTAGATTTCTCCTTCACCGGCAAAAATGGGACCTGCGGAAGATAGAACAATCAGGGCAATTGTAAGCCAGGATAGTTTTCGTAATGCAAGTTTCATAATCATCCCGTTATTGAACCGGTAAAAACACATTCAGCTCCACTGCATTCTCCGTATCTCTTATGTTGAATTTTACAGGGTCTGTGCCACCGCGGTATTCCTCCAGATTGCTGACGCCATCGTGATCGTAGTCGCCGGAATCCGTCTGCTGCAGATTGCCAAACCAGAGCAATTCCCAATCGTCAGGCAGAAGATCAGGTTCGCCGGAACCGGAAGGCGGCTGCAGGGGATCAGCATCAATTCCATCGGGAATTCCATCTCCATCGGTATCAGGATTCACCGGGTTGGTTCCAAGCCTGCATTCCTTTATATTGCTCAAACCATCTCCATCAAAGTCACCATCTGCCGTCTGGCGCACGTCGCCAAAATACTTCCGCTCCCACCTGTCAGGTATCCCGTCAGAATCAGAATCCATATCCAGCCAGGCCTTGAGATCTCCCTGTCTGCCGAGCATGTAAATTTCGTTTACCTCCAGGTCGGTCAATGCCCCGCGGCATAGAACGAACTGGCTCATGTAGCCTTTGAACGAATTCTGCACAATTTCCTTTTGCCACCTGTCGCAACTAACATTGAAAATATTGTAAGCACCCAGCGTTAAATCAGCGCTGCCCGTATGTATCGAGCCAATGCCGGCTGAAACCAGTTCGCACAGAGGAAGTTCCGCCGCATTGATATAACAGGAGACATCGTCACAGCCTTGCGTCGCATTCCACGTCACCGCCAGGTGCTGCCACTGGTTGCCTTCTATCACATGTTTGCCTGTGGCCTTCCTTGTCGAATGTCGGCGAGCCGAAGACCCGTCATCAGAAAAGAACATCCACAACCTGTCGTCAGGCCCGATAAATACGGAGTATTCCCGGTTGTTCCCGGCGGCATTGAATTTGCCCAGCACCCGCATTGGGCCGCAGCTTTGTTCAGCCTTCAGCCACAGGCAGCAGGAAATACCGGGAAACGCGGTACAAGTGCTGCCGGTCATACTCAGCGCAGAAGAATTCCCGAAGTTCACATAATCTGCCTTGCCGTCAAGTTTGACGGCGGAATCTGAAAAGCTGGCGCCGTTCTTCAGGTTACCGACAAGATTTGTGCCCAGCATTTCGACTGCATTTGCGGCCAGCGGCCAGTACGCAATAATTTTCCCGCGGTTGTCGGCAAGTGTGGGATGCGATATCGCATCCTGCGGGTCGGTGCCGAAGAGATATTCCAGGAAATTGGAAAAACCGTCATGGTCGGGATCGGTAAATGCATCGGAAGGATCACTTTGATTAAGCCCGTTCGCCTGCTCCCACTCATCCGGAATGCCGTCGCGATCAGAATCATTTGCGGATTTTATTTCCGCCGCATGCAGATTGTGAGTGAAATAAAAGGCAAGTATCGATAATGCCATCAGCCATGATTTCATGGTCAGGACGTTATAATAACCCGTGCAAGCCGTCTGTCGGGGTGCCCGCCTGATTTTATTTGTAGGGGTTACACTTACAACGGATGTAAGGATTATCCTGATACGAGAGAAGTTTGCTCAATCCGGCAAACATAGCCACAGACCCAGACAGACTGGCAAAGCCGCAACTAAAAGGAAAGATTCACCACCCGTCCATCGGCTGACGGGCTGCAGGCACGGAGAAGAGGAGAAGACAAACTTTGCGCGAATTTTTTATAGTAGGGCAACCGTCCCGGTTGCCGCTCTACAAGAAGGCAAGCAGGATGCTTGCCCTACTATAAAAATTCGTGGATTTATAACGTTAGGGACACGGACTTGCGGCAAGAACCTGCAAGAAATTCAATTCAAATTCCTGTTACCACCATCCCTTGCGTTTCAGGAAGCCATAGAGAATGAGCGACAACATGGCGGTAACGCCCCATATCCAGGTATAGGAAAATTCGATGGAATGTTCCAATGTCGGCCAGTGCTTGATGTTCATTCCATAATAGCTAGTAATGGCAAGTATCGGAACAGACAGTGTCGCAAGAACCGTAAGCACTTTAATGACTTTATTCACCTGCATCTGCTGGAAATTGAGATGCATCTGCAGAACGTTGGTTATTGAATCCCTGTAACTCTCCGCCAGGCTGCTTATCCTGACAAGCTGGTCGTTCAGGTCCCGGTAGTAAGGAAGCATGTGGGCGCGGACAATTTTGAATTCTCCATGAGCAAATCGCGCAATCACATCACGCTGGGGGCGCACTATCTGGTGCAACTTCTGGACTTCTCTCTTAAGTTTCCTGATTTCGCCCAATATGTCAGCCGATGGATGATCAAGAACCTTGCTATCGAGATCGGCAATATCGGCGGAAAGCTCCTCCAGCGCCGGGTCATAGCCCTCAAGAAGGAAATCCAGCAGGGTATATGTGAGTCTGTCGGGCGCCCTGGCCACCGCGGGCGCGTTCTTCATTATTCTGTCCATGGTGGAATTTATGCAGCGAAGCGGTTCCCTGTGAAATGTAACAAGATATTCCCTGCCTATGAAAACATTCAACTCATGAGTGGCGAAGGATCCCGTTTCCTTGGAATAATCAACCGCATGGATCACCATGAAAACATAATTTTCGTATTCATCAACCTTGGACCGGTCTGTAGGCGCCAGGCAGTCTTCTATTGCCAGGGGATGGAAATGGAATATTCCGTCAAGAACCTGTTTCGCCTCTTCATCAGTGGATTCTGAAAGATCCACCCAGAACTGGATTCCTTCGTCGTGCAAGAATACATTGAGAAGATCAAGTGAGATATCCTGACTGATCAGTTTTCCCTGTGCCTGGCTGAATACAAAAGACTTTATCATTTCAGCATAGTAAAACATGCGATCAAGCGAACGTCAAGGGCAGGCCTGCGAAATTCCCCGTGAACCGTGGTTCTTCACTTTTTTCAGCGGAATAGAATAGAAGAGTTTTTGACAGAATGAACAGAATGTACATAATCAAGAGAAATGAGACCATTCACTACAATTGCTGCCCTGATCTTTGCCGTTGTTTGTGTCGCACATGCTGTCAGACTATGCCTTGGCTGGGAAATCATTATGAATGGAATTCATATTCCAGTCTGGCCAAGCGGCCTCGCCATGATCGTCACAGGAGGATTATCTTTCATGCTGTGGCGCGAATCCCGGAGCAAATGAGATTCATCCGGGTGTTGAAGGACAAGCCAGAGGACATGGGCCAGAACAAGAAATAAGCAACCTTGACATCATACAAAGATTGTATATACAATCCTGGCGAAAGTGAGGCAAAGATGAATACAACCACAGTAAATATCTCATTTCAGGGAAGTCTTTTGGCTGAAATAGACCGTGTTGCAAATACCGAGTCTCGATCACGGTCTGAACTGTTGAGAGAAGCTGCACGCTTCTATATTGCCCGCAAGCGTCGTTGGGATGATATCTTCGGATATGGCAAAGCCACAACAGTACGCGGCAAATTGACCGAAGCTGATATATCAACAGAAATTCAGGCCTATCGCCGTGGAAAAGCAACAAGATGAAACATGATAGGATCGTTCTGGACACAAATGTTTTGATATCTGCGATCCTTTTCGGTGGCCCACCAAGAGAAGCTCTCAAGTTGGTAATCAGCGGCACTGTTGACTGCTCCCTATCCATTGCCATCCTTGACGAACTTCGAGATGTCTTACGACGTCCGAAATTCGGATTCTCTCCGGAACAGTCTTTCAATGTTCTGGAAGAATTGCATGCCGTCTGCGACATTATAAATCCTATGGTCAAGATCAATGTCATTACAGAAGATCATGACGATAACAAAATCCTCGAATGTGCCGTCGAGGCTAAGTCTGCCTTTATTGTTAGCGGAGATAGACACCTGCTTGATCTTATCGAATTTCGTGGAATCAAGATTCTGACACCAAGTGCATATCTTAAGATGGTCAAAGATTTAGAATGATTGAAGAATGAAAAATCAGAAACATGCATTCGCAGTTGTTAGAGTTGACAAAGACATGCCCGAGAACTCTGCACTGGAAAACAAGATTGCCATCAAAGAAATCGTTCCGACGCAAGAAATAGCTGAATCTGAAGTAAAGAGGCTCAATCAGCTTAACAAAGACAAACGGTGCATTTATTTTTGGCAGACAACTCGAATTGTCGGAGTTGGGCCAGAACAAAAAAAGAATAAGAATTAGCCGAACCAATCTTTGTATTATGTTTTTTTCAAACCTGCAGTTTGAAGAAAACATGAGAGATGACGTTGGGATCATGAGATGAACATAGGAATGTGGATATCGATAGGTGTTGGGGTGCTAATCGTAATCGGCATTCTGCAGACTATCTTTGTTGACCAGTTGCCAAAGCGATATCGAGCTCGATCGTGCATGGGTCGCGATTGGCAACAGCGCTTCCCTGCCGCATCCAAACAGCAGATCCGGAAGTTTCTCGATCTCTTTCTCGATGCCTTTGCATTCCGCGCAGAGCATCGTCTCAAATTCTCACCGGATGACAAAGTCATCGACGTATATCGACAGTTGTACCCGAAGCCCGAGTTAACGCCTGACTCCCTAGAGTGCGAAACTTTCGTAATGTTGATAGAGAAGGAGTACGGAGTCGAGTTCCCTGAGGACTTCGGAGAATCCGAGCCGACTCTCGGAGACATATTCAAATTCGTAACAGGGAATCCCAACAAGACAAATGCATGATATTGTCACGTAGCTGCTCCAAATCATGATTTGCGACGTTTTGATTGTCGAAAAAAATCCGGAAAAGCCATTTCCATCCGAATTTGACAGGCAAATTCCTTGGGAAATATTGATGTCTCGCAACGCAAAATAGTGTAATTTAAGTTATTCGACAG
>Ga0118677_10011870_pt1 | contig 12925 bp, 13 predicted proteins | sample AliMusrvi5mmetaG_FD_86154 | JGI IMG/M metagenome (GOLD analysis project Ga0118677, IMG submission 86154)
AAACGTAAAGGGAATCCTCTCCGCCTCCCCCGAGAGTATGGTCATAGGCTCCGGAAATATGGAGGTCAGGACCAATCTTATAACATTCGCCGGGTGTCCATAATACATTTGAAACAATGGTGTCAAAATGGGTGAAGTTCCCGTAACCGTCATTGATAACGGCCACCAGGTTGAACCGGGCCGGTATCGTAGTGCCGATGCGGTAACGCAGAATAATATCATCATAGCCGTCAAGATTATAATCAAGCGCCCGGATGGGGATCACACTATTGTTGCCTGGCTGAACATCAAAATGGGTGGCATTGAAAGTATGCGTGGTGTTGCTCCATTCCGCCACGTAGATCCTGCGGTAGTCGGTGCCATCCGACATGCAGTTGAAAACAATATCCGGACTGTTGTTCACCAGCGGATTTGCCTGGATCTTTATAAAATACATGGGTCTCTCCGCATCAAAATTGCTGATGGTCGGACCGAAATTTCCGGTGCCAAGCCCCTTGTTGAGCCTTAATCCGAAGGCTGCATCCGATCCTCCGTATTTTAAGTAACAGAAATCCTGGTACCCGTCCTGATCATAATCGTCCCACAAGGCTTTGAGATCACGTCCCGGGTAAACCGTGGGTACCTGTGTGAAAGTCCGGTTGCCGTTGTTATGATACATCATGTTAACTCCGCCTGCATTCCGGATATATACATCCTTGAACCCATCATTGTCATAATCCACGAAATAACTGCCAACACAATATGCAGAACTGAGTGCAAACTGTGTATAGGTGTTGTTTGCAAACTGAGGTGCAGTGCTACTCCCCCAGTAGATCCTTACAAAGTTACCGCCGCAGTCGGCACCGTTGGCTCCGGCGATCAGCAGGTCACGGGTGCCATCATTGTCGGCATCCCAGGAAAACTGCCCTGGAGATGAACTCTGGTTATCCCATCCGTAATTGGCAGTGTAAGCATCGGAGTAAGGAGGGATCGTAAGCAGCTGCTTCTGGGTATAACCTGAACCGGTAAATTCATAGACTTTACAGTTTCCGTTGAAGGCCGATGGACCGGGAAACCGCTCTTCTAAAAGGAAATCTGTTTTGCCGTCATTGTTGAAGTCCGCAAAACTCTGGAACATCGGGTAGTTGTTGCCCGCATTGGATGCTGTTTTGTAAAGCAGCTGGTAGTTCTGCTGGGCATGAAGCATGCTGCAGAAAGTCATTAATACAATCACGAATAAAATTGCACCGAAACTTCCGGGGAAAAGTTTTTTCATAGCTTGCCGTTTTTTAAAAAAGGTTGGTTTGGTACGGCAATACTAAGGAATGTCCCGTTTTTAATCAACGGGACAAGGGGTTATTGTAGGAAGGGCAGCAATTTGAGGACGAAGGTAAGTTTCTGGCGAATGAAAGAAAATGACTTAAAGGCTCTCATCGGTTCAGATCCTTTTTTCCAGCTCCTGGATCTGCTCCCTGGCAATTTCCACGAATACAGTTTCCATATCTTTTACCAGTTCACATTGTCGGCTTTTCCGGTTGACACTGTGGAGGAAGGCCAGGTTGATGATCACCGAACGCGAAGTCCTGAAAAACTGTTCCGCAGGAAGCATCTCCTCAACACTTCCGATGTTCATGCAGATTACCTCTTTTTTTGTTTCGGACAAATAAAGGTCAGAATAATTCGCATCAGCGCGGATGTAGAGTATTTCTTCGGGATTCACGGCAAGAAAACCGGATCGGGTGTTGAACCGGATCTTCTTTCCGGGATGGACCTGTTCAAGCAGTATCTTAACGCGCTCATTAAATGAACCAGCCTCTTTTTTTAAGCGGAACCGCAGGATTGTCTGGCTTAACTCATCCGGGTCCACGGGCTTGGTGAGAAAGTCAAAAGCGGCATGCCGGATCGCCTGGATAGCAAACTGATCGAAGGCCGTAACAAAAACAACAGCAGGGGAGAGGTTGATCACCGATAGTTGCTGTACAAGGTCGAACCCTTTTTTTTTCGGCATCTGGATATCCAGGAAAACAAGATTGGGTTTTTCCCGGAGAATGAGATCAAGTCCCTCGTCAGCATCAGCGGCTTCGCCGGCAATGGAAACATCATCAAATGCCTGCAGCAAATGAAGGATCACATCCCGCCCCTCTTTTTCGTCGTCTATGACAATTACCCTGATCGGATCTGTATCGCTCATCATTAATGGTTTTTTGGAATGAATATTTCAACTTTAGTCCCTGAGGCATTTCCCCCTGCATCCAGCAGGTCAGTGATCTCATGCAGGATGTTTTTCTTTTTAAATGTCCGGAAATACTCATAATATCCGTTAAGGATTACCAACCCCTTACCGGTGGAATGAATGGAATACTCCTTTGCTTTTTCCCGTCCGATGCCATCATCTGTAATGAGGATTCGTAAACCTTCTTGTTCGGGAAATACCTGCACCCAAAGATGACCTGTTCCTTCCTTATGCATCAGCCCATGTTTGATTGCATTTTCCACATAGGTCTGAACGACCATTTTGGGCACCTCCTCCTCTGATTCAAGCTGCCCGTTGAAATCAAGCGTATATTCGAACTTTTCCTTAAATCGGAATTTTTCAACCTCGAGATAATTCGTTACGAAGGTAAGTTCCTCGCCCAGGGTCCGCGTAAGTTTGTCCCCGGAAACCAGGATGGAACGGATCAGGGCCGACAGCTTCATGAAAAACCGATACGCCATCTCCTTATCTTCCTTCAGCACGACGGAGGCAATGGCATTCATGGCGTTAAAGGTAAAGTGCGGGTCGATCTGGTTTTTCATCGAGATCAGCTGAAGTTCCGCCAGTTTTTTCTCCTGCTCCAGTTTCTCCTGCTGCATCCGTTTTTTTCTGATGGTAATTGTGTAACCAAGGAAGAGAAAACTTCCTGACCCCAAAATGAACAACAGGACCCAGAACCACCAGGCCTGCCAGAATGCCGGGACCACCCGGAACTTAAGGGATGCAGGCTCCTCATTCCATATACCATCCTCATTGCAGGCTTTCACAAGGAAGGTGTAATTCCCCAGGGGAAGATTTGTATAAACGACACTTCTCGAATTATCGGGTTGGGACCAGCCCTCATCATATCCTGCGAGTTTGTACTGGTATTTCACTTTTTCCGGGTCAGACTGGTTGATGCCGATAAAGGAGAAGCGGACATTCTTCTGGTTATGATTGAGCCGGATCACATTCCCCGGTTCAATTGATCCGGGGAGTTCTTCCCATTTCATCCGTTCGGATAACACCTCGATGGTTTTAATGAATATTGCAGGAAGGGAACCATTCTGCTTTATTTGTCGGGGGTCGAACCTTACTACACGGTCGGAGGTAGGGATCCAGTAATACCCTTTCGAATCCCGGAAGAACCCGTTCTGGCCTACTTCGATCCCCTGGAAACCATTATTTCTGTCGAAATGCCGGAGTTTTATTTTTCCGGAATAATAGGCCTTCAGGTCGAGCCAGTCCAGTCCGCTTACCGAACCGATCAGCAAGCCTGTATCCCCAACCAGGGTGAGTGCGGTAATGAAGGTATGAAGGAAAGGATGATTGATTTTATGAATGGCTTTGAAGTCATATAAAAACAAGCCTTCCTCATTCCCGATCCAGATATTTTCAAGTTTATCTGTTGTCATGGTATTTCCACCTTTGTCAAACGGTATTTTCTTTGACGGCAATTGTATTACCTCTCCATGGTCATACAAACTGATGCCATGGAACCCACCAAGCCAGTATCTTCCCAACTTATCCTTGTTAATACAGATAATGTTTGAAGAGTTTTTGCCACCCGGGTGAACTCCCAGCAATTTTTCCTTTCCTGGCGCTGATCGCAACAGCAGACCTTTTGTTGTTCCAGCGAGTAAACAATTGTTGGTGGTGTCTTCATACAAGAAAAAACATGCCCGTTCTCCGGACGTTGTAAATAACTGCGAAAAATATTTTCCATCAAATCTGATTCCCCCATGCTGATTATCTGTAAGTAATATATTCCCTTTATGGTCAACAATACTGCCCATATAAAGCGAATACTGCTTGAACCTGACCATGTCTTCATATTCATGAATTTTTTTGAAGTTCCGCCCATCATAGTACGCCAGCCCATCGGAAAAGGAAGCAAACCAGATATTTTTCTTCCGGTCCTCAGCAATACTCCACACACAGGGCAGTATCCCTGTGGTTGCGGGTACAAAGTTGATGAAAGCACGGGAAAGCAGATGGTATAATCCGGCTTCCGTACCGATCCATAAGCTGTTGTTGCGGTCGATATAGAGGCAAGTGATGATTGGAAAACGGAAGTGGTCCTGAATCATCTGACCATGACCAAACTCAGCTATGCGGCCCACCTGGTTCTGGAGATAAAATATCCCGGATTGATTCTGGATAACATGCGTAATCTCAGGATTAACAATTCCACCTGGATCGAGAATATAAGTTATATGATCTTCTTCAACCCGGAATAACTTGTTGTTCATCCACGCATATATATTTCCATCTCTGTCGGAATTAATGTGCTGGATGGCTGAAGTGTTCCCGGGGAAAGGTATAATCTTGTTATCCCGAAGGATTTGAAGACCTTCTTGTTCAGTGGAAAGGAGTACTCTTTTCCAATGCCTGTCGTACAATACAGTATATTGCGCAAACGGATTGCCGGCAATATTTTGGCTTTTGAAATCAAATGTCTTCTTTGAGTAATGACCGTTTGCAAATTTTAAAACTTCAATATCAGACTGGTAGTAAAGAAGGAAGGTTGTAAGTTCATTTCTTCCGGATTGCCAGGATACGTGAAGATTGAACGGATTTTTGATCAAAGGTGTCGGGTAATCAGTCATCGTCTGGCCGTTCCAGCAAGTAAACCCGGAATTTGAGCAAAACCAGATATAGCCATCGTCCGTTTCAATGATCTGGTCAACGATTGTTTTAAAGAACCCATCAGACCTGGAGAAGTTTTTAAATTCAATCCCGTCAAACCGACTGACACCTCCCTTAGTGGCGATCCAGAGGTAACCATGGGAGTCCTGAAACAGACATGTGACCTGCGATTGTACAAGACCATCAGGTATGCTGTAATGCCGGTAGCTGAATTCCTGGGCGGAACCCTGTGAAATACAGAAAAGAAGGAGAAAAATTTGCAGCAGAAGTTTCCTGTCCATCAAAAAGTACAAATGCAGTAAGAATTGAGTTTGTTAAGTGTTTCTGATCTTTGAACTGATGTGGTATTATTAAGGTAAAAATAAACAATTCTATTGAATCAGTCAAAAAATCACACGAATTATAATCTCGGTATTTCGCCATTTCGCTATCTCGCCATTTCGCCATCTCGCTATTTCGTATCTTTGAAAAAAATCATTCCATGAAACGATCCATCCTCACTATCCTGGCAGGTATCTGCATAGCAACCTTACTCCATGCCCAGCAGAAACCCGCTGTTCCATTAAAAGAGTTCACCTCGGATTTTGATACCAGGAACTGTTCCTTTCAGCCCTTCGGCCAGAACCGTTTCTTCATTCTCCAGGTGGGATACCGGCTGGTTTTGAAAGGGATGGAGGGCAAGGATACCATGATGCTGGTCGTTACGGTGACCGACAGCATGAAACTCATCAGTGATCGCAATACACGGGTGGTGGAGGAGCGTGAAACGCGCAACGGAAAGCTCACGGAAATCTCCCGCAACTATTTTGCATTCTGCCGGGAGAGCGGATCCGTATACTGCTATGGGGAAGATGTTGATAATTACCGCGACGGCAAGGTGGTGAACCATAAAGGTTCCTGGCTCGCAGAGGCTGACTTCCTGCCGGGCATAGCCATGCCGGGCATCGTGCTCCTGGGATCCCGTTATTATGAGGAGATGGCTGCAGGTGTGGCGATGGACCGTGCCGAGGTGGTGAGCCTGAATGAGTCACTAAAGACCCCTGCAGGCACCTTTCCCGGCTGCCTGAAGGTGGAGGAGACCTCAGCCCTTGATCCAAAAGAAAAAGAGTACAAGTATTACGCTCCCGGCATCGGTCTCATCAAGGACGAGAACATGCTGCTGGTGAGTTTCGGGTTTGTAAAACAATGAGATCTAAAAATTCTCGCGAATGCACTGGGCGCCTTTCTGGAGAACATCAGCCAGTTTCTTGGTAAATCCCTTTGGTTCAAAGTCGCGTGTTCCGCCCTGTGTATCCGGGTAGCGGATCAGCACCACTTTGGAGGTGGCCAGCTTGTTCACTTCGTCCTTTGTAAGTTCGATGGGGTAGAAGTAATTGGTATAGATGGTAGCGGAATACATGGAACTGGAAGCGTCGGTTTTTGGTGATGCATCGTATGCCGTAGCTAATTTGAGGATCTCTCCGTTTTCCAGTTTTAAGATAATTTCCGTGCCTTTTGGTACGATCACCTTTAAGGCTCCGCTGTAATCAAATTTAAGTTCCAGGTGAGCCGTGGGGCCGGTCTTGTATTCATAATAAACGGTTCTTGAAGCGTAGTCGAAACTCACGGAATGCTCATTGGTGATAGGGTCGGTGCCGACTTTGCATTTCTGTGCATAGGATGCTGTGAAGCCCAGCAGGAGCATAACGGGAAGGAAGAGGAGGCTCTTTTTCATTTTAATGGATTTTTTGTTTGCGTTGAGTTCTATACAGGAGATTGTAATCGTGGTTTTTGGTAAAATTAAAAGAAAAAATAATCGATTTCCTGATTTTCAGATTATTTCTGTTAATCAAAATAGATCAACCATAAAAATTCTCCTTTCTGTCAGGAATCACTGTACAGCATGCCACCTGAGAATACTCCAGGTGGAGTCAAATGTATTGGATTTTTTCCGGTACATGATCATGCCGATGTTTTTGACGAACCAGGCTTCATTGTGCATGTTATCATAAATCAGATTGGTACTCTGTGTATGAATAACATTTGTGAAAAATTGACTGTTGACATAAAGCGTGTCCAGCCGTTCAACAAGGATACAGTCAGGAAATGGTGCGCTGGACGTCCCGTTTGTGTACATGCTGTTCAATGCTCTGAAATAGTTACCATTCGGATTGTGGAAATCATAGGCACAAACAGAGTAATCAGAACCTTTCCATAAATAAATATCGTAAAATAGATTTCCGGAAAAGGTATAATAAATCTCCTCCAGCGTACTTCCGTTCCCAACACCGGAATTGGGGTCTCTTGTAACATAAGTGCAATCATTGGAAGCCGTGGTTTCATTTCGGTATATCCAGTAACTGCCTTTTTTAAAAACAACATATTCCTTCAAAAGATGATCAATGTACCTGTCAGTATTATCCTCTTTTTTGCATGCGGCAAGTCCAAAAAGGAAGAGGGGGAGAAGTGTCAGAATTAAAGTTTTCTTTTTGAAAAGAGGCATTTTATTCTGTTTTAAGCAATTTGAAAGGATCGTTAATTAAATGGTATTTTTTTAAATAGGGTTCGGGAAGCGCAAATTTCCGCCCTCTGCCTTCTGTCTTCTACTTTACTTTTTTTAACCACAAAGGACGCAAAGGGTTTCACGAAGGACGCAAAGGAAAACTGTTTGGTTTTTTCTAAATCACTTTGGACATTTTATAATTAATAAACTCTTCACCATGAAGTATTCTTCTTTGCTCTTGCAGTTCTCTGAAGCCCTGATTTTTAAAAAAGCTATAGGATGTTATGCTGGCATTGGTAAATAGTTCACAGGTATTCTTTTTTTTGCTCTCTTTTTCCAGTTCATTCAGGATTGCTTGTCCAATACCGCATCGATGGTATTTGTGATGAATATAAAGCAGATCAATATTGTCAGCCGGATCAAGCGATCCAAATCCGACAATTTTATTTTCGGTTTCAGCAATGATAAAATATGTTTGATCAATTTTATTTTCCCACTCTTTTTTATTGTCAGAAACGGATGTCCAGATCTTTATCTGGTTTTCAGAATAATCATGCGAACAAACAGTGCCCACTGTATTCACAAACAATTCAAGGATAAAAGGCAGATCTGAGCGTGTCGCTTTTCTTAATCTCATTTCAAAATCCTATTTATTGTTTAACAGGCATCTACCTTGCTTTGTTCCTGAGCCACCTAACCATTAAGGAGGAGCATCCTACCCCTTTCCAACATCCGCTTTCCGCCCTCCGCCCTCCGTCATCAGTCTTCAGTCCTCAGTCTTCAGTCCTCAGTCTTCAGTCTTCAGCCTTCTGTCTTCTGTCATCCGCCCTCCGTCTTCCGTCCTCACATTATTTCCGGAAATCTTCGAACTTTACCTTTTCCTGCCGGTATGCTTTTAGTTTGGGGTCGTATCTGTAATTTATGGTGCAGTTATACTGATGTTCGAAGCCATTTGTAAACACCACAAAAATAAACTCCGCTTTTTCCTTTTCAACCCATCCGACAAGATTGATATAGACCCTCGAGCTGCGCTCTTTCTGGCTTTTTTCACCAGCCTCCGGCGTTATCAGTCTTATGTGGGTGTTCTCTATTGTTTCCGGCAGAACGATATCCGGGAAATCATCGGATTGCTTGTAAACATGTTTCCCGAAGAAGAGGGTGTCGAAAGTGGTTTTATGTTTGTTATTCACAGCTTTTATAAAGCCAGAAATGGCCTGTGTATAGCTTTGAGTCAGGTCCGTTTTTGTGGGAAAATCTTTGGATTGACCGAAAACAAATAACGGAAGGATGAAAATCAGGATGATAAATCTATTCATAAAAACGGGTTAGAGATTAATGTACTTTCCGTTGGCTGCTATTTGATTTCAAACTTTTGACAATTGTTTCAAACGCCCGTTATAAAGTTGCCAATAATTTCTTTTTGTTGAATCGCTGAGAAATGAAGCGGCTACCATTTTTTCAACACTATCGGATTTTGATAACATTATTGTCATGACAGAATCAAAGATCTTTCCCCTGATTTCCGCAATCTCAGCGAGTCTGGCAAATTGTACCCTGATTTTCCCTTCAGCCTTTGCCCGCGGCAGAAGTCCGTCATCCAGTGCGAAATCTTTATCATCAATATGAATACGGCTGTTCAGGAGATCGTAGGCAGGGCTCAGCCTATAGTCTCCCATGGGTGTTTCGAGCAGGGAAAAGTTTTTAAAGTGAGCATCTCCGTTTGAAAACAGGTAATTAAAGACAAGCAGTTTCAGTAATTTAGGTGCTTCGGTTTTATATGCAGATAAATGCGTTTGCATCGAAAGAAATAATTCTGAGTAATTCCCCAGGTATTTGTAATGCGCTCCATGGGTCTGGGGTGTTCTGCCCGACAATGAAGCAAAATCCTCCTGGGCGCGTTTTGTGCCGTCTTCCTTGACGTCAAAACGCTTTGTTATGTATGCAGGAAATCCATCCCTGAAAAAGATTAATGCATTTTCCGCCGTTTCTATCCCATAGACCTGGCGGGCAATCTGCATTGTCAGATGTTCGTTGGCCGGCATTTGGTCAGGCTTTTTGCAAGCGCCGGGGATTGGTTTAAGAATATGGGACCCACGTTCGCCTTCATTAATAAGCCTTAATTTATTTTTTTCAAGCAGTACCGAGAATTTTTCCTGTACCCCGGAAACCGAAATACGTGTTTTGTTCTCGTCAAAAAGCGCATCTGTTTCCGGATCGGATGCCGGGGAACTGTATTGAAAAAGATGTGACACCGTTTTTCCCTGAAATACCCTGTTCAGGCAGGTTCTGCTATAGGTGGTAAACCCTTCTGCTAAAGTGCCGGGACAATTTTTTATTTCCGGTAAACTCATTTTTCTTCTGTTTTAATTACCCTGACGGCTCCAATGCTGTCATTCTTTGCGGTTGTCAGAAGCAATCCAAAGTAATCCGTTTTGTCAATTTTATTGAGTTTACATACAACCTGTTTGTTAGACCCTTCAGGCAGCATGTTGTAAAAAAAAGGAAACAGGAATTTTGAATGAAATGCTTGTCCGGTTTTAGGCAGGGTGGGGCTGATGCCTGGTTTGTTGCTGTTTGCCATCCAGATATCATTATACCTGAATGTAAACGAACCATCATCCGATTGGGTTAAAATACCTGCTTCTTCATCCTTGTAAAGAATTTTTGCCGTTCTCATTTATTTTGGGATGCATTTTTAAGTTTTAAACTCACTTCCAAACCAAGCACATCAGCCATCTTTTGTATTGTCTGCAGGGTAGGGTTCCCTTTGCCGCTTTCAAATTGTTTCAGGGTCCTTAAGCCGACACCCGATAATTCAGCCAGGGTTTCCTGTGTTACCTGTAAAACTTCCCTGCGCTCTTTTATTGCTTTAATTAATCCCTCAAAGTGCATCATACTGCTCTTATTTGTGCAAAAATACTAATATTATTCTAAAATGCAAAAAAAAGAGCGATATATGGCACTAATGGGTGTGTTTCGGATTAAAGCCGTACATAAAATTATTTAAAAGGCCATCAGAGCTTTCAAGGCCAACAATTTTCATTAATTCTTCAAAATATTTGCAGATCCTTTCCCTGTCTTCAGTATCCAGTAGCAGGTATTCCGGCTCAAACCGAAGCAGTCCTTGTTTGATCACTTTTTGAAAATCCACGGGTGTATGGTTTTTCATCGATGCCACTTTTAAAAAGTCGTCGGCTGCTTCATTTATTTTTTTCGTCAGAACTGGTTTAAGTTCAGGATCTCCTATTCCTGGATAAAACAACTTGTCTTCCTCTATAAACTTCTCTCTTTTCTTAAACTCTTCAAGCCTGTTGACATAGTCATTGGATAACACAGTATTGTTTTGGTGGCAGGCGGTTATTGCGACCAGTAGGACAATTATGCAGATTGTTTTATTCATATTTCTGCTGATATAAGTGTTTTAGATCTAAGGCTTTATTTGCAGAATTTTCTTGTAACCCTTTTGTCATTTTCCAGTGTGACCTCAACAATATAAAGACCGTTTTTCCAATCAGTTGTTGAGATCAGAACATAGTTTTTATTCAGAGATTGGTTACAACGCAGCAATCGTCCTTCCATAGAAAATACTTTATACGCTGTTATTTTTTCATTTACTGAACGTATACTGACAAGGTCATCAGAGATTCTATTGAGCGTAATTTCCGCGATATCAATCCGGGTTTCATTAATTCCGGTGATAAAAGAATAACAAGGGGATCCCAGGTACCCCAAGCAGGGAATCATACAGGCTCCCGTATAGGTCTGAACATGGGCTGAAGTATATGCACAGATCACGCAGTGCCCAACACTCATGGTTCCCGGCGCATAAGTGGGCTCATTCAGGTAAACCGGACTATTGCTGCTTCCGATGCCTTCAATCCAATAGAGGTTCGGATTGAAGGTTGGATTGGTGGTTACAAGTTTGATCCGTTTTCTGAGACCTTGTGGTGTATTTATACTGTCGATGGATGTGACAGTATAAGGACAAGGATTCGTTCCAAAATAATTGAGATTAAGCAGTGTTCCCGGAGCGACAGCAAAATCATACATGAGGGTTTCTACAGGAGTGTTTGGCAGGATTGCCCATACTTTTTGCAAAGTTGTATCCTCCCTGACAAGAAAGGCAGTGTTTCCTTTATACAACCTGGAATAGGTAATGTTTCCAATGGTTGTGTCACTTTTTTTGGTGTATGCACCCATGATGCTTCCGGTACCAACATAATCTTCTGTACACCAGGCACTGTTTTGAAGAAGCGGAAAGTAATTCTGACTGTGGGAAATCGCCATTACAAACAATAACATCAATGATAAAATGTACTTTTTCATAGGGCATTTACCTTATGGTTGTTAATTTTAATCCCAAACTGAAAACGGTCAGTAGCTATAGGATGCTATGAACCAGTTTGTCGCTGAAGTACAAACTAAAGCCGGAGTTAATGCTTGAACTCCATACAGGCGTCGGTTGAGCAAAGAGTTGTCCTGTTGCCAGGAACATTAAAATTGAAAGTAGTAGTGTTTTCATCGGTTAAATTTGTCCCTTATAATTGGGGTCAAAGTCCACCATCCATTCAATACCATATTTGTCTCTGAACATTCCAAAGTATGAACCCCAGGGGCTTTCTGCAATTGGCACTTCAATTTGTCCTCCAGCTGATAGCCCATTAAATAATTTGTCGGCTTCTTCTTTGCTTTCTGCACTGATTGAAATTTTACTTCTGTTTTCATTTTCGTTTGTCCGACCCATACTTTTGGGAACATCATTAGCCATTAAAATGTTTTTACCAATTGGTAAAGCAATATGCATTATTTTATTCGCTTCATGGTCTGCTACAGGAAATCCGGAACTTGCCAGATCTTTGAAACGCATAATATTTATGAACTCTCCGCCGAATACTGATTTGTAAAAGTTGAATGCTTCTTCGGCATTTCCGTTGAAGTTAATATGAGGGTTAATAACTGCCATAATTTTAATTTTGTAAAAGTTACTTTATTGTTTGTCGTTGTATTTAGTGGCGCTCTAAAACGACACCTAACGATTGTGTTACCGCAGTCGGTTTGTTTATTTTGGACTTGGTTTCATGAATCCCTTCGCTTTAGCACGGTACATTTTTATAATAGTCGCAGGTTAGCGGTTGCATTTACGGAAAATCATGCGGATTTCCGTAAATCCGGATTTCGATCAGTTCATGCCTAATTCTTCCGGACAGGAATCCTTTACGAATATACTTAAATTATATTGAAAATCAACAAGAGGGAACTAATTTATTGGGGTATGCTGGATGCTGGAGAAAAGCGCTCCCCCGCCCCGGGAGGGGAGGGGGCCGGGGGGAGAAGTGCGCGGCAGCGCCAGACCAGGGGTGGATGAACAGTTACCAACAGGCCTATAATATCGGTAAAAAGGGTCGGATGATATTTTGCCTACCGGCCAATTGCCTCAACCTCCCCCCACTGCTATACTACAACAACCGCATCACCCATCCGAGGACGGCCCCCATGGATGTCACAACATTTATCGCCAAATGGAAACGCGTGGCCTTAACCGAGCGTTCCGCGGCGCAGCAGCATTTTCTCGATCTCTGCGG
>Ga0118677_10011871_pt1 | contig 12925 bp, 10 predicted proteins | sample AliMusrvi5mmetaG_FD_86154 | JGI IMG/M metagenome (GOLD analysis project Ga0118677, IMG submission 86154)
GGTAATGGTCTGAAAATTAGTTAAATGAAAAATATTTATCCGTTTTCAACTCAAATCCAGGGGTTTGGAAACCATTTTCATCCATCGAATGTCTTATCTTTGCTTTAACGACATAAATTAAATCCGACTTCATTGATACAACAACCAAATAAATATGCAGAGACACCGCTAATGAAGCAATATTATGCTGTCAAGAATAAATATCCTGATGCCGTATTGCTTTTTCGTGTAGGCGATTTCTATGAGACTTTCGGTGAAGATGCTATTAAAGCCTCCGGAATTTTAGGAATCACACTGACCCGACGTGCCAATGGTTCTGCCAGTTTTGTTGAATTAGCCGGTTTTCCATATCATGCTCTCGATACCTATCTCCCAAAATTAGTCAGGGCAGGGCAACGAGTGGCTATTTGTGAGCAACTTGAGGACCCTAAATTAACAAAGAATATCGTTAAACGGGGAATTACAGAACTGGTCACGCCTGGAGTTTCAATCGATGACAATGTACTCGAGCATCGTGAAAACAATTTTTTGGCATCGGTACACATCGAAAAAAACCTGGCAGGTGTTGCATTTCTTGATATTTCGACCGGGGAGTTTCTTACCGCAGAAGGCTCTTTTGAATACATTGATAAATTGTTGAACAGTTTCCAGCCGAAGGAGGTGCTTTTCCAGAAGGGGAAAGAGAAACTCTTCGCTGAACTATTTGGTAGTAAGTTTTACACATATAAACTGGACGACTGGGTTTATACCGAAGATGCAGCTAATGACAGATTACTACGTCATTTTGAAACCGTCTCCCTCAAAGGATTCGGTGTGCAGACTCTGCAAATGGGGATCATCGCTTCCGGAGCAATTCTTCATTATCTCGATTTTACTCAACATTCACAACTTCAGCATATTTCAGGGCTTGCAAGAATTGAGGAGGACCGGTATGTTTGGCTGGACCGGTTTACGGTTCGTAATCTTGAGCTCTTTCATTCATTGAACGAAGGGGCAAAGACTTTGGTTCAGGTGATCGATCAGACTATCTCACCCATGGGTGCCCGTCTTTTAAAGCGATGGGTGGCACTTCCGTTAAAGGATATTCACCGAATTAATGACCGGTTGGAGGTTGTTCAAAAATTCTCGGATGATATTGATTTGAAGGGAAATATTGAAGAGCAACTTCGTCATATTGGCGATCTTGAGCGGATTATTTCCAAAGCAGCAGTTGGGAGGGTTAATCCGCGTGAGGTAGTTCAGTTAAAGGTAGCCCTTAATGCAATTGCACCAATCAAAGAGTTATGCGCTTTTTCAGGTAATAATGTCTTAATTCGTCTTGCCGAGCAGCTCAATCTGTGTCAAACCATTAAAGACCGGATTGAAAGGGAGCTATTCCCCGATCCGCCAATGATGGTCATTAAAGGTCATGTTATTTCCCGTGGCGTCTCTGAAGAACTGGACGAACTGCGCGATCTCGCCTTCTCGGGTAAGGATTATCTTCAAAAGATGCAGGAGCGGGAGATCATCAATACTGGAATTACCTCTTTGAAAATCGCTTTCAACAATGTTTTCGGATATTACATCGAGGTCAGGAACGTTCATAAGGACAAAGTTCCAGATGGCTGGATCAGAAAACAGACCCTCGTTAGTGCTGAACGTTATATCACTGAAGAACTAAAGAATTACGAATCAAAGATATTAGGCGCAGAAGAGAAGATACTGGCCATAGAGACCCGGTTATTCGGACAGCTTGTTTCAGCGCTTACTGAGTATATTCAGGCCATTCAACTTAATGCTTCCGTTCTGGCTCAGGTAGATTGCCTGCTTTCCTTTGCAACAATTGCAAAGGAAAATAATTACCATCGGCCGGAAATAAATGAATCACAGGTTATTGAGATTAAGGATGGAAGACATCCGGTAATTGAGCGGGCTTTACCGTTGGGCGAAAAATACATTACTAATGATGTTTACCTCGACAACGAGGAGCAGCAGATTATCATTATTACAGGGCCAAATATGGCAGGCAAGTCTGCCTTGTTGCGGCAGACCGCACTGATCGTTCTGATGGCTCAGATGGGTTCGTTTGTCCCGGCAGAAGCGGCCAGAATCGGTTATGTAGATAAGATCTTTACCCGCGTAGGTGCTTCGGATAATATTTCTCTTGGTGAATCAACTTTTATGGTGGAGATGAACGAAGCTGCCAGTATTTTGAATAATATGTCAGACCGGAGTCTTATCCTGCTCGATGAACTGGGACGTGGAACAAGTACCTATGATGGGATATCAATTGCCTGGTCAATTGTCGAATACATCCACGAGCACCCCAAAGGGAGGGCCAAGACCCTTTTTGCTACCCATTATCACGAGTTGAATGAAATGGAAAAATCGTTTGGCAGAGTGAGCAATTATAATGTTACGGTAAAGGAGGTAGGAAATAAAGTGATCTTTCTGCGCAAGCTTGTTCCCGGAGGAAGTAATCACAGTTTTGGGATTCATGTTGCACAAATGGCAGGCATGCCCAGGAGCGTGGTAAACCGGGCAGGTGAAATACTCAAACAGCTTGAATTGGCCAACCGGAAGGAATTACCGGCCAAAAGGGTAAAGGATCTGGCTGAAATGCGCGAAGGTTTTCAACTTAGTTTTTTCCAGCTCGACGATCCGGTGCTTAAACAGATCAGGGATGAAATCAAAAATCTTGACGTCAACAACCTTACCCCCATGGAGGCGCTAAATAAATTAAACGAGATTCAGAAGATTATCGGGAAATAATTGCGGTTTTTATATAGAGACAAGGCAAAACCTTGTCTCTACGGATATGTTTTCAGATTACCCTTGCCACTTCTCCGTGCATATGCAGATCCAATCCACTTTTCTGGATGGCGTCCGTCACCCTAACCCTGACAAAACGGTCGATGATATGGAGCATTATCCATGTGAAAGAACTTGCCCAGACAATAGCGACTAACAATGCGGTTAACTCTTTAAATATCAATTCGAAACCTCCTCCGTACAACAGTCCGTTGATGGTGCCTGGATTTATGGCTGTTGTTGCAAATATACCCAGCAGAATCGTGCCGAAAACACCGCCAACTCCGTGGACACCCCAAACATCCAGTGCATCATCCCATTTCATCCGGTTCTTGAATGCTACTGCCAGATAACATACAAATCCCGACATGGTACCAATAAAGGCAGCGGAACTTACCGTCACATAACCGGCAGCCGGTGTTATAGTTGCAAGTCCGGCCACTGCTCCGGTCATCAAACCGATAAAGGAAGGCTTCCCTTTGTGGCTGTTCCACTCAATCAACAACCAGGTAATAGCTGCAAATGAGGCAGAAACATCGGTATTTATAAAAGCGGCAACAGTGATCTCATTTACATCGAGCTCACTCCCTGCATTAAAACCATACCAGCCAAACCACAATAAGGTTGTTCCAATTGCGACTAAAGGAATATTATTGGGATCATGATCGCCCCCTTTTCTTTTTCCAACATAAATGGTTGCAACGAGAGCCGCAAAACCTGCAGTTGCATGGACAACAATTCCTCCGGCAAAATCGAGTACTCCCCATTGCTGAAGTATACCTCCACCCCAGATCATATGAACAAAGGGATAATATACAAATATCTGCCAAAAGATCAGAAAAAATACATAAGATTTAAAGGTCACCCGATTGATAATAGCACCAGTAATTAAAGCAGGGGTAATAATGGCAAACATCATCTGGTAGGCAAAGAAAACATATTCGGGAAAGGCCTTCCCTGGCATCATGGTCCTTGGTGTAATTCCATTCAGGAATGACTTATCAAGATTTCCGATAATTCCAAATAAATCAGTTCCGCTGGCTAAAGTGCCGCTAAAGCAAAGAGAATAACCGAAGCTAAACCAGAGTACAGTCGTGAGTCCGAGTGAGACAAAACTCTGCATCATGATGTTAAGAATGTTATTTTTATTGCCCAGTCCGCCATAAAAAAAGGAGAGTCCGGGTGTCATGAGCATAACCAGACTGGTTGCTAAAATCATAAATGTTGTAACCCCTTTGTCAATCATCGATTCTTTAATTTAAGTTAATTTCGAAAATTTGTGCAAAAATATAAAAAATGACAATGAATATTTAGTAATTTGGGTATTTAAATTGAATATATGCTTTTAAAATGAAAGAGAGGGCATTGAATTGGGGGTATAAATTGAAATAAGTATAAATAGATCGAAATATTGAAATTTATGGTTAAATATCTATTTCCACATATTGAATATTATACAATGGGCAATTTTTGATTTAGGATTTTTATTTAAATAAACCAAATTAAATACCAAATGGTTATCTTTGAAATAAATAACCTTAAAAATCAATTCAAGATGGGAATATTAAGTGAATTCAGACAATTTGCGATGCGGGGGAATGTAGTTGATCTGGCTGTCGGCGTAATTATCGGGGGAGCATTTGGGAAAATTGTTTCCTCTTTTGTAGCAGATGTGTTAATGCCTCCAATTGGAGTGTTGCTGGGCGGAACCGATTTTACTGGTCTAAAGTTTGTTCTTAAGGATAAAGTTGTGGAAGCAGGAAAAGTCGTTTCGCAGGCCGTCACGATTAACTATGGCAATTTCATTCAGGTGACGATCGATTTTCTGATCATCGCTTTCTCCATTTTCATGATGATAAAAATGATGAATGCGATGAATAAAAAAGCGACAGTTCCACCGCCACCCCCATTGCCTGCAGAACCTTCAAATGAGGAGAAATTATTGATGGAAATAAGGGATCTGTTAAAAAGAGAATAATGCTTTGACGATCGGACACACAAAGGGCTGACTCAGTTTTTGAGACAGCCCCTTGTCCATTTATGACCGGTAGTCTGGATTATTTCTGGTGAAATGTCTCGGAAACAAATCCCAAAACTGTTGGTAATGCCGTACGCCAGTATGTCCAGGTATGGCCACCGTCGCGTGTGCGGAATTCATGCGGAATATCTTTTTTGCGCATCGCAATATGAATCAGTGAATTTCCTTCATATAGAAAATCATCATCGCCGCAGTCGATATACCAGTGCACTGCTTTCTTCTGATCATCAGCCATCCGGTTTACCAGTTCCAGCGCATTGTGTTTATCGAAATATGCTTTGATTAATGCCTCATCCGTAATTTCTGGATTACTTTTGCTGAGCCGTGCCTTTGCTTCTTCCATATTCAATGGGCCAATATATGCGCTTAGCGGACAAGCTGATGAAAATAATTCAGGATGATGAAGCGCATACATGAACGATCCGCCACCCCCCATCGACAGACCTGCTACAGCTCGGTAGCGCTTTTCGGCTTTTATGCGGTATGTTTTTTCAATTAGAGGAATGAACTCCTGGAAGAAAAAGTCTTCGTAATTCCAGTTACCGGCAATGCTGTTAAAGTATCCCATCTGACCTGTTTTGGCGTCGGGCATAACGATAATCATTGCGGTTGCTGTGCCGTCTTCAATCGCTTTATCGGTGATCCCTTGTACTTCACCGAATTGTACCCATCCGGTCTGATCGTCACCTGCTCCATGCAACAAATAAAGTACAGGATAACTTCGCTGTGAGGTCTCATAACCAGGCGGGAGGTAGATTGCATATTTCCGTTCACTTTTAAGTATTTTGCTGGTCATAGTCAGATTGTCAAAGACTTTACTTGTCTGTGCAAAAACCGAAAAACCTAACCAAATGAAGGCAGAAAAAAAACAATATAAGGCTTTCATAATAAGTTATTTAACAGTAATTTTAAAGGTAACTACCTGCCAGTCAGGTAATGTTGCGGGTTTTTCAATGACTAATGCCTCTGCTACCTGTTTCCATTTCAAGGTTTCTTTACTGCCTAACATTTTGACTGAAGCAATCGTTTTATCGTTCAGTTTCGAAGTTTTTCCTAAAGAAGTAATTCTGATATCTGATGTTGGTATCCCCATACAGAATGCGTAAATTGCTTCCCCTTTGGTGGTAAAACGGATATCAGTTGATTCATACGGTCTGACATCTTTTACACCGCCAAAATGTCCTTTCTCCCGTTTTTTTACAGAAGAGGGTCCTTCTCCATAAATTTTCCACGGACGTGTACCATAAATCCCTTCACCATTGGCAGGGGTCCATTTTGCGATATCAGCTAAAATTGCCTGTACATCAGGTTCAAGATCACCTTCAGGTGTTTGAACGACATTAAGCAACAAGTTTCCATTTTTACTTACAATGTCAACCAACATTTGTATTACCTGGGTTCCGGTCATGTACTTCTGACCTGTACGGTAAAACCAGTCTCCAATTGAAGTGTCTGTTTGCCAAGGGTAAGGACTAATTGAGTCCATCGCACCACGTTCCAGATCCTGAACCCAACGTCCAAGAGAAGGATTCATCTTGCAGTTGTAAACAGCTTCAAGTTTGCCACCGTTTTTTGCCATGTCCTGATTATAGAAATGGGCAAGCATCGTACGGCCTACCTCTCCAAATGGAAGCTCACTGTCGGAATAGAGCAGATCGGGGTGATACATGTCAATCAACTCCGTAATACATGCCAGCCAGTTTTTCTGGTTTTCAGGATTATTCGTCAGCCATGCTTTATCATCGGGTGCAGTTTTGGGGTGATACAGATCGGCATATTGCTCATTATTTCCATCATAGGGGATGCCTGCCATTGGCCCGGTTTTATCCGCTCCGCGGCTCTTCTGAAACCAGGTATAACTCGCACCAAGGTGCTCAGAAACACCAAATCGTAATCCTTCCTTCTTTGCCGCTTTCTGCCACAAACCCAATACATCTTTCTTTGGCCCCATATTTACAGCATTCCATTTATGGATTTTGGAGTTCCATAAAAAGAAATCATCATGATGGGTTCCCATGCTCACAAAATATTTGGCTCCCACTTTTTTGTACAGGGACATCAATTTCGCAGGATCCCACCGCTCTGCTTTCCATAGGGGAATAATATCTTTATATCCAAATTTGGAGGGGTGTCCGTAGTGAGCTACGTGATATTTGTAATCTTCGCCACCCTCTTCATACAATTTTCTTGCATACCAGTCTCCCTGACGCGGAACAGCCTGTGGTCCCCAGTGGGCCCAGATACCGAACTTGGCATCACGAAACCATTCAGGATATTGATACTGTTTGAATGACTCATCTGTTGGTTTAAATTTCTGGGCAAACAGGTAACCAAAAGGAATGGTAACCAGAAATGTGGCGAGAGCCACCAATTTGAAAAGTTTAAGAATTTGTTTCATCATGTTGTTTTTTTGTTAGTTAAACATTTACAATCTAATCAACTTGCTGCACTATAAGGATTCGAATCTGTTTAAAGGGAAATAATTATTGTAACTACATTTACAGGTATCGGGTGAGTTTTCGGCTATTGATTTCGGCCACCACCTGTTTAATCTCTTCGGCACGATCGCGTTTGCAAACAAGGATGGTATCACCCTCCTGAACAACAATCACATCTTCGAGGCCTACAACTGCTACCAGACTGTCAGGTGCGTAGACGTATGAGTTCTTTGTGTCCAGAAAAACGACCTCTCCTGTATGGGCATTTTGATCCGCATCTTTCTGATCGTATTTGTAAACCTCTTCCCAGCTTCCGAGATCGTTCCAGACGAAGTCGCCCTGAACAAGGAAGACATTTTTCGCTTTTTCAAGAATTCCGTAGTCTATTGAAATTGATTTCACCTCATTATAAATTCTATCCAGCGCTTCCTCATATTCTCCGGTTCCAATATAATCTTTAATTCGTATCAGATCGGCATACAATTCGGGGGCATATTTTTGAACTGCTTCGAGGAAAACAGAAACTTTGAAAACAAAAATACCGCTGTTCCAGAAAAATCCACCACTCTGAAGATACCCTTTAGCAATCTCCGAATTGGGTTTTTCGACAAATTGGTTGACTTCGAATGACTTAATAGTCTGGCCAATCCTCACCTCTTCTGCAACCTGAACATAACCATAGCCAGTTGCCGGATAGATTGGAGTTATTCCAATGGTAACGATTCCATCTTTTTCTTGTGCGATAAAGGCTGCTGATTCGATAGTTTTTCTAAAAAGTTCATCGTTCTGAATCAGGTGATCTGAAGGAGAGACAATCATAATTCCTCCGGGGTCTTTTTGTGCAATAAATAATGCCGCAAGTCCAATCGCAGGAAGTGTGTTTTTCCCGACCGGTTCATAGATAAGATTTCTGTTTGGAAGGGATGGTGTTTGTTCCTTCAGCAATTCTTTTTGACTTTTGGCCGAAACAATAAAAATGCTTTCCCGTGGAATAAATCCGGCAAACCGTTCAACAGATTCCTGTAAAAGCGAAAGACTTCCGAAAAGGCTTAGATACTGTTTGGGCTTTTTCACCCTGCTTCGTGGCCAGAAACGGGTTCCGGAACCTCCGGCCATAATCAGACAATAATTATTGCTCATTGGTGTAATTTTTTTATGGTGATAAAAGTACTTAAAGTGCCTAGAGTACTTAAAGAGCCTAGAGTGCCTAAAGTATTTAAAGTGCCTGAAGTTCGAAGTTACAAAAAGTACTCCAAACTCTTCTAATACTTTACTTTTATTTTGAGTGCTCCCGGGATCTCATTCTCTGAGGCTACAATCACATATCCACCACCGCATCCGGAAGTAATAGCCCCTGGGTAATTTGGAAACCAATTTGTTTGCATCTCTTCTGATAACCAGGCCGGAACAGTATACGGTAACATCTTTTCCCAGTAGAGAAAAGTATTTTTCATGCCTGTGCCCAATTTATTGACATCCTGTTCAATGATCCCTTCCCAGCACAAATCTCCTGATTCTCCGAGTGCCTTGACATTTTCAATGGTCAAATGTTTTTCGATAAGCGGATTATAACCCTCAGGTCTGGGAGAGAGCGGTATAAGATGGAGTACGCGTGATAACCAGTCGCAGGCCCTGGCATCAATAGTTGATTCAATGTGGAATGGCCAGTATTTCCCGTTAAAATCGAGTCGGTTCGCTCCGGGCAAAAGGATCCCAAGCTGGTCCTGTGAGCCTGAAATGTATTCCGATCCCGGAGGATTTTCGGCTCCGAAGAGCAAGCGGGCAATACGTACAGGATCTCCATCCGGGAATTTTCCGCCCCATAATTCGGTGGCAATTTTCCGTGAACTGGTAGCCATGCCTGATCGGTCATTGAAATCATAATCTGGCCATATTTGTACTACGACACACGATCCAGGGTGAATCTCCGAGACCCATGGCTGATCCATCCAGCCTCCGGCGAGACATAAACGGTAAGGGAATTTTAAATCTTTTTTAGACTGTGAACTCGATCTGGCGGGAAGACCATCCTCCGGAATACGCTCCAGAACAATTAGTTCAACTTTATTCTCGTCACAGATTTGCTTTTTCCCTTCAGTGTAACCATCGGAATTAACAACAAAATAGTCAGGTTTAATACGCTTCATGTCTTCTTCAAAATCGAGTATTCCATCTCCTGAAGCGACAAATGCTTCCGTCACATATTTTACGGAACCCACCATAAAAACCCTTTCTTCCTGTGAAAAATATGGTTTTTTCCCCTTTAGACGATATAAGTTTTCATCCTTTCCAATGCTGACGTAAAGCTTACCGTATTGTGAGGCCGTTTTAAAAAAGGCGATATGCCCTGCATGAAGCAAATCATAACATCCGCTGACCAATACCTTTTTATCACTCATAAGATTATTTAAAAGTTATTGAGACTCATGTGAATAAAGCAACCGGTAGCCAGCTGCAGGCCGCCAGCTGCTTAATTTGTACATGGGTCGGATTTTCAATTCTATCGATTTTCCAACAACTATTATTTAATTCCTCCGCTAACCATTTGTGTTCTGATCCAGTCGTAAGTCTCTTTCATCCCTGTTGCCAGAGGCAGCGTTGGTTCCCAACCAAGTAATTCTACGATTAACGTGTTATCGCTGTTGCGGCCACGGACACCTTTTGGTGCATCGGGATCGTAAGTCCTTTTCAGTTTAATACCGGCGATTTTTTCAACAATATCGACCAGCTGGTTAATTGAAACCATTTCACTGCTTCCCAGATTGATCGGCTCAAGTATGTCGCTGTACATGATTTTGAGGATACCTTCAACGCATTCAGTAATATACATGAAGCTGCGGGTTTGTTCTCCATCACCCCAAATATTGATTTCATCCTTACCATATAATTCTGCTTCAAGAACTTTACGACACATCGCCGCAGGTGCTTTTTCGCGTCCACCATCCCAAGTTCCATGCGGTCCGTAAACATTGTGGAACCGTGCAACACGGGTATTAATTCCGTAATCTTCGCGGAAATGACGGCACATCCTTTCAGAAAATAATTTTTCCCATCCGTATCCATCCTCCGATTGTGCTGGGTAGGCGTCAGACTCTTTAAGCCCGGGATTGTTAACATCCTGCTGTTTGTCTCCGTTGTAAACACATGCCGATGATGCATAAAAGAAACGGTCGATGCCCAAATCCTTGGCGGCCATCAGCAAATGGGTATTGATTAAAACACTCAACATACATTCGGCCTTATGGTTTTCAATAAACCCCATGCCACCCATATCAGCGGCAAGATTAAATACTTCATTAAATCCGTTAAGTGCAGTATAACAGTTTTCCTTGCTGTTGAGATCCAGAACAAGGTTATCTGCATCCGTATGGACCTGATACCATTGATTCAGTGGTTTTTTATCAACCGCTCTGACGTGATGTCCCATATCTTTTAACTTTCTGGTTAGATGTCCTCCGATAAAACCACCAGCTCCTGCTACAATAATTCTTTTCATCTCGTGTAATTTTAATTTTAAAACTTTGAATTTTTATTACGGTACAAATGTCGGCATTTAAATTACTACCCGCAAGCGTTCATTTTCAGTAAAATAGTGCAAAGGTTTGCGCAAACCTTTGCGGAAGAAAAAAATGTTTTATAACATGTTTTAATGCAAAATAATCACTTTCTGATCATCATCGAAAATGACAGGTCCACCCGGTTTAGATCCAATTAAAGCGTAATAGCAAATATAAACATAAGCAATCAGCGGTATACACATCGCCAGTGCGAGGCTTGCTGTCAGGTCTGAGATCAATCCCATAATCGGCGTCCATACTGCACCGCCGACAATCGCCATAATGATAAAGGAACCACCCAATTTTGTGTTGACACCCAATCCTTTTACCCCAAGGGCAAAAATAGTAGGAAACATCAGTGACATAAAGAAGCTGGTTATAATCAGAGACCATCCGCCAACCATACTCGGAAAGAATACCGCTGTTGTAATTAATGCCATATTGATTATGCTGTAACCAGCCATCAATTTCGAGGCAGGAACCAGCTTCATTAAAGCTGTTGACGCAAAACGACCGACTCCGAATAGTAGCAGAGAGAGAAATAAATAAAATCCCGCTTCTTTTTCCGACTTAATCATATAATCCTTGATGTAGGGGATCATATAACTCCAGGTACCAACCTGAGCTCCTACATAGAAAAACTGAGCCAAAACACCTTTCAAAAAGTGAGGATATTTGATTAATTCTGATATCCTGCCATGTTGATGTATTTCATCCTCGCCCGATTTGTTCAGAAATGGTGGAAATTTGGCTTTCCAGATCAGAAAGAAGAATAAAAAAACGATTGCACCGATAATCAGATAGGTGGGACCTACCCGCGCAATTTCGCTTTGAAGATAGGCCTGGTAAGTTCCTGCGGTCTGCATGCTTGAAATTTTTTCGGCGCTATGTTCCTGTCCCGAAAAAATAAAAATGGTACCGGCAATTACTCCGGTCATGGCCCCAAGAGGATTGAACGCCTGTGCCAGATTTAACCGTTGTTCTGATGTTTCAGAGGGTCCCAAAACGGCAATAAAAGAGTTGGCGCCGGTTTCAAGAAAAGCAAGCCCCGTGGCGATAATAAATAGTGCAAAAAGAAAGAATCCGTAAACTCCCATCACAGAGGCGGGATAGAACAGAAAACATCCGGTACTGAACAATAATAAACCCGTAAGAAGACCGATCTTGTAACCAAATCGATCCATTAATTTTGCAGCCGGAAATGCAAGCAGAAAATACCCGGCATAAAAGGCAGATTGAACAAATCCAGCTTTCAACCGGTTCAATTCAAATGCCTTCATAAACTGAGGAATCAACACATCATTCAGATTATTTGGCAATGCCCAAAGGTAAAAAAGGGCAGTAACCAAAATAAATGTCAAAGTATATCCTGGTGTAATCAGTGCTTTTTCTGGCTTTGTAAATTTGAGCAAAATCTGCTCTGGCCGACATGTATGGTTGTTTAAATATTTCAACCACAGCTTCAGAAAGTGAAACATAGGTTCTTCTTTTTTTAATTGTCTCACGATAGAAGGCGGTCATTGACGTATGTTCGTTGAAGTAGTTTTCAGCCCGCTTATTCATTACCGCACGGATCAGCAATTCGGGATCCTTGGGGAAAACCTTGATTTCGTTAATGGCAACCACCAATACCTCAAGTTCAATTTTAGTTTTTTCCGGTTTAAAAAGGGAAAGGCTGATGCTTTTATTCCTGTATCCAATAAACGAGACAGTCACTTTCCCTTCATTCAGGTTTTTGGGGACTTTCAGTGAGAACTCTCCGTCGCTGTTTGTGATTGAGGCAATATTTGTCCCGTCAATTGACAGGGAGGCAAAGGGAAGCGGCGCTCTCGATTCCTGATCAATGACCGTACCTCTAAACTGGATATAGGTCAGGGTATCGGGCTGGTTGGATTTTGGAACAGCGGGTGAAGCCACGATTGCACTATAAAACCCTGTCAGGATTAAAAGTATAGTTGACATTGTGATCACTCTGGCTGTGAAATGAGAAGTATGTGTTTTCATGGCTTCAAGATTTAAGATTGAAATTATAGCCAAGAGACAGTCATGGCGAAATAAAACCTTAATCGGAAACTTTTTTTTAATGATAATTTGTTACTATT
>Ga0118677_10011872_pt1 | contig 12924 bp, 9 predicted proteins | sample AliMusrvi5mmetaG_FD_86154 | JGI IMG/M metagenome (GOLD analysis project Ga0118677, IMG submission 86154)
CTGCTCGTCTGTCAGCTTGCTCGGTCTCATTTCGGGTTCTCCTCAGTCAGGATGAACCCGAACCTTTCAATTGGATCTCAAATTTGGGGGAAGACCAGGCCCGCAAAGCACCTTTCTGGCTGTAGCTGTCGTGGGTAACCGCTTGGTCGGATGCTGTGCCGGCGATTCGCGCCTCTATCGCTGGAACCTGGATGGGCAGGTCCAGATCCTCACTGAGGATGCACCCAAACAACGCCTTGGGGGCGGACAGGTAGACCCATTCCCCATTCATGCACCGGTTTTGGAAGGTGAAATCCTCCTCCTGATGTCCGACGGCGCCTGGACACCTCTTGGAATACCTGTGATCCAGCGGGTTCTGGGTAGGTATGCCAATCGCCACTTCTCAGACCTGCCGTCAGCACTGCTGGCTGAGGCTGGGAATAATGGATGTGCGGACGACATGACAGTCGTAGCCCTGAGGACCACCCCTCGTCAATGAGCTTGCTACGCAACTCTTTCCCCAATTTGAATAATGCAACCCGCTTGGGTGGCACCTGGATGCTCTCACCGCTAGGAGGGTTCCGGCCCTGACGGGCCTTCCTGTCTCGGAGACGGATGCTCCCGAACCCTCCTAGCTCCACTCCTTCACCAGTTTGAGGAGACTCAATGATGCTTTCCAAAAAGGTGACCACCAAGAGGTCCGCTTCCGTTTTCCCTAGTTCGAGGAGTTCCATCTGGTGACGGGAAAGATCAGCCTCCATCCGAGAATCCCAGCGAGACAACACTTAAGGCCCGGATTTTACATAATCCTTGGTCTGGTTTTCGGGTTAAGGGTCAGTTGTCGTTATAGTTTGGGAAGGGAAGTCGACCGAATTGATTTCAATAATCAGTCCCCGCGAAATTAGTCTAGGGCCTTGATCAAATTCCATGGACCAATTGAATGAAAGCCCGAACGCCCATGTCACCCTCTAACTCAAACAGATCGAATCAACGGCATCATCAGTTTCGTAGGAACCATGGGAAGGCCGGGGTTGTATACGTTCTGACCAATCCGGGACTAAGAAGTGGTTGGTGCAAAATCGGGTGTAGTACGCGCTCTGGGGCACTGCGTGCAACCGAACTCAACAACCAAGCAACAACTGGGACACCTGGTATATTTGTTTGCAGTTTTGAACGTCATACGATGAATTGTGGTCTCGCAGAGGAACGTGTTTTTGAACGCCTAGCCGATTTCAGGCGCGGAAAAGGTGGGCAAGAATATTTTGAAATTGAATTACCTATGGCAATAAAAGCTATAATAATCATATGCGATTCAATTGAGGCTGAGCGCAGAACTAGCGAACAAATTCCAATCGAACAACCTCTAAACACGCAAGAATTAATAAAGCCCTTTTTCAGTACTAAAATATTCAAACAGAAGTGTTGTAAATGTGAGCAGTCCTTCCAGGTCACCCTAACTCGGCTTAATACCGGGGCAGCATGCCCTGCCTGCTTTGCTTTCAATGAAGTTCCAGATGGTTGGATAGATTCCTGATGAGAGTACAAAATAGCAATTCATCATGGATATAAATAAAATTCGCCGTTTTTAAATTCAACCTATATAAATTTTAGTTTACTATCAAGTTTGCGAATCCTCAGTTTCGCTTTTCGTATCTGTTAAACCTCGCCAGGTGAATATATTTAAGTAGACCGCTTTGTTGAGTGTCGCCAATGAGACCTAGCAACCCAGAGTTATTCAACTCGAAGTCGTATGAAGCAGCTTTACGAGTTGCTCGACCTCGTATCTCAGAATCTCAAATGCGAATGCTGCAAGCTCACTACCTTGCACCACACCAAACAATCAGCGCACCCGAACTGGCTCTGACCGTTGGTGTCGCGAACTACCGGGCAGTGAATCTCCACTACGGTGGCCTCGGAGCAATTCTTCGCGAGTGTTCCGATGTATTAAGCGCTATTGATGGTCAAAAATCCCACGTGCTGGCCAAATTCATCTCGCCGAGCGCCCTCCATCCTTATTGGCGTTTCTCCATGCACCAGGGACTAGTTCATGCGTTAGCTAATCTTGCATGGTTTTCATCGGATCTTGAGGTGGCTGAATCGAAGGAGTTGCTCACCTTAACGGCAAGAGAAGGCTTTCTAACTTATCGATTAGTTGCTCACCGCCATCGGGAGTCTAGCCTTCGTCTTACAAAACTCGCACAAGTTCGCAAGGAGCATCCAAACGGACGATTGATTTGCGAGGTTCCAGGTTGTGACTTCGATTTCGCCGACAAATATGGCACTCCTGGGATTGGCTACGCAGAGGTTCATCACCTCATACCACTCGCCGATTTATCCGACGACCACGTTACCACTCTCTCTGATTTGGTCGTTGTTTGCGCAAATTGCCACCGAATAATTCATCGAGGTGGAGAATGTCGAAGCATTAGTGATCTTATAGCTCTATAGGGCTACTCATAACTGAATGGAGGATATTCACATGCCACGCGATCAATGGGGTCACGGGACAGATACATTTGTTGCCACGATTCGATTCCCGAACGGAGCAACCCAACAGGTTCAAATTGAAGCAGATGATACTTTCAAGGCAACAATGATTTTAGAGGCGCAATACGGCAAGGGTTCGATTTATACAGGTCCAATTCGAAAATCAAACTAGAATATCCTTCAACTAATATGGTTTCGTGACTTTATTTTGATTTTTTTTGCTAGCTGAATGAGGGTCAGAATGCATACCTGGGCATTGAACTGCCGAGGGCTGAGCAGATTTTGGAAAACTGGAATTAGACGGTCTAGGTACATCGATCCCATGACTCAGGCCGCCCGGGTTGCACCTGACCTGATCTCCTTTTCAAACGCCGCCACAAGGCTTGCTGTTCCGGTGCCAGCCGGATATATCGGATTAAGTCCCCTCCGACGGAGTCGCTCGATGATGGGGTAGAAGGCCTGGTGGGTGGCTCTCCGGGCGGAGAAGAGGAAGTAGTCGGCTTTATCCGCAAGGGCACATAAACCATCGGTGGCGACCTCGTCCCGGTTGAGGATCACCTTTAAGCCCGGGTAGCGCTCTTCCAGCATTTGTTTGCATCGGAGTGCAACGGAATCAAGCAATGTATACAGGGCGAGGGTTCGGCCCCTGAGATCGGGTAGGGTCTCCTCGCTGAGGAGGTCTGGCTCATCTACTGGAAAAGCTAGGGTTTGAGAGCCTTCCATGATCGCCTGAGCTAAGTCCCGGACCAGTGTGCGTCGCACAATGTCGAGGCGTTGCCAGTCGCTCAGCGCCTCAGTCTGGACATTTGACCAACCCTTCTGTAATAACGGCCGATCTCCGACCGGGTGATCCAGAAGCGTTTCAAACAATTCAAGGGCGTGGGGAAGTGCGGCCAGTGAGCGGCACTTGGTCCATATCATATCCAAGGCCTCCAGAATGAGACGGTACTGGTCTCCAGTGTGGGGTTGCTCAAGAAACCGTTCACATAACTGACTGGCTAGGCGCAAATCGCTGGACAGCCTCAAATCATCAGCGCAAAGCAACTCCAACCAAGCGCCCCAGAAACTGCCGCAGCATGTCAATTCATGGTCATCCAACCAGTTCAGGAGGCGGGGAAGAATGTTTCGTTTGAGCAGACCATCCCGGTCTTCGGTGGTGGCCACGACCCAGGCTTGGACCTTGCCTTCGTCGAAGCCTGCAGCAGGCCAGTGGGTATGTTCTTCCTCGAACTGCTTTTCCAAGGCCTGGTAGTTGGCACCCGGGATTGCGAGCGCGTCCAACCAGGAAGTCCAACTCCCTTGACCGGCCTGACGTTCTCGATGCTGGGCCTGGAGGGCACCCAATTGCGATTGCCACTGTCCTAAGAGGGTGAGGGAGGCGGGGGGAAGGGCCGCCACCAAGGCTGAGATCTCCTCGGCATCAAGGACGGGGCCCTGAGTCATGAGCGACAATACCCCAAGGAGTTCCTCAGCAGGTTGGGGGGTGACTGTCGTTACTGGCTCAACCTCGGCACCAAGGCCGCTCCAGGTGTGAATCCGCGCGACCCAGGCAGGATCAACGCTTGCTGGCAAAATCGAGGCGAAGTCGCGCTTACCCAAGGCAGCGGCGCCGATCGCCCAGGTCTGCCACAAACGTAAACTGCTTGGATGGTCGCCAAGGTTGGGTGGCGCCTCAAAGAGAACTCGCAAGTTCTGACAATACTCCTGGGCAACCTCGCTGGGAGTGGTTTCGCTAAGGTCGGTCTCATCGATAAAAGCATTTAGATATAAGCCATCCATGGCCCTCAACAGCACTTTGCGAACATCCAAGGGCACATGACTGGGCAAGTAATCCACTAGGTTGTGGTGGCACAGCACCTCTTTCCATCGGTTCCCGGCATCCAGGGCCTGTAGTTCCAGGAAAAACAAATTGAGTGGGTCTAGGTTTCCGTTTTGGCGCAGTTCCTTTAAAAACTCCAGAGCCTCGTCGGTATCAAGCCCCCTGCAGCACGTGTAGAAGTCCCTCAGGATCCGCCCAACAGGTCGTTTGGCAAACGATGTGAGGGAGGGTTTGCGTTGAGAAAGTGCGAGAAGTTTATTCATCGCCTGATAGACCCAATGGTCAGCCTGGGGATTGCCGCCTGTAGCATTGATGCTGACACGTAAAATGCCTTGGATTGGCGTGTGGGATAGCAAGGCAGTTTCGCTTGGATGTTTCGATACACGGAGGTGCTTTACCTTTGGCACTGTGAATGCCGTTCCCAGCAGGGCATTGATTGTCAGGCCAAGTTCGGCCATTGATCGTTCATCACGCTCCGCTACGCTGAAGTGCAAGCCTCTATTCTTGTCTCGGAAGGGTAGGATTATCGGCCATCGGCCTTCCCGGGCCGATTTCACTAATGGCTCCACTGTCGAGTGTTGATCTTGGGGACTGGTCCCAGCCAAGACCTCGTGAAGATTGATTCCGCTGGTAGCAGGGTCATAGTATTGGCGGAGCCAATCTGGTGAGGGTATACGGGTTCCGCTCATCAGGCTTGTTCCGGGAAGGCATATTCCTGCTCAAACAGGGCGAGGAACCCGGCAATCTTGTTTCGATTCAGGGTCAGGGTGACATTTTCCTTTTTCACGTGTGTGCCGGAGAACGTGAAGTTCATCGAACCCTCAAGCATGAAATAGTGGGTAAGCAGCACCTTTGTATGGACGTCATCGAGGAACAAAACCTTGATATCCGCTGTGGAGATAAGGCGGCCCAAGAGGTGGTCCAGGAATTTCTTGCTGGAAGGTTCGCCCCGCTTGGCCACGAAACGCAGGGGGCAACCGCCGTTGACGACTCGGGCCAACAGTTCATTGAACCCCAATTCCCTACTGCCCCAGGAAGGATCGAGCGCATCCCAATGACCAGCTCGGTTATCCAGGACCGGGAAGTCACTCACATAGGGCGAAACCAGCCAGATGGTTTCGGGATGAAGCATCAGTCCAGTTAGTTGCGTTCCGAGGACCTCTCGCAACTGCCGCTGGCCTAGGGGGCCGTACAAGTGAATCATACGTTCTTGGTTCATCCCCTGCTCCTATTACTGTAGTGCCTCGGCCAACTCAACCTGAAGGGTGATGGCACCCTGCCAACGGCGCAGGGATACCGCCCGCGGGTACAGCAGCATCCCCCGGTAATCGATGGGGTTTGCCTGGACGGTCGCGAAAATCTCCGAAATCACCGGGATCCGGATCCTAGGCACCTTAAGTCGGGCTCGGCCATCCCGGGCTAGTGCCACTTGTAGATCCTGGTGCCAATCAGAATGATCTGCATGGATGGTGGCGTAGTGCTGGCTTAGTATGCGCGCTCCTAGCAATCGTTCGGTGACGTTCAGGTCATTGCCCTTGAATTGATTGTAGTGATTGAGTTCAGCCCGGCGGATTTCGAAGCCTCGTGGCCACAGCAAACTGAGGTATTTGCAGAAGCGATCGAAGATCCAGTCTGGGCCCATTCCGTCCGGACAGTCCTGACTGGCCAGTGTGTGTGCGGCGACGTTGAGTTGCCATTCAAACCCGGTATCAGCTTCAAGGGATCGCCATCGACGTATCAGGTCGAGCAATTCTGCATCGGTCTGGAAACTACTACCGGGCCGGAGAACCCGGGAATGAAGCACCGAAAGGAAGCTATGGGAGAGTTGAAATCCCTCTTCCTGTAACGCCTTGCGCAGGATGGCCAGGGCTGTCTGGCGGCCCTGGTGGTCCTGGGCCTGACGATAGTGGTACATGTGGCCTGCCAATGCCGTTCCGGTGCCCGCAGCCTCAAGGAGAGTAAAGAGGTCGCCATCGATTTGCTCGTAATCGCTGGGTTCCAACTGATTGGCCAGTTGGTTCAGCACACGAGTGGGATCGGAGAAATACGCTTCGGACAAACTGAGGATCACCCCACTGCCTCCGGGTTCCAACTCGCTTAGCCAGAGATCGAGATGGTCGCCCTGCCACACGGCGTCGGCGATGACCGTGCGCTCGTCGAAATCAGCCAACAGCGCGCACATGGTTTGCTGGGTGGCTGCAGCCAGAGTATTAGCAAGGACGTCCTTCACCCACAGCCAATAGCCGGGAAGGCTATCTTGTTCAGCCCACAGGGCAGTGGCGCAATCTCGCAAGCCGGCGAGTACCCCGGGTTCGGCGAAACAATCGATCAGTTGCTTGTGCAGTTCACCCATTTCCCCTTGATCTAGGCGGAACAGGCTTAGGGGTATGGTCTGTAGGCGCTGAATGCCATCGGGTGTATTGGTCAGGTTACAAATCCGTTCGCCCAAGGCCGCACCCGAGGCGGGTCCATTGTGCAGCAGGTCGCAGGCCAGGGTTGCGAGCAGGCATTCGGTAACCCAATCCGCGAGAAAGGAATTGGCCTCGAAGCGGGGTAACGCCCGAAGGGTCGATCGTAGGAAGGCGGGGCGAAGGGCAGCCTGGAGGTCGGTTGATTGGCACCACTCCCGCACCTGGGTATCCGTCACGATGAAACCCAACCGCCAGGCATCCACCCATTGGCGGCAACCGATGGCGCAAGGTAACTGCTCATGGTTCCATGTGAACTTAACCGTGCCGCGGCGATGTTCGGGAGGGGTCCTCGATTCACTGGCGCCTAGGCGCAGCGAGGCCTCCGAACCTGTGCAGTAACGGATGATTTCTAGTGGGGTCATTTGTTGGTGAATGAAGAATTCGACCTGCTCCAGGTGTGCTTGCCAGGGACCCTTCGGCGCCACGTGTCCAGCGGATTGCAAGGGAGGGCGGAAACTTGCGGCCCAGTACGCTTGGGCATTGCTTTTCTCGGCGATGGGAAGATTGCCTAAGTTACGCGTGCGCAGTTCGGAGGGACGATAGATGGCAAGGGGGCCGTGGCCGGGGTCGTGGACTTCTCCCTCATAGGCCAGGTCAGGACCGAACGCTTCCACCAAGGTGAAGGCCCACGGTTCCGGGCGCTTCCAGAAGCCCTCCCAATTGTGCAGTCGCTGACATTCCCGGATGCCGGAGGCGAAGGCATCGGGGATGAGCCAGTCGGAGACATTGACGTTCCTGACTGCATAGCGTTTGGAGATACGGCCAGGAGCGAACTCGCGGAGGCCCTGATAAAAGGGAAGGGCCTCCGGATCCCGCCCCGCGCCCGCAAGGATTACTTTTAGGTTTGGCAGGTTGAGGTCGCTGAAGAGGGCGTCGGGGATGAATTCGGGGAACGGCGATCTGCGAGGGTCTTCCACCGCAGCAGCGCCTGGTTGGCCAAACAGGCGCCAGTCTGTCGATAGATTGCGCCACAGCATGGGCAGGAACTCGAGCATTAAGGACCGGGGAGCGGCCCAAAGTAATTTTTGCAGGTCAGCATCAGGAAGGCCGAGAGCACCTTTCAGGTAATCCTGATACTCGAGGTCGTTGCCCGCTAGAAGTCCCTCTACCGTAATGCGAATGCTCGCACATGCGGAAATGGACGTCTCCTTCCGCGGGGAATTAAGAATGCTCCAGAGATTGCCCCGTCCTAGCTTCAGACTCAGCCAGTCCATGGTTGCCATGGCCCCTTGCATCTTCTGGATGTGCCCATTGTGGATTGGTAGGCCCTGGCGTTTGATCTCCGGGCTGAGCAATTCCTCATAGCGTTGGTAGGCCACCCGGTCCCGGCCAAAATCGGAAAGGATCAGAAGCATCCACGGGCGCATCGCTCTGGAGCGTCCCGCGCGTCCCTTGCGCTGTAGGTAGGAGGCCACGTCCCGTGGGGCCTTGTGTTGGACTACGGCGCCGAGTCGGGGGTCATTGAAGCCCACTTCAAGGGAAGCGGAGGCTACTACCACATCAGCGTCGGCATTGACTCCGGTATCCTGACTGGTAGTACGGCCAATCCGCAATTTTTCTAGGGTTAAGGCGTCCTGGCGAACGCTTTGCACAGCTTGCCAATCCTGGCCGGCGAGAATGAGTTCCTTGGCGTCAGTGGCTGGGCAGTCCTTACGATGGTTGGACGGGAGGCAGGGGCCTTGGAACCCCTTCCTGCGCATCCAGGCCAACGGGTGATGCGGGGCATTTTGGAGGGTGCCGTTGTTGCCCTCGATCTTCCAGCCTTCGGCATCGGCCACCTGTTTGTAGAGGCGATTGATCGCATCTAGGTCATCGGCGAACACGAAGGAACGGTTGCCGTACGATCCTTCCGAGACATTCCTACGGTCGTCCATCATGCGCTGCAGAAGCATCGTCGACTGGATGGTTGTGGAGAAGAGGGCGGCCTGGGAAACAGGGTCACCCCGAAGCACCATCAGGTACTCAGCTCCTTCGTATTCCATCTCGTCCGGGCGAGGTTCCACCAGATGAACATTCCCGGGTTGGGCACCCACCAGTTGAGCGAAAAAAGTGGCCCCATCGGCTAGGGTCGCGGAAAGACCGACGAAATGCGGGCGATGCTCCGCTCGCTTCATCCATCGGCGCATTAGGAATGCAATGTTGGCCCCTGAGTTGCCCCCGTAAGTATGGACTTCGTCTAGTAAGACCAGAGTTGGGCCCTTTACCGGTCCAATGCCAAACAGTCGGTTGTTCCAATGATTGCCGATGTTTTGATTGAGCATCTCCGTGGTGGTGAACAGGATGTCCGGGGATTCCTTTTGCAGGGAGGTACGGGTTAGGCCAACTTCGTCTTCCCCCACCGTATGGCCACAACCGGCCGAGCACAGGAGGTTGGCTTGGCCCTTGGTCAGGGCAGTCGCGTTCCAAATCATCTGGCCTGGGCATGCTTTAGTTGAACAACGCAGTAAATCGTAATGGCATTTTGGCCTACTCCTTAACACCTCTGAGATGTTTTCGGGTTTGTATGGGGTATCACCGAATAGGGCTCCAATTTTAATCTTGCGCCCGCCTGGGAGTTTGCCGTCCAACTTCCGGCACTGAACCCAGGCTTCCATAAATTGGTCCTTGAGCAGTTCCTTCCTGGGATAGATGGCGAGAATCCGGACACGTCGTTGTGGATCCTGGCTAATTTCCTCGGCAAGGGCGGTTAAGGCGGGCAAGTAGAATGCCAGGGTCTTGCCACTGCCAGTGCCCGCGCAGACGATGGTGCCAGATACTGGCGCGGACTTCTTTTGAAGGTGATGCCATGCCGTAAGGATGCGTTCCGTGGCCCGGATCTGGAACCCGGCCAGCCTAAACTTGTCCATGGGTGCCAGCAATGCCTGCGCCGCAGCATGTTCCGCTTCGCCTAGTTCAAGTTGCTTGCGCAAGGCGGCAATCCACTCCGTGGGATTGCCTTCCCGTTTTGGGTAAGCACGAGGTCGGCGAAGAAAACGGTAATCGGCCACCAGTGGGCGGGATTCAGTTAGCGAAGCCCCCCACATCCACTGGCGCGAATGGCGCAGGAGAAAAGCAGTCTCGCCCATCCGGGTCCGGTAAGATTCGAGTCCTTCCACATGGGGGACCTTTAACAGCATGGCCTTAGCCAGCAGGGCCTCCATTAGCACCGACGGATCTTGAAGAGGCGCTACCGTACTGATGTGGCCTAGGACTTCCTCCCGGGAAAATGTGCCGCCGGTGTCACCCCAGGTAAGTAATGTAGCCTCTTGTTCTTCTAGACGATCTAGGCAGGCACGCAAACAAGGGAGGGTTGTCATGCTCGTTCCTGGGTTCTGCTCACGTTGAACTGCCCGCCCCATCCATGCTTATTAAGCCAGACCAGAATCTCCGGTGTTAATTGGTGCAGGCCGACGCGCTTTTGCGGATTTGTGTCTAGCGCCTTGAGAAAGGCTTGCACATCCTTTGGCCAATCGAAGATCATTTTGCCCTTAAGGTCTGCCATCCGCTGGGTGGCTCTGACAATGGCTTGGATGTCTGAGGAATTTGACGGCAATTGGGCTGTGAACTCATGGAAAGTCGTCTGAACCTTCCTGAAGTCGTTGCAAATTTGGACCTGCCCAGGGATCCGGGCCTGGGACTCGAGGATAGGTTCGTCCAGTGCTGAGACCTTGGCGAGGGACATTACCCAAACGGACCAAGCGTTCCGCAACTCAGAATCCATGCGCTCTGACAGCTTTTTTGAACCATTTTCAAGGGAAACCAGGTCATTGCCTTGACGGACATTGTGGCCCTCGGTACGCCACCGGCGGGTCACGACATCCAAGCACTTCCGGGTTTGCACGGTGGATTGCCGAATGGTTTTCCATCCGATGCCATTAAGTGCTCCGTCGGGCAACGCCCGGAGATTACCAAGGAGGTGGGATTGCTCACGGAGTAGTTCGGACGATGAGTCAAGTTTGCTAGCAATTTCCTGAACTTCCTGAATGGTGTGCTTAGCATTTTCTGCCTTTTGCGCGAGATCCAGTTCGATCTTTACCGCGTCCAATTGCTCTCTAATTGTGCTCATGGACGGCCTCCTCGATTTGGGTCAGGTTCTCACCAAGGCAATTGATCAAACCGTCCACCCGATCAGTAGCCTCCTGAAGTTGGCTGGTCCCCCAATCCCGATTGTACAATTGCAATTTAGGCAGGGCCTGGGTGAAAGCTTGGGAGAGTCCGCTGAGGACATTACATAGGGTTGTGATTTTTTCACCGTCGATCTGGTTAACCAGTTCCCACTTTCGTAGCAGGTTGGATTCATTGAACAAATGGCGGAACCGCTGCACCTCGGTCCAACAGTGAGCATCGAGACTCGCTTTGAGTGCAGTTGATAATTGATGGGCAGAAAGAGCGTTGTGCTCCGGGTAGTGACCGGTGGTTAATAGATCTGCGACCAATCTGCTTGCATCAGCAAGTATCCGGTTGAATGCTTCTGCGTCATTGCAATCTGCCACGCCCTGTAACACGCGGTTGGACCCCTCCAGTTGGTTCTGGATTTTAACCATTACGGATTGCAAGGTGTGGTGCAGAGGCGTCTTTACCGCTTCCTTGAGCGCTCGAGCGACTAGATCCCCATCCATGCCGTGGTCGTTGGAAGCAACTAAATCCAGCCAGGCAGAGCGTTTTTCGTCCCAAACCGCCATGGCAGCCTCCCGTGAGGTTTTGAAGGCCTCACAGGCCGTTGGGACCAGTCCCGGTTGGATTTGCTCTACACGAAGTAAGAGTTGGTTCTGTTTCTCCGCCAGGGGCGCTGCCTCCTTGAGCAGGCCCAGGGTCCGGGCCTCCTTGACATGCTCTGCGAGGAGAAATGGTAACCTGGCGCGCTCCCTCAGGGCCAATCGCTCTAAGGTCGCTGGTACCCACCACGAGGCGAAATGCAGGCAGGTTAAATAGTCCTCGAAGCCACCGACATAGCCCCAAGGATTGGCCTCCTCCTGATGGTGGTCATGTCTCAAAAGGGCCAGCGCGATTTTTTGGAAGGCGAGGTTGCCCTTTGGGTCACTAAATTCCGCGTCCGTACACAGGCGCACCACCTGCTCACCCGCCAGATTACCTTGTGCATTGGGCAAATAAATTTTGCCGTAACTCGGCCGATTCTTGAGGCCCACCCATTCGGGGCGGGCATGCAATTCGAAGAGCAACGCTAACTCAGCGCGAAGGATTCGGGCTTCTGCCTGGCCGAGCATGGTGCCTGCGAACCAGCGATTGGCGAGTTGTTCGACCTTTTGTAGTCGCATATCGGCGGGGTTAAGAGGCGGTGGATCGTCCGTGACTTTGGGCACCGGAACTTGGGGCCTACTTGGGGGCCCGAGCGGATTCGTTTTAGGCGGGTGATTGGGAGTAGGTGTTCCTAGCGCTTCCGCCAGTTTCAACATGCCAAAGGCTTTGGCCACTCCGGCGGGTAGTACTGTTCTGAGTTCATTGAGATCTTGGCTTCCGAACCCCCAAATGGCGGCCAGGGTTTCCGCTCGCACTGGTTCGGGAAGGCCTAGTTCTCTGAGTCCAGTGCGGAGTGTAACTGGTGCTGGTTTTCCGAGTAGGTCGGCGCGCGGAAAAGCGTCATGCTCGAAATCGATGCGCCCTTGGTCTAGAAATTTTAGGAGGATATTTTGCAATACCGTGCGGGGGTTGAAGCTGAGCACTCCATTGGGCTGGCAATAACGCTCGGCCAGATAACGCAGGGATCTTGCGTTGAAGGGGAAGAGGGGGATTTTTGCATTTTCTGTGCGACCAAAGGCTTCCACCAAATCCCGGTCCGGTTCCTCGGCTTCCCACACTGGTGGCCAATGAGTCAGACTCTTGTCGCGGCGGAGTCGCAGGAGTTCATCCCGACCATGTCGCGCCGCGTTCAAGTAGCGACCACAGAACTGGACGATGCGCTGGATTGTAGCTTCATCGTCGGCGGAACGTTCTAGAATGTGCCACTCGAATTCGGCGCGGGTCTTGATTGTGCTTACTCGTCGCTTGTATCCAGGGTAACCATCGGTTACAGCGATGGCCGAACGAAGCGGGCAGAGAAGGCGATTGCCGTCTGTGATGCTTTCTTCTAGCAGACTGTCGATTAGGACATCTTCGATGGCGGAAATGGCTGCCATATCCTCCACGAGGACGACCAGTGTTCGCCCCTGTTGCAGCAGCGTGGTGCGGATG
>Ga0118677_10011873_pt1 | contig 12922 bp, 10 predicted proteins | sample AliMusrvi5mmetaG_FD_86154 | JGI IMG/M metagenome (GOLD analysis project Ga0118677, IMG submission 86154)
ATGATCCGCCAGATGATAGGCGGCCTGAAAACAGGCGGCCGCATCGTCTTTGTCGAGTACCGGAAGGAGGATCCCGCAGTACCTATCAAGGAGATCCACAAGATGAGCGAGGCGCAGGTGAGGAAGGAAATGGCCGCCCACCCGCAGCTTGAATACGCCGAGACAATCGCCACCCTGCCACGGCAACACATCATTGTGTTCAGGAAGAAGGGCCAGTAACCAAAACCCCGGAGGATTTCTATCCACCAGTATGAAACGAACGTCTTCTCATGGCTTGGTGGGTTGGGTTGGGCTTTGATTATGGTCAATTCAGCGCCGGATCAAACCCGCGGTTCACCACACACATCCCCATCGCCCGGAGGGCCGCCTTCGCCGCGGCCACCTCCCGCGCGCCCTGCGGCCGTTTCGGCATGAGCCCGGAGAAGCGGCCGGCCGTGGAGGTGAACATGGGCGCCGGCCCCTCCCCGAACTCCGCGAACTTCCCGAAGACATCGCGGGTGATCGGCAGGAAGCAGTTGGCGCAGCGGTCCCGGCTCTCCAGCATCAGCACGACCATCTCCTGCCGGTCCGGCGCCTGCGAGGGCGGGATGCTGGTGTCGAGCTGGCCGCCGGGCGCGGGCTAGTTTGAAAGCCGTGTCCCTGTGTCCCAGTCTCTCAGTGTCCCGGCGCCCCTTTGCCCTTTGTCCCTTTGTCCCTTTATCCCTGCGCCCCGAGGATTCGCGGATGGGACACAGGGACACAGGGACACAGGGACACAAGGGACACAACCTGCGGCAAGGCTACTCTTCGGCTGGCGGCGTCGACTCTATCAGCCAATAGCGGGTTCCCCCGGATTTCGTTTCGGCAATGCTACGCCGCCCCAAGCCGCTCCCGAAAGCGTTTTTCGCCAGAGGCGTGACGCCCGAAGACCTGCAATAGCTGCGGTACATCTGATATAAATCGTGCTTGGCGATCCGCTGGCTTTTCGAGGGACCCAAGTTTTCTTCCTCCAGGAACATGACTACGGTGTCGCTTTCGTCGATGAAGGTTCTTAGCGCCTCCTCCGACGCCGCACATTCGGTAAACCTCTGGTTTGCCCGGAGGCGGCGCATTCCCCGCAGCACCCAATTGAAAACCCCGGGAAGTTCTGTCGCGATGATCCTGCGGGCCAGGTTGGGATCCCTTTCCGCCCGGGAGATGGTTTCGCGAAACGGAATGATCAGGAACCTGCGTCTGAAACCGCACGTATGTTCGACGTCCCTGGGCAATGTGTTCACGTTGAACGCCAGACGGGCGTAATCTTGCATGATGAACTGGTCGCTATACAAACGTCGCGCCTCCAGGGGTTCGCCGCTCACCATTTTCTTAAAAATGCCGCTGTCACAACGGCCGTCGAATTCGGAGGCGAAATTCAGCAGTGCGGATCCGAGCGGGAACCGGTTCTCCATCTTGGACAACAGGGAAAGACCAATAGTGGTGACATTCTGCTCGCCCAACAGCGCCCTGATGACGTCGAACACAACCGACTTGCCGTTGTGCCCGTCCCCGAAAAGCATGAGGGCGACTTCAAGCTTGAGGTCGCGGATGAAAGTCCACCCGAAGAATTCCGCGAGAACTTCGCGCGAGGCCTGATCGGGCAGGACGCGCTCCAGGAACCTGTCGAACAAGGGACACCCGGCGTCCCTGTCGAAGGCAAAGGGCAACCTGTAGGTGAACAGGTCATCCTTGTGGAATCCCCTCATGGTTTCCTCGCAGCCGACGATCTCAAGAGTTCCACCGCTGAGGTTGATGACCACCCTGTCCCGATTCGGCGCGGCCGGTCCGCAGCGGCACAGGCTCTTGAACTGTTTTATCAGCCTCGCGCGAAACTGGTGGTTCCGCGCCGTCACCGGCTGGATGCCCATCGCCTCGGCGAAATCGCCTAGCGCCGTGGTCATGTCCGGTTCGGGAATCGGTCCCCAGCAATAGCCGTTGTAGAGGTGCGGGCAACCCTTCATGACCTGCGCGCCCCAGCCGCGCCGGTCGAGTTCGGCGGCGAAATGGTCGACCACGAGAATCATGAGTTCGTTTTGATCCTGTGGCCGTCCAAATGACAAATCGTGCGGGATGCGCAAATACCTGTGTGCCAGCTCCTTCAGATCCACCGGATCGGAATTCCCGACCTCCCCAATGAAGGACAGCAGGTCCTGCCAATGGTCGTCCATGCGGATGCGTGCCGACATGGATTCGGGCGGGTCAGGCGGATCAGGCGGATCAGGAGATTCGGGCGAGAGGGCGGCAACATCACCATTCCCGTGAACGATACCCGGGGCCGGCGCGTCTGAAGGGGAGTCGCTCCATCCAAGAAGCGGGACGGGTCGGGGCAAGTTGATACTATCACACTCGATTGTTTGCTCCAAAGACTCCAAATCGGCCTCGCGGCAAAGGGGTTCTTCGAGTTCCGATGATACATGGGTGTCATCCCATTCAAGCAGTAGAACGGGGCTATACCCGTCGGCAGTTTTCGTTAACATTGCTTCAGCTGCGGCTGTCGGTAATAGCCGGCCGGAATTCGCCAAACCAAGACGATCCCCCAATTGTCTGGGAGAGCATCAAGATTGCGAATTCTATGACCGTTTGCTATTTCCTAGGCCAATTGTCGAATCGCGAATGAAGCAAAGTTACCGTTGAAGCCATCCCCTCCCAGCCCGGCATCGTAGCTTAGCCACTAGCCCTTGTCACACTGGTGCAAATGGGGAAGGCCGCGAATCTGCCGCCACCTCCCAGGAAGCGCAAGTGGATTTTTTCGGAATTTTCCAGGAGGAGGAAAGGCTCTTCAAGACCAAAAGCCATCGGCATGCGGTATCCTGGGCAACGGCGGCCGGACGGGTCCGCCAGGTGTTCACCGCGAGATAGTGATGGCATGGCCCGCGGGCCTTGAAGAGCGCGCCGGGTAGTCGGCCTGGGTGACGCGAAGGTCGAGCCGAGAGCACAGATCCCCGGCCACCGCCAAATCGGCGACTTGCAGATGCAGATGGGGGGCGAAGTCAAAGAGCTGAGCAACCAGGCAACAACGACAAAGTCACGGCCGCCGGGCGAGAATCTGCACAACGGCACCCCGGCCGGTATGGCAGGCACCTTCCGTCACGTCACGTTCCAGTTCGCGTGCGATCTCAAATTCGAGACCGGACAATTCCCCGCGTAGTTCAGCCAATGCCATGAGCAGCTCGGGTGCTTTCGGGCCGCCGGTGTCGAACGCCAGTTGCGCCGGCGTGTAGGCTTCGAGAATGAATACGCCTCCGGGCATGAGGCCCGCCGTCACATCGCGGTGAATCCGGTGTCTCAAGGCCGGCGGCAGGTGCGCGAAGGTGGCGATGATTCCCACCCAGGCACCGGCAGCAATGTCATAGTCGCCCAGATCGGCGGTCACTGTTGTGATTTCCACGCCGCGGGCGTCCGCAAGGCGACGCGCCTTGGCCAGGCCCACCTCCGATTGGTCCACGGCGGTGACACGGTGACCCAACGTGGCGAGATAGACTGCGTTGCGTCCCTCGCCTTCGGCCAGGCACAGCACCGGTCCGGCAGGGATGTGCGATGCGACTTCCGACACGAATGCATTGGGTTCCGTGCCATAAACATGATCGGCAACAGCGTAACGGTCATTCCAGAAGCTGGCGTCCATATTCATCTTTGGATTCATGTCATGAGAACCGGCGTCCCATCAGCGCCTTGGGACCACTCAAGCGCCGGCAGCAGGACGGATTGGGGCAGGAGATCTTCATTCAAGCAGGAACCTACGCCTTCTCCAGCAACTTCCCGGCCTTGCTGACAGTCGCCGGCGTGTGCTTGCCGTCCACCAGCTTGGCACCGTCCAGCACGCCCTTCAGCGCGGCCAGGGCGGCCTCGGCGGCGGCAAAGGACTTCTTCCCGTCGCCGTACTTCTTGTCAGGAAAATACCTGATGAACGCGGTTCCTTTGCTACTCAAGGCAAGACGCCAGCCTTGGAATGCCGTGGTCTCGTAGGTCATGCGGGTGAGGTTTCTGATCGATTTCATGGGGTCGGGGCGGGTTGCTGTCGATTGACACACCGCACCTAGCCGTTAATGACGGTCGCCTCAAGCACATTCTGGAATTTTGAAGACCGCCGGAGTTGGCATGACGGTTGCCGTCTGAACCGGTGTCCACCATTAGCGGGTAGGAGCCATGCGTGCCTGCCTCCGCGCCGTCCCATCGGTATCGTCCGGTATCGGGTCGGTATTGGACCTATGCCGACGCCCCAGCACTTTTTCCCCAATTGGGGAAAACAGCCAGCCCGGTGTCATTGCCGGAAAGACCTGCCTCAAAACGGGTGATTGATCTGCAGGACCGTCTGGCCTAGCATCCACCCCATGCCCCTGCTCCGCAACCTCCTGCTCCTGCTCTTGTGTGTGGCCGCGCCTTGCTGTGACCAGCGGAGCAAGACGCAGCATCCGTCAACCACGGCCCCGGCCGGAATCCCGTCCATTACGGCCCCGGCCTGCTGTCACGCTGCCAACGAAGCCACACTGTTCACCGCGCTGAATACCGATCCGGCAACGGTTGGCGCCGCCTTGGCTCGAGCCGCCTCCAAGGTGGCGGCGCAGAGCCCGCCATTCCAAGCCACCCTGCAGCCGGACCCTTACCCGCTGGTGGTGCTGCCGACTTCCGAATCCGAGCGGGAAACCCTGCTCAAGGAACTGGCCGCCAAACAGGATTTCTCCAACCCGCCCCGCCAGCGCGAAACCGCCGCTTTGCTACTGGAGGGCTGGGGCCGTGCCGACGAGGCGCTGGCGTTGTTGGAAAAGGACGGCGATGACATTGATCCGCTTCATCTCACCCGGCTCCGCTACCGCACGGGCGACCGGGACGGAGCCGCCGCCGCCTTTGCCAAGGCTTGGGAGAATCCCGATGTTTCGAGATACTCCTATCCCGCTCTATCCCGGAGAACGGTGGTTCTGACCCGGCCGTTCGAGGCGCTCGGCAAACTCGACGATCTGGCCGGTTTCCTCGCCTGGCTCCAGCCACAATGCAAGTCCGCCAATCTGGCCTTCGAAATCCTCCAGCTCCGCCTGAATACCGCCTACCACCAGGGGAAAGTCGAGGCGCTGCTCGATCATCTCGCCGCCGAACCGGCTCCCTTGCGCGACCTAGCGCGCTGGTCTCTCACCGGCGATCCGGCCGTGTTGCCCGCCCGCATGAACGAGATGCCCGTGCCCTTCTTGCTCCAGTTCCACCGCGTTTCGCCCGCCTCCCCCACCCTGAACCGGCTGCTGGAATCCGCCATCGGCGAGGGCTGGGGAGACGCCACCGACCACGCGGCCGTGCTGCGCTATCTGATCATCGAACCTTCTGTCGAAAACGACCGACTGCTCGCCCTCTGCCTCAAGCAGGACGACCGCGCGTTGGCCGCGCTCGACGCGGTGTTACCCAGACGCATTCCTGGCGTGTCCGGCTTGGCATCGAGCCGGACGGGGATCGAGATCCGGGCCCTGGCGGACCGCCATCCGGGCCATGCCACCGCCAACCTGCTCACCGCCAGAACGCTCTTGTCATCCGAATTCCCCCAAGTTTCACCGCCTGATGCGGCCACTCAAGCCACCGCCATCCCCTACCTGCTACGGGTGCTGCGCCAGCCTCTTGCAGCCGACGCGGTCAAGGAGGGGCTTTCCACCCAAACGGTTCCGAACAAGCGCCCGGATCTTCCCGGCATGGCGTTGGAGCAGCTCGCTGCTCTGATGCCGCCCGCGAAGTTGTTGGAAAACCTAACCGGCCATCCGGATTTCGCGAAACTACCCGCACCGGACCGCGCCCGCTATCTCGCGCTGGCCAAACTCGATGTGCCGTTCACCGACGCCTTGCTCGCCTTGGATTGGAAGGACCCGTCCAACGATGCCTCCGGCGGCTGGCCCGCCGCCTATCTCGTGCCCCTCTTGAACCAGCGCCGCCCCACCGGCGAACTCCTCACCCGGCTGCACCAGGCCCTGCCCGCCATCCTCGCCGGCAGCGATCAAAAAGCCGCCGACCGGATCGTCGAACAAGCCAACGCCACCCGCGACCTGTTCCCCGCCGATACCGGTTTCAAAAAACTCCTCGCCAGCCTCGCCGACTTGTTAGACGCCGACCGGAAACGAGAAATTGACACTCTTGCCGCCAACCTCAAACCCCGCCCCAAGTCTCCGGCCGTCATGACTCAGCCGGAAGACGAGACGCTGAAGGCGCTCGCCTTTTTCAGTCCGCCCAGCCTGCCGCGCTTGGTGGATGGCGGCTTCGGGCACGAGGCGTTCTCCCTCATGTCTTCCAATTCCGGCACTTACGGCCTGTTCAACATCCTGTCCGCGCGCTTTGCCGCGCTGGGATCGAACTATCTGCCCGATATTGTGCCGGGTCTCGAGAACATACCCGCTCCCACCCGCAACCGATTGTGGAAACTCCGTCCCCTGCTGCCGGCTGACAGCCCCCATGCCACGCTTGTGGACCTGCTCATCACCGCCCCGCAACTCGACAATGTTGTTTCCTGTCCCAAGGAACTCACGGACACCGCCGTCAGCCATGTCAAGTCGTGGCTCAAACAGACGCCCGGTCCGGACATCGTCATCTGCCGCCAGGTCGAGGCGATGCCGCGGTTACAGTTGCCGGATTGGTCGGGGCTGGCGGACCTTGCGGACGCTCCGTTCGGCGCCCGCAGGCAAATCGCCGCCGCCCTTCGTTCGTTCTTTGGCTCCCGCAACGAGGGCGAGATGGCGGCGATCCGCGCGCGTTTGTTAGGCGAGGCCGCCACGCCCCTTGCCGCGCAAGCCGGGGATGAGAACACCTCCGGCCGATCCACGGATTGCTTCGATCCCCCCCCGAGCGAGGAAGCCGCCGTCGCGTGGGCCGCACTGGAAAGAGGCGGGCCTAACGCGCTGCTTGCCGCGCTCGAAGCCAGGCCACCGGACGATGCCGACACCCTGGCCGAGGTGATGCTCGACTCGCGCTTCTCCCGGGCGATGCCGCACACGGCGGCGGAGAGGATTCTGAAACTGCTGGAATCCCACACGGCAGCCTGTGGGGGCAAGATCCCTGCCGTGCTGCGGTTGCAGCGGTGCCGGTATCCCTTGCCCACCTACGAGTTGCACATGTATTTTGAGGAGAACCGCCCGGATTTGGCGGATCGCCTCCGCCATCTGCTGTTCGCCAGCGGATGGTTTTATGAGGATTTGCTGCTCCAGTCCCTGGTAGATCATCTCCGCAAGGATCCGGCCAGACAGCCGGTTGCGGTGGAATTGCTCGCCAACGCGGCCGCCGGACGGTTATCGTCACAGACTGCGGCTCCTCCACTCCGTTTCCCTCCGGCGCCGTTCGTACTCACCTCAAGCGGGCGCACCGCGTTTCATGTGGCGGTTTACAGCGACTTGTGTCAGCAAACGCTTGATCGGCTGGCCGCCGATCCCACCCTCACCGTGCCGCCGGATCTGACGGCGCTGTTCCGCTATGGCGCCAAGCCCACCATCGCCTCCTTCCGCGAGCATCTGCTGCCCCTGCTGGACGGCTGGCCCACCACCCGCACGAATCTAACAGAAATACTGAGCCCCATCCCAAAAGCCCGCGAGCATCTGCTCATGGCTTCGGAAACCGTCGAGTCGGCAGGTGGCTTTTCCGATGACTCCTCCTCTTCCGCCAGCCGTCCGGCCGAATGGAATGCGGCGACTCTCGCGGCCGTTTGGAACCGCTTCAAGGACACCGGCGCAACCCACTCCGGCAGGAAATCCCCGCCGCCGGCTCTGGTGTCCGAGCTGGCCCTGCCCATGATCCGCATGGCTGGCGACGCGCTGTGGGACGAATTCCTCCCCATTCTAACAAAGCATCTCGTATGGCCGGACGATTATCTGGCCAAGCGCCATTGGCTTCGCCAGATGGCCCTGAGCGGACACCCGGAGCGCGTCCGCGCCGTGCTGCGCTGCCTCCCTCTCGAAGAATTCGACGAGGAAATCGGGGAAATCCTCCAGACGGCCTGGCTGATGGAGGACGACACCACACTCAAGGCCGTCACCGAACGGCTCAAAGACACCAAACCGAACCCGGCTTTCCGGAAAATGGTCGGCCTCCTTGGCGAAAAGGGCCAAGACCCGGAAACCATCGCCCCCGTTTGCACCGTCCTCCCCGGCCCCGACGGCAAACCCACGCTGTATTGGTCTCTATCTACCGAAAAATGGCAGTTCCCCGTCACCCCTATCGCCGGATTCGATGGCAAATACGATCTCAAGATCAGTTTCGACACCTTGCGGGCCCATCCCGATGCCAGACCTGTCACGCTGAAGGGCATCCCTGAGACCGGCAGCCACACTTTGGATCCGCCGCCGCAGTGCAGCGATGTCACGCTCGATGTCATTCGGGCCGCCGACGGCAAGATCATCAATAATCCCCGTTTCGATCTCGGGCCGGATCGGTCCTTGCCGCTCCCCTTGGACCCCGCGCCTGCGGGGGATGCCGGCCCCGCTCCCCGGCAACTCGCCGCCCCGTTTCCGACACTGCCGCCGCCACGCGGATGGTTTGTCCCCGATGCCTCGGATGTCAAACTTGCCTCCATCCCCTGGCGAACCGGCCAAGATCTCCGGATCAGCGGCTGGGCTGCCAATCTCGGCTCGCCCTGCATAATGGTGAGCACCTTCGATGCCGACGGGAATCCCGTGGCGAACGATTGTGGCTCCATCGCCGCTCCGCAGGGCGTGGCGATGTGGCACTATTTCAGCGAGGATTGTCCCGCCAAGCGGTTGGCCGGGGCCGCGCGGGTTGAACTCCATGCCCAGCTAAGCGGCACCGAGGGCCCGGGGGGCGCGCTCTGGCTCACCGGACTCCGATTCCTGACCAGCGACCTGTCATCCGCAGGACTGCCTCCCGCCGCCACTCCGGTGAGCCCCACGCCAATCTTCGCCACCGCCATGACCTGCACGCCGGATGGCAAATACCTCGCCATCGCCACGCGGGATCAACGGGTGGTGATCATGGAAGCAGCCACCGGCACCAGCGGCGAATTCAAACTGCCCCGCACTGAAATCACCGCACTCGCCATCGGCGGCAAACGGGTGATTGCCGTGGATCGGTCCGGCACCCTCTCGCTGATGGATTTGGAATCCAGCTCCATCCGCAGCCTCGGCGCACTGGATGCGACTCCACCCCGCAACTTCTTCTATTTCCAAAGGTTGAGAACCGCCCTAACCCCGGACGGGGAATGGCTCGTCTGGACGGATCACCGCCGGGAGGTCCGCGTCGTCAAAATCGAAGACGGCGAGATGGGCCGCAAGCTGACCATCCCGGTAGGGGACAAGGCCCGCTTCACGATGGACTACAGCGGCGGGGCGCTCGTCGCTTGGGGCTCGGCCGGATACTTCCGCATCCCGTTCGCGGATTTCGCGTCGCTGGATCCGGCCCGGATCGAGCCGCAACCCGCGTTTCCCGAACCCCGGGGTGCCTATCACGGCTACCCCGAAAATCCGAGTTTCCCCGACGAAGACCAGTTCCCCGTTTCGTGGAAAATCCCCCGCTTCGGGCTGACCGTTCAGGCGGACAATCAGTTCCGTATCGATCCGGACAAATGCCTGGTTACCATACCTGCGGCAGGCAACCTGCTCATCTTCCCGCTCACCGTCTCGCCCGACGGCATTATTTTCTTCGTCCCCGAGTCCGGCATCCTCCATCAACTCAACGCCGCCGACCTCATGCCCCTGAAGACAATTGGCCGATAGCTCCAGCGGACGGAGTGGAACGTGCGCGACACGGACGGCACGGTGGTTTTCACCCTGGCGAGTGAGGCGACGGGCGGATCGCTCAAGACCCTCGGGTTTGCCAGGAGGCACAAAAGCCGTGCGTTCACATCGCGAGGGACGGGGGCGGCCTCTTCGACCCTGCCCGGCAGTTGAGGGAGTTCGTGAGACAGCACGGGATCAAGCGACTCTACGTGGCGGGCTCTCGGGAAAGCAAGGAGCCGGGAATCTATCAATGGGTGATGGGTGTGCTTGAGGAGGCGTTTTTCCGGCGAGAGTCATGAGGGCCGTCTGGATGGTTCTTCACTGCGGGCCAGATGCCCGAGTCTGATTGGAACCGCCCTGTACGGAGCCGTACGCAGGGTGGTGTGGGACCCGGGGCTGATCTAACGGTCAGTCACGGGGACCCGATTCGCCTTTCTCTTTGGTGCGAGCACATGTCAAACAGGAATCTAGTCACCGTCGGATGCGCCGGCTTGTTCGCCCTCCCGTTTATAGCGATACGGCTGTGCGTCGACAGGAGGAAGCAATTTGCTACGCTCAGCTTTGTAGGAGTCACCGAATTTTCTCTGAAGTGCCGCATCCATTACCATGTTGTAAGCATCGCAGTAATTCTTTGGAGAAGCGCCAGGGCGCTCTTGTATTCCAAATCGATCGTAACGTGCCTTCCAATCTCTCCAGTCGCCAACTCTTATGTCGGGCATATCGTATCGTAAGATTGAGTATTTTCCCTCCTTCAGGGACCGTTCCGCATCGATTCTACCTGCACTTGCATCCAAAATCCTTGCAGGTCGATCACCGCGCATGATTTTCAGCATCGGATTCTCTGCCGACCGTAGTACATCTCCCAGTGAATCGTCGGCAGAGACTTGTCCCATGATAACCAATGCAAGGCTTAGGGTGCGGATCATGTCGGTATTTGCCGAACGCCTAGCCCTGCCGCCGGCGCGGCAGGATCGTTGTTGGGATTGACGTTGTGGAGTTCATGCCGGTCGAGCAGCGGCGTATTGTTCGACTTTCCGGTTGCTGTGGCGCAATCCGGTAGACGGGAGATCATTTTTGAGTGGGGGCGGGTGAGGGTTTCACAGCGGGGTCTTGTCTATATTTCTCCATGGCTTTTCTGATCTCTACAGTCATTGGAAGCTGTGTGTATTGAATGTATGTGCGCAACTTTTCCACAGCTGAGTCGGCTTCTGGAAGACTGAATAAGTCAGCAAGAATTTTCAGTTCACCAGCTGTAAATGTCTTTATTAAGAGATCCTTATAGCCCTTTGTGAGGGCCTCTGAGTCCAGATTTTTGAGCATCGAAGCGAGATATTTCTCCCTGACGGATTCAGGGACGTCTTTAGCTATAACCTTAGCCATTTTCGCAAAATCCTCGCTCGGCGGCCTAACCTTTAAGTATCGATCGGCCTGGATCGATCGGTTCTCTTCAGTGTTCTCCATAGCGGAGCAGATTGATACTAGGCCGATTGCCAATGAGATTATAGCGATTTTCATTGTGTGTATTTCTGTAAGTCGAACGTTTGAGCGATGGCAGACGCGTGATTGGGTTGAGTTAATGGTGTGGTTGAGGAGCTTCTGGCGTCTTGCCATCCGCGATTTGTTCGACGGGTTAGTGCGGCATTATTCCAGGCGGCTCAATTGAGATTTCAGTTGTAGGATTCTTTGCTCGGTAAGCTCTGTTTGATTCGTCAAGTTGTCCGCGGACTTGGCGGAATTCTTCTCACCTAAGGCGAATTCCGCTCGAAAAGCTGAGTCGGCATCCCGAAAGGATATCCATGCCCGCTGTGCCTTTGCAAGCTCTGCTTTGGCTTGTGGAGATTCCAGACGTGATTGAAGTATATTATATGTCCGGTTGAGTTCGGCATCAGCTTTCTTGAAATCCTGCTCCGGTGCTAATGTGGCTTCAGCGAGAGTGAATGGCCTGAAACCAAGAAAGGTAATCGTGATCTCATTGGACTCCACCTTTTCGGTGGCTTGCGCTGGATTCTTGATGGTTCCTTTGTGTTGGACCCGGAATTCCGCCACTACCATGCCTTCATAATCCACATGTCCAACGCGGATAAATTGCAGCGGGTGAAAGACAAGATATCTTGTATCGACATCTATGTCTTCCGTAATAAACGAGGAACCGTGTCGAGGAAACCATTCCACCGCCGTAGGGTCTCCTGGACCCGAATGGATTTGACCAAAGTGGGGCACCGCCTTCTTTGCAAGCGCATCGAATTGTCGCCTCACGTTTGAGTTGTGCTCCATCAAATCCGAGTAATAGGATAGAACTTCCTCTTCAGGTTCATAAAGCTTGGAGGTTGACGATTTGTGAACCGGAGGAAGCGCGTCTTCGGCCAGCAGTGTAAGCGCGCTAGCTGAGGAAAGAAGGAGTAAAATCAGGAATCGCATGTGAATATGTGGGTCGAACGTCAAAGTGATGGCGCACCCACTAGCGAGGGCCAACGTTGATCGCAGGGTTGAGGTTGAAATCAGGTAGGAACATGGAAAACAGAAGGGCTAGTGGGTGTTGCCATGCACGTCTTGTTCGGCTTCTCATTTCTTTGTGCTGGTTGCCTTCTCAATTTCAGCAAGCTGCTGAGACCATGAGTTGAACTGCTTAAAGACAGGTTCAAGACGTAGAATTGCTTGGGGCCACTTGTCATTCTCGTCTTTCCCCCAACCGAAGACCAAATATTCGCTGATATCTCCCAGCTTGGTAATCATCCGCACTGTCCCTCCATCTCGTGCATACGGATTCCTATAAATAACCGTCCCTCTAAAATAGTCCTTAGGAATACCGGTAAGTGCCTCTTCAAATTTCTTCATTTCGATTGGCATAGCGGCTACGGTCAGGAGCTTTGATTCGCTATTCCATCGCTGGAGCTGGATCTCGGTCTCAGAAACTTGCAGGACGTAAGAGTATCCTTTGCCCATCGTTTGATACATTACCTTGATAGGTAGCAGGTCTTTTGCAGTTACCACGACCCCACCGGAAGAGCGTTCTTCTCCTGCGACTGCTGAAGAGGCGAAACAAAGAAAGGTGATTAAGCTATACCGTAGAATGAGGAATTTCATATGCGAAGTGATTCTGCCGAACAGTGTTAATCAACGGACGGTCGGATTTGGGGGGTGTTACACGACCGGTCGTTGAGCAGGGGGCAAACCCGACCCGGCAGCGCACTTCTCCCCGAAAGGCCGTTCATCGGCGCATC
>Ga0118677_10011874_pt1 | contig 12921 bp, 6 predicted proteins | sample AliMusrvi5mmetaG_FD_86154 | JGI IMG/M metagenome (GOLD analysis project Ga0118677, IMG submission 86154)
GACTGTAGCTTCTAGCCACGTGGTAGCTTCTGAGGCCCAGGAGCCCCTCCTCACCGCCCCCGAGAATGGCTTCACTCTCTTCCCGGTGAACTACCCAGATATCTTCAAGAAGGGCAAGGAGCACATTTCCGTGATGTGGACAGTCGAGGAAGTTGACACCTCCAAGGACATGGCTCATTGGGAGAAACTGAGTGACAACGAGCGATACTTCATTAAGAATATTCTCGGTTTCTTCGCAGGCTCTGACGGCATCGTAATGGAGAATCTGGCTCTTCGCTTCATGAATGAGATTCCGCATCCGGAGGTCAAGTATTTCTACAGCTGTCAGCTGATGATGGAGGCCATTCACAGTGAGACGTACTCTCTGCTGATTGACACCTACATCACGGACAAGAAGGAGAAGCTCGACCTGCTGCGTGCCATTACGACCATCCCGTGTGTGCAAAAGAAGGCAGAGTGGGCTCTGCAGTGGATATCCAACAAGGAGTCGACTGTGGCCACCCGCCTCCTCGCCTTTGCTGCCGTTGAGGGAATCTTCTTTAGCGGTGCCTTCTGTGCCATCTTCTGGCTCAAGCAGCGTGGCCTGATGCCTGGCCTGACCCTGAGCAACGAGTTCATTTCCCGTGACGAGGGTCTGCACACGGACTTTGCCTGCCTGCTGTACAGTAAGATTGTGGGGAAGCTCTCCAAGAAGGAGGCACACAAGATCATCCGTGATGCCGTGAAGATCGAGAAGCAGTTCATCACCAAGTCGCTCCCGTGCGACCTGATTGGCATGAACGCAAAGCTCATGTCGCAGTACATTGAGTTCGTGGCTGACCGACTCCTCCTCCAGCTGGGTTACCCGAAGGCATACTCGGCGGCCAATCCGTTCCCGTTTATGGAGAGGATCTCGCTGGAGAACAAGGACAACTTCTTCGAGAAGAAGGTGACCACGTATGGTATGGCGGGCGTGGGCAAGGACAAGGAGGACATGGTATTCTCGATGAGTACGGACTTTTAGATGGTCGAAGTAAAAGGAGCGGGCTAAATGCTTCCACGGCAAAAGAAGTAGATGGCGGGCGACGGGAAGCAATGCCCCTGGTGCCAGAGATGGTGTTTAAAGGATAATGCCTGTTCCTATATTTTTGCCTGTGGACTGGATGCACAAGGATTCCATAAGGAGTCTGGATGTGGAAGAAGCTGGTGCTGGGACTGCGGTAAAAAATACTGCTCGCTCTACTATGATCCTGTTACAGGGATTCGGTGTGCCAATGCGAAGGACCACCACGGCGAGTGTTGCAGGGAGGAGAATGGGTTCACGCAAGAAGACTATTGTGGCGGTGGACACAGTAGTCATTGTGCGAAGAGGTGGTAATTAGTTATACATCGAGTTAAAGGCACGAAGAGTGTTGATTCGCTTAGTTCCCGTACAGGATGCAATAAATACACCTAGTTCGCCATCCTTATAGCAAATCTTGATCCGGTTTCCTCCCGTGGAACCCAGATCAAGCTTTTTCAGCTCCCCATCCAGCCGTTGATATAAGTCATTTCCTATGCATTCAAGTAGCTTCCACCCACGGTGTTGCCCCATCCACCTACCATCAGGAAGACGTTTACCCTCTGCTGCGTCGAAAGGGTTTCTCCCTTGCTCTCAGTGTTCAATTTTACTGGTCAGGGTAGCCTTATACAATAGTCAGTGTCTTAGAGGTCTTAATTCTCTTATTACAAATACTCTCAACAAGTAGGCCATGTGCATAAATGCCATAATTTTTTACTTCGTTCTCATTCTCAAGAGCAACGTGCCATACTGTGAATTTACCCTTGGCTAACCAGGGGGAGGCACGTTCGTCCAGATAAGACTCAAGTCTATATTTTCCCTCAGTTACAAAGACTCTCTTATATACCTTTACAATCTCCTTTCTCTGTTCCTCTGTTAAACTATCAACAAGGATCGAGTGGCACCCTGTAATATATAGGGGTTCTGTAAGTTCAGGATACTGAGCAGGGAGGCAGACATAGAGCTGATCCCTTCCACGGGAAGAGAGGCCTTCACTAGTAATGAGAGAATATCCGAGGTAGGTTACAGGCTTATATCCTGCTGTACTTGTCTTAACTAGAGTTCCCTTAGTCAGTGTTTGAATAGGGAGATAGACTTCCTTGTCGTCGACGAAACAAAGGACCTTCGTTCCCTCGAGAAAGCAAGGAGGACCACCACCACCACCTCCACCAGTACGGACTATGCTGCTTAAGATGAAAGGTCCTGTTACACTATCGCTTGCATTTGATGTATTAATAGGGCTTGCAGTCCAGTTCACAGCATTCGAGGAATAGTAAAAGGAAGATACATTTGCAGCATCCACGCCAGCAGCAATCCAGTATACCCCATTCCAAGTGGCAGCTGAGATAGTTCCACCAGGATTTACAGAACTCATGTCAGATACATCCCAGGCAGAACCATTCGCAGTTGCCGATGTGGCAAGGCCTGTCCCTCCAATGACCCATAGATTACTATTCCATCCAATACGATTTGGAGTACCCAGACCCGCCGTATCTATATTCGAAAGGAGGTACCATGTTGATGTAGGATCGAGTGAAACTATCGTGTAATTTACAGTTGTAGGAGATGTATAAATATCTGCTAACCATACACTACCATTATATCTAAGATCTTGAATGTATAACGTACCGCCTCCCAAAGCAGGATCATCTACAATAGGTTGTAACAGGGCATTTGCCGAGGCAGCAGGTGTCCAGGTTGCACCATCGGGTGATGTTTGAAGAAACGTATACGTAGGATCAGGAAAGGCGGAACTATAAGGAACAGAAGCAGCCACGAAGATAGAGTTGCCTCGTACAAATGCTATGTTGGAAGCTGTAGTAGTAACAGGTGTCCATGTAACAGCGTCAGTAGATGTAACAATCTCATTCGTCGACAAACTAAATGTAGTCCCCATGCTAATCCAAGAAGTTCCATTCCACGCAGCACTCAATGGAGAATTCCATCCTGACCCCCCTGCCAATACGTTTGTAGTTATCATAGACCAATTACTTCCATTAGAACTCGATGCGTACGCAATATTTCCCATAGTTGAAAATCCCATTAGCCATGTAGACCCATTATTCTCAATAAATTCAACAATATATGCAGAGTAATCAGTAGATAAATTCACCGGATTTCCTCCATCAGTAAAGGAGGCAGGACTATAAGTAATGCCATCCGTAGTATATAAGACAGAAAGTCCTGGATAGGAATTCTTCCCAGCCACAGTTAGCACGTTGCTCATTCTATTAGGAGTTAGATTCGAATCTAAACAAACACCGCAGAAACATATACATGCAGCTCCCTACTAGCTGGATCTATGGTGAGAAGGTTCCGTTTACGGAGTCAAATACCATAGAGTTCAAGAGAGTATCTATCTTCTCTGGTCTCTTCATCTACACCACCAGTACCTCGGGTCTCCCCAAGTACAAGGAGACTCTGATCGGCTTTCTCAACTCGGGTGGCGGAACTCTCTTCATGGGTATCTTAGATGATGGAACTATCCTCGGTGTTGAGGACTTGACAGAGGCAGGGCTAGATAAGTTAAATCTCTGGGTTGACTCGTGTTTCAATTCTCTCGTCTATAAGGATGGAGAACCCATAAATCCAGCACAGATATCGCTAAAGATTCGGACCTTCCCTGTAACGAATACCCCTGTAAAAAGAGATATCGTGATGATTGAGGCAACGAATAAAGGTCTACCCCTTGACATTATGACGCGTGCAGGGACTATCATTTACCGGTTAAACGCAAGTAACTACAAGGTGTGCGTTGAACCCGTATATAGGAAGAGTGATGTTAAAGGGATGATTACATCTATTCAGACCCAGATGCAGCAAATCATTGACGAGAAGCATAGGGCTATTCGTGACCTGAAGGAAGCCCATGCGGAGGAAATTAAGGAACTCAAGGAATCTTGGAACTGTTTGTGTTGTTTGAGTCGCATCAAGCGAAGCGACTGGCTTTGCTTGAGCACAGCTCAGGCAAAGCGACTGATGGGGTGGTGAATCTCCACCATGTAAGTAAAGAGGGGTTCAGGCGATTCTGGGTGTTGTGTAATATTGGCTAGGACGTGTGCAGGGATCATCAAGGCATTCCCAGGGCGGAGTTTGATTTCCACAAACTCGAGATGGGATAAGAGGGGAGTATCCTCCTTTTTCAGAGAATCAAAGTTTCGTCTTTCCCACTGTACTGGGAGAAACGGGATCATTGCAGGAAGAAGAAGTTTCACACTAGCCATTCCCTGAGTTGGGCTACAAAAGGTATAGTAGGCCTTCGTCTTCCAGAGGCCACGGTGAGAGGGCCATAGGGATTCCTTCGTGGAGTATACCTGTTTGCCAAAGGGAGGAATGAGCTTCGGGTAGAGATTGGGGGTGCACCAGACGGGAAGACCTGATTCTTTCGCAAGGAAGGAGGTCGTTTCTTCGCTGAAGGTGAACGTGGAGAGCGAAGGAGAGTGTAAGAGAGCATCGAGACTCTGTGTCGGACTCACTCCTAACTGGAGGATGTGGGGACGTTTCTTCAGCTCAGCATATGTACCGAGAGAGGGGAGGGCGAGGCCTCGGATAACTATGGGATATTTCTCGGCGTAGAGGTCGGGTAGTTCATTGATACGGTCTGCCTCGAGTTGGAGGATTTCGAAAGAGTCTTTTTTATCTCTGTAAAAGAGGACGGCGATGAAGTATAAGACGGCAAGTAAGAATATAAATTCTATCATTACTATATGCTCAGTTCATAAGACAGGGTATATAACGCATCTAGCCCTTCTGACTTCTGACTTCTGACTTCTGACTTCGGGCTAGTAGAAAAGTTGAAACGTCTCAGCACCCTAACTTAGGGTCCTGACATGTTTCTTATCCTTGCAATGATTGTAGCAACCGCTTCTGTCTATGCCTACGACATGAGCCGCCATAACCGGTCTGTGGTGGTGCACCGCCTCTTTCAGGCTTCCACCCCCAAGAATCCTATGTGCCCGCCCAGGAATCCTCTTATCCCCATCGTGCACAACCATACCAGGCTGCCCCAGGGGTACCGTCTTCCTGCTAGCTACAGGGCTCCCAACAGTACAAGCCGTCCTGTGCCGAATAAGACGGTGCAGGCACAGCCTGCTCCTGCTCCTGCTCCTGCACCCAGGTCTCTTCGGCATTAGATGGCGAAGGGAGCGGCCACTAATGCCTATTCCTGTCCTGTGCTAAACGGTTCTGCTTGGTTGCATTGTTGAACATCTTCCCATTGATGGCCACAGCCTCTAAATCATTCTCCCTTCTACAGTCGTATGTTCCAGTACGCATGAGTGCCATAGGGAAGGCCAGCTCCTGAATGAATCTGTCATTCGGCTTACCCCTATCAGGCACCGTCGCATTCGGTGTATACATATTTTTTTGCGGGGTGAACTGCTCGGCCTCGCAGGTCCCGTGAGGACGGTCCAGGCGGCGAAGTTCCGATTCACGGTCCACAGCAGCCCTGTACCTCGTCGGCGGATAGAACATCCCACCAGACGGAAAGACTACAGAGTCGGGAATCTTCGGGGCCATTTCAAAGGGGGCATCTGTCACATACTCCATGCACACCTTTGTCAGAGGGCGGGGGTCAAGGGGAAGGCGAACCTGTGCAGAGGGCAGACTGCGGCGAATAATCATCTCAGGATCCCAGTGGGTCCTCAGGCACACAGGGGGGAAGAGATTAGGGTTCTCGGCAGATTCAATAGGAAACGATGCAGGATGTTCAGCTGTTTGATATGTCGGAGGGGTGTCGCCCTCAGTCGAGCGGGGACCAGACCACGGCAGAGGGGGTCTAGGATCTTGAACTATAGCTGCCATCTACATCTGCTAATCATAAATTAAAGGCTAGTCCTGAGACGGACTATTAATGCGAAGGTGGACTATTCCTCGACGCTATGCTACTATTCGACGTCCCCCCCCTATCACTCGTAGCCTTCAAGAAGTCCACCGCCTTCACGTTCGACGTCTGCACAAAGTTCGTCGTCTGGACATTTTCCTGGATATTCACCGTCATCTGCCAATCAGAGTCAGTCGCCGACGGGATATTTAACAGATTACCCCTAGCATCCAGCCACTGGAAGGATATCTTCGAAATCTTAGCAATAGGGGGGGTGAGAATAATAGGAGAATGGACAAACGTCGTTGCAGTCTGCCCATACCCATTAAGAAGCAACTTACAGTAATAGTACGAGGTTAGACCTGAAGGTTCTCTCGAGTCATTATAATTCTCCTTCGTCCCAGCACTCATTCGGTTGAGATTGAATTCAGGATTCAGACGAAGATAGAGGAAGTCATCTATAATCTTGTACATGCTCGGGGCGAAGTGGACTGTCGATGGCTGGCTATCATCCTCCTTCGGATACCCCAGATTCCATCCCAGGCCCCATCCATCCACCAGGTTGGCGTAGTTCGGCGGTGTCTGTTGAAGTCCTGTCTTCCACAAGAAGGAAAAGGTGAGTGAGTCAGTGAACCGTGTACGGGCTAGCACATTGCTCGGTAAGATGTATTTCATGTCGTTCTGAATAAAGGTCTGCATCGATGTGCGTAGATTAGAATTGATGACATCCGTAGTCGACTTCAAGATAGAATACTCTCCATATAGAGTGGAGTATTGTACGATAAAGTTGGAAAATCCCACGGTCGGTACTGACAAACTGCTAATTCCATAGAGGGCATCCACATTTGACCGAACAAAGGAACCATTGAAGGTTGACAGTTGTCGACTGTAGACAGCCGAGTATTGGGAAGGATTTACGGAAAGATTTGCGATTTCCGGAATCATATCATTAATTGATACATAGCCTAGGTCGTATACATTGGGCAGAGAAACACGCACCTCAGTTTGAAAGGATTCCGTGGGAGAGAACCCACGCAGGGCCACGTAGGAGGTGTTCGAGGTCTGCAGAGGGACATCGCCCAGATAGGCGTTAAAGTAGTAGCCTTGGAAGCTCGTATCGGAGACCTGAAAATAAGATTCCTTACCCCACTGACCTACTCCTGATTGGATCGTCGATGGGCGAATGAAATAGAGATCCTTATTCAAGTTCGTCAGATTACTGTATCCAAATGCTACAGTGTGACCCCATTCAGCGGTGGCTAAATTGTACGTATCGGGTATGGATATTCTCTGTTCGGCCTGAGCCACCAACTCAATCTTTAACACAGGAAAGAACTGTTGCCATGCAATATGGATAGATTCAACTGTAAAGATGAAGGCCTGAATATAGGGTTGAACAGCAAAGAGAATCCACAGTGCATTATTCGTCCCTCCTACGCATTTTACAGGTATATTCCCCAGATTTTGCTCTGATTTAATGATAGCATGTGTGATAGCATCCATACGATATACATAATAGCTGGCTGACCGAATCTGGAAGATATATTCTCTATCGGTTGCGAACTGTACAGTAAAATGAGTGGTGGATGGATCTACAGCGAAGGCCTGTAAATCAAGTAATTCATTCGTAATCGGTAATCCGTAACTCATGGGGTACGAATAGATAGTTGAGTATGTCTTCGATGATGTTGTACTAAAGGCAAAATATACATTAGACCCACTGATAGTATCAACGGACATTTCTGCTGATGTGAATGACCCAGGAAAGGGAACACTCATTTGCGTATACCCATCTGTGAAATTCGTACCGTAGGCGAGATATAATCCACTAGTATCCGTAAAGGCGACCCACCACTGTGTGCCCTGAATAGCAAGCGAGTGTACTGTGAATCTGTTTGTGTCAAAGGTGATAGGTATAGGTGAGTAGGTATGTAGGGTTCCTGACGCTAACACATATTCTGAAAAGACCAGAGTATCATTCGTCGCCCCTAAGAAGATATACGACGTGGAATTACCTGACTGGGCAAGGGGAATAGTGGTAAGCAGATTGAAGACGGAATCAAGAGAAATGGTAGAGGTCAACGTAAAGACAGTTGATTCAGACGTTAGGGGATAAGAGACGATAGGAAATACGGATGTCTGAAACATAAGATAACCATCAACGGTCGCTGTGACATTTGTAGGTACACCTGGAATATTATACCACGGTAAAAAGAAGTTCGTGTAATTCTGGAAATCCGTGGGAGCGTACTCGGTTTGCAGAAAATGCAGATGGCTATTTACAATAGGGGAGGACTGGGCGTATTGGCTAGTATAGTAATTTGAGTACATGAAGTTAGGATTCGTTACTGGGTTCATGTAGCGATTATTACCAATTCTACCAAAGGGGGCATTTGAGGAGAGAATCAGCGAGTAGGCGTCGGGAGATGGCTTACCGTCATAGAACGTTTGAGATAGGTATAACCCAAGGTCAGGATAGGGGATACATGTGCCAGTTAAATTATCAAGAGTTTGAATTCTAGTTGTAGCACTTGTAAAATTATCCGCCGTGTAAATTTCTGTATACAGAGTATTAGGATCGTTGAAGGAATAGGCGATAGCGGAATAATAACAATTGGTATCTGTAATAAATTCGGTAGTATTTTGCGTTTTTCCTGAGATAATGTAATTAGGTTGGATGGTGAACACATTTGAGTAGGTGTAATAGGTTCCGTAGGGAACACCTGTGGGGGCAGCAGTATCATAGTAGGTAACTGATGACCGCTGAACGCAGATACAGATGGCCTCACTGAGAGATGCATTTTTAGTAGAAATACCGTTAATGTATGATGCAGGATAAATAGCCAGGAAATCCGCCGCAGTGTTCGATGTCTGTAAAAGGAGGGTAATACTCTTAATCTGCCAGGTGCCTTCCTCGGGCATGAAGAGGAAACCGCAGGGGCCTACCTGCCTGACGCCCTGTAGATTTGATAAGAGGATAAAGGGAGTATTCAGTCCTGGAATAGTATTCGAGTTGAGAGGTTGCAGAGGTGTATTGGCTGTGAATGTATTCGATGTCGTAAAAATATAATGTGTCCCTGTATACTGGACGATGCGTTTCTCTCTTTGAGGATTAGTATTTGACCCTTGAAAGGTTGTTCCGACGGGGTTTAGAATGGCATTTGTACTGTTGCTACCAATACTATATGTCTGAGTGTCTCTGTTATAGGAGGAAACATCTGGCGTGTACCTGAAGAAGTAGGTATTTATCGGGTCGTAGGCTCTCGGGGGGAAGGTGTTAATGATAGGGATATAATCTGTCAAATCATCGCTCACGCTCACATATGACCCGTCGCTGAGAAGAGTAGAAGAATATCCGAGAGGGATGGTCGGTTTCAGTAAAAGGGTGTTGAGGTCTGCATTCGACGGACTAGGTACGGTGTATGCATTTGATAGGGGCAGTGAGGGCAAGAATCCAATGTTACGCGAGGGTATATTTGTCTTGTAGTAGTATCCATTAGAATCAATAATTGGTAGACGTATATAATCAGGGTCGTGTACCTTGGCAACGTAGAAATTCGATAGCATGGCTACATAGGGATTGAAGGAGGGAAGTCTGGGATCGAAGTTCACGTCTTGATACAGGGGGGTGGGTGAGTTAGAGGAGATGAAGGGCAATATAGTGTACTGAATAGGGCTGAAGGAGAGAATGTTTGTGGGGCGGCAGATGACATAGTATTGCTGGTCCTCATAGGCGTTAAAGGTTAGTGTCTGGCCTGGGGAACCAGCAGGGATTACCGTCGTGTATTTATAGAAAAAGCGATTCTCTCCATTTGACCTACCTGCAGGTCCGACATCGGCGTAAAATGCTGCCTGGTCGTGGTAGATGAAGACACTGACCGAGTCAACGAAGAGACTGTCAGTGGAATCGACGGGGGGAACGTCGCCTGAGAGCTGAGGGGTTCCTGGAAAGATGGACACTGCAGTTAGATATTTATAGACGGTACTCGACGTCGGATCGTGTGGTGGGGTGAGGAAGGTGAAAAAGGCACCGTTGGGTGTAGCTTGAATAGTTAGTGTATTGGGCGTCAGAATACTGTTCGAGAGGGTTGTGATAGTCCCGAGATTCAACAGAGGCGACGAGAGAGTGTAGGAAATATTTGAACCTATACCGTTTACATCAGTACCTGTTGGGAAGCCGTAGGTGTAGCTCGGACCAGTGAAGATATATTGATTGTTTCCAATGACGTCAATATTGGAGGCGATCCATTCTGGGTAAAGATATCTAGAGGGACGAGGGAGGACCTCGATTTGTGCCGTCTGGCGGTAAGTCGATTTGAGCGGTATAATAGTATACGCCCCAGGGTTTATCTTCACAATAATATCACTGGAATGCTCAACTGGATTCACGTAAATATTTCCGTTAGGATCCTGAAATAGATTATTAAAGTCCCCTCGTAATGTTTTAATATTATACACATTTAATCCCGAGTTTGAATCAATGTATGTGTTAGAGTACAGCATAGTTGAACTCGTGAGATTATACATATTTTGCCAGTAGGCAGTATTCGATTGGACGAACTGTCCCTGAATATTTGATGTTATAGATGGGCTCACGCGTTGATTGTAATTATAAATAACATTTGATGCATATAGTCCATTCTTTAACAAGATGGCATTGGAAAAGCTGAGAAAGTAAGTATCAGCATACTGTCCATAATTTACGCCAAAGATATAGGCAAAATTACTCTGTAACACGGCATTCATGTCGAAGAGGATGGATTTATATGCTGTGATTTGATTTGCAGAGCTGTTAAAGGTGGCGAGAGATATTCCTGCACGCTGTATTTGGATGCTGAGGAAGGTATTGTATGTGGAGGTGAGAAGACTAGAGAGAGAGGTATTCAGGCTCGTCGTTTGAATACAGACATAGTTTGTTTGTGTAGAATATGTACAGACGTATTTATTGACGGGATAGTAGCGAAAGGTGTGGGCGAGACGGTATGCTTCGAGGACTTCTATATTTGCAGGTGAAGTAACAATATCTGACATAATACTATCATCTAGACCGGCAAAACTATAGAGGAGCTGGGTTTGGTTTGCTGGGGATAAGGGGGAGCCGGCGTAGGTGATTTGTGGGTTGTTAGCTGCCTTATATGTGGTATCAAGAATGAGTTCTTTTACGACGGGGTAATAGTAGGCGACCTTCGTTTGGAGGTCGGTATAGGTACTATTTGCAGTAGTCGGCAGGGCGAATCTCTGTTGGAAGTAGTACGATACGATTTGGTCAATCGTAGGGTTCGCAATATAGATTCTGCTCACGGCATCATAATAATAATCACCGGGATAATTGAAGATGAGGGAGTAGTCTCCAGCATTGTTGAATAGTTTATAGAAGTCTGAATAGCCATTGATGAAATCGTAGAAGAGGGGGGGTGTGTTAAACTGGGTGGTAATTTCTCCTAAGATACTATCAATCGTATATGTTCCTTCTCGGATGGTGATACTCAGATTAAGTTCAGGTGATGCGACGGTTGGATTGAGTAAGACGGGGGCAAAGGTGACACGATCGGATTCCTTAAAGAGGAGGGAGACATTGTATTTGTCAGCACGGAAATAGAAGAAGGAGGCGACGAAGCTGATATCGGCAATTTCGAAGCGGGTGACGTTTACATAGGTCCTCGGTAACATGAGTTGGCAGTTAATGGGTTGGGGATAGATTCGCTTGTCGCGGTCGAGAGACTGGAGCACGATGACATTATCGACTTGCTGGTTTGTGGTGACTAGTTCGTAGCCGGCCTGCCCTTCGACCATAGGGCCGTATACCGTGCGTCTATCGAGTGAATTGACGGCGTAGGAGATTTCTGTTTCCTCGGTTTGGAAGGGAGGACCTGCAGCACGGAAGAGACCCTGGGCGAAGGAGACGTAGTCTGGGAGGTTTTCCACTTCCTCGCTCAGCTGGGACTCTGCATCTGAATCGTCCGCCGATGCATCCGATTCTTCGGAATCGGATAGATAGAAGGGTCGATAATACTTCGGGGCTGTTGAAGCCATCTATCGTAGACCATATATATGGTTTAGATGGTCTTTACCTTTTGGGTCTTTACCCTTTGGGTCTTTACCCTTTTGGGGGGCTAGGTCGAGGTAGATAGGAGATACTTGATGCGTGCGTATTTTTCATTGAGTTCCTTGACTGCCTCAATGATGAGTGCAGGTAGATTTGTATACTGAATACTCTTCCATCCCTCGGCGTCTGTTCGTACCACTTCAGGGAGAATCACCTCGAGATCCTGGGCGATGTAGCCAATCCACACGTGAGAAGGATCCTTATATAGACGGTACCTCACTGCTTGCATGGAACTCACCTTATCTAGTGCATTCATGATAGGACGAATGTCTTCCTTTAGCCGCCTATCGGAAATGCTTGTAACTCCAGTACCGTCGCCGTACAAATTGCCACGTATACTGCCGGCAGTTATGTTTCCTGCGTAGAGATTGCTATTTATAACAAATCTACTAGTACTTTCAGAAAATATGATATTACTTGTTGTTGTAGTGCCCGCAGAGGTACCTGGGCTTATGCTTACTGCTGCTGGTGCCGTTTGTACATAAGGAAACAGTGATAGGAGTGGAGTTAATTGACCAAAATATGGCGAATACGACGTTTTCCATTTTGCAGTTAAGTATGCAATAATGCTAGTATTTATATATGGAAATGTTCCAGTATATGAAGGAAAGCTATAGATAAGTATTTCTTGAATTGACCCGGTAAAATATACAGGTAAAGGATTATAAAATAAGCCGATTTGGAACGTTCCTGGAGTTCCATAGTTTGCTGCACTAGTATTACTGTTAGGTGATAGAATTGTGTAAGGAATACGCTCGGTTGATGAAGAATAACCTGTTACAGAATATAAACTAATTCCTGCAGATACAATAGTATTTGTGGCCGCTGTTTCTGGAATAGCGGAACTCTGGACCTGCCCGCGAGGAAAAATATCTACAATAGAATTATAGAGCCTGTTAGGAAAACTTACATATAAATGCTCAATACCATCAACTATCATATATGATATACCTC
>Ga0118677_10002504_pt1 | contig 12920 bp, 15 predicted proteins | sample AliMusrvi5mmetaG_FD_86154 | JGI IMG/M metagenome (GOLD analysis project Ga0118677, IMG submission 86154)
GGGCGGGTAGGCACGGGCCTTCACCAATGATCGATTCATGGAGATTCCCCACGCGCCCGCGCTCGACCCGCACCTTTTAACCCTTGAAACTTGGATTAAACCGCTGGCGTTCGCTGGCGGTAATGATCCCAGCTATTGGTTGGTCAGCAAGAATGGCAGCGAACTGACCGATGGTCATTACTCCCTCCTCATGAGCCACAACAATGTCGGTGCCTACCTGAACATTGGTGGCGGCCGGGAAAATGTCTACAGCGCGTGGAGTCATGATAATCCCATCCGCTCCAACGAATGGAGTCATGTCGCCATGACCTACGATGGCGCGGACTTAAAAGTTTATTGCAATGGCCGGCTTGCCGGATTTACAAAAGTAAATCGGCAAGAGACTTCAGACCATAGACTGAAGACTGAAGACTCCGATCTCCAGTCTCCGATCTCCGGTCTCCGGTCTAATGTCTCCGGTCTCTCCCGTTCACCGGGAACGGGAGCCCTCTACCTCGGCAAGCGTTCGGATGGCAACAACTCCTCATTCAATGGTTTGATGGATGATGTGCGCATTTACAGCCGCGCGCTCTCCGCCGAGGAGATCGCTGCGGAGACTATAGACTACGGACGAGAGAAGACCCTAGACGCTAGACCTCAGACCCAAGTCTCAAGTCTCAAGTCTAATGTCTCAAGTCTAACGTCTAACCTTGTCCTTCACCTCGACTTCACCGCCATGCACGATCGAATGGAAAAGATTATTGCCGAAGCTGGACCAGAAGAACCGTACCGGAGCCGGTTCAGAGAGCAGAAGTCAGCGATCAGCGGTCAGCCGACAGCAAGCAGCCTAAAGAGCGGCGAGGACAGAAGTCAGAAACCAGAGATCAAAGATCAGAAAACGGAAACCGGAGAGGAGAAGAAGAATGCAGATTGACTCCGCCATGGATTTGACCGTTTACAAGAAAGCCTATTCTCTCGCGATGGAAGTGTTTGAGATCAGTAAACGGTTTCCTCCAGAAGAACGATATTCACTGACGGACCAAATCCGTCGTTCCTCACGTTCAGTATGTACAAACTTGCGAGAAGCTTGGGCAAAACGACGTTATCCTGCCCACTTTGTAAGCAAGCTCAGCGACTGTGATGGGGAAAACAGCGAGACCGATACTTGGCTCGATTTTGCCAATGACGCTGGATACATCACGCCAGAGCAACACACGCAGCTTGCGTCAACCTGTCACGAAATTGGGAAAATGCTCGGCAGCATGATAAACACTCCTGAGAAGTTTGTTCTGAAATCCGACCTCTGACCGTTGACCTCTGACCTCTTTCCCATTAACACTTATGAAACGCGCATTGATTACCGGCATAACCGGACAAGACGGCTCTTATCTGGCCGAGTTGCTGTTGTCGAAGGGCTATGAAGTGCATGGCATCATCCGCCGGGCATCGACCTTTAATACGGAACGGATTGATCATCTTTACCAAGACCCACACCTCCGCGAAACGCGCTTGTTTTTGCATTACGGCGATCTTAGTGATGCTGTGAATCTGGTGAAGCTGCTGTACAAACTGAAGCCGGACGAAATCTACCATCTGGCCGCCCAAAGCCATGTCCGCGTCAGTTTCGATATTCCAGAATACACGGCTGACATTACCGGGGTCGGCACCATCCGCATTTTGGAAGCGATTCGTGAAACGGGGCTGAACACGCGGTTCTATCAGGCATCGTCCAGCGAAATGTATGGCAAGGTGGCGGAGATTCCTCAACGGGAAACCACGCCCTTTCATCCGCGCAGTCCCTATGGCGTTGCCAAAGTGTTCGCCTACTGGGCCACGGTGAACTACCGGGAAAGTTACAACCTATTCGCTTGTAATGGCATTTTGTTCAACCATGAATCTCCCCGGCGCGGCGAAACATTCGTGACCCGGAAAATCACGCGGGCGGTGGCGCAGATCAAAGCCGGGCGACAGAGCAAATTGTTCCTCGGTAATCTGGATGCCAAACGCGATTGGGGGTATGCCAAGGAATATGTGGAGGCGATGTGGCTGATGCTGCAACAGGACCAACCGGAGGATTATGTGATTGCGACCGGCGAAACCCATACGGTGCAAGAATTCTGCGCCGAGGCATTCGGTTATGCTGGGCTGGACTGGCAGCAATACGTTACCTTTGATGAGCGCTATCTTCGCCCCGCCGAAGTTGACATTTTGATAGGCGATGCTGCCAAGGCAAAGCGCATCCTCGGCTGGGAACCCAAAACTCACTTCAAAGATTTAGTGCAGTTGATGGTTGCCGCCGACATTCAATCGCTCAATGACAAGCTTGGCGGCAAGGTGGCCAGAATGAACGAATGACGATGGTGTCGTACCAAGACTATAGACTTTAGACCACAGACCGAAGACCTCGGACTACAGACTCTGGACCCTGAACCCGGGACTACGGACATCCCAATTCTCAACTCTCTGACCTTCACCCGCTAACCTCTGACTTCTTCCACATGCCCTCAACCCTCAACTCTCACCCATCGTTCTGGACTAACCAACGGGTGATTGTAACTGGCGGTGCCGGCTTTCTCGGTTCGGTCGTGGTTGAAAAACTGCGGGCACGAGATTGTCAAAATATTATCGTGCCGCGATCTAAAGAATTTGATTTGCGCGAACGTGACGCAATTGTCCGATTGTATGAAACCCACCGTCCGGATCTGGTCATTCATTTAGCGGCGGTGGTGGGCGGCATCGCTGCGAACCGCGCCAACCCGGGCCGGTTCTTCTACGACAACGCCATTATGGGCATCCAACTGATTGAATATGCCCGCCAGTTTGGTGTGAAAAAGTTTGTCGCGACCGGTACCATTTGCGCCTATCCAAAGTTGACGCCGGTACCCTTCAAGGAAGATGACCTCTGGCAGGGCTATCCGGAGGAAACCAACGCACCCTATGGATTAGCAAAGAAGATGATGCTCGTGCAAGCCCAAGCCTATCGCGCGCAATATGGTTTTAATGCAATTTATCTTCTGCCGGTCAATCTTTACGGTCCGGGGGACAACTTTGACCTCCAATCCAGCCATGTCATTCCCGCGCTGATTCGCAAATTTGTCGAAGCTAAAAACAATGCGGCACCAACCGTAACGCTTTGGGGTGATGGTTCCGCAACCCGTGAGTTTCTTTACGTCGAAGATGCCGCTGAGGCGTTGGTATTGGCCACCGAACGTTACGATGGCAATCAACCGGTTAATCTCGGCTCCGGTCAGGAGATTAGCATCCGCGACCTGGCCGAGTTGATCAAAGCTGAGGCCGGCTTCCGCGGCCAAATCCGTTGGGACGCCAGCCAACCCAATGGCCAACCGCGCCGCTGTCTCGATGTCAATCGCGCGCGTGAGTTATTTGGGTTTGCGGCCCACACGCCACTGCACATGGGCATCGCTAAAACAGTCGAATGGTTCTTGACGCACCAATCTGCCATCCGCGAGGTAAAGTTTTGATCGCTAGACCGTAGACCATAGACTTTAGACCTCTGACTTCTGACATCTGCTCTCTGTCTTCAGTCTCACAGCGACATCAACTCTCGACTCTCAACCCTCCACCCTCAACAGTGGCTACCCCCCTCATCAGCATTTGTTTGCCGTGCCTTAATACCCGCCCGTTCCTCGAAGAACGGATGGAAACGATTCTGGCACAAACCGTCACAGATTGGGAACTGATTATCTGCGACAGCTACTCCGATGACGGTTCGTGGGAATTCTTCCAAAAGTACAAGGGCGATCCTCGTATTCGCTTGTACCAAGTCCCTCGTGAAGGAATTTACGCTGGCTGGAACGAATGTCTCCGCCGCGTGCGTGGTGAGTATGTGTACATTGCCACCAGCGACGACACGATGCGTCCGGATTGTTTGGAAAAGTTATCACACCCTTTGGACAGATTTGCGGACCTGGATCTCGCGGTTTGTGACTTCGAACAAATTGATCACCAGAGCGTCCCACTTGCGGTCGGGAAACGGACAGCGGATGCTGTCTTCGGCAACTGGATGACCATTCCTTCTCGGCGCAATGGGAAAACTGAGTTTCTGATTAACGCGGCCACGGCCACGATCTGGGGCACAATGGCGGCAGTTTTATTTCGGAAGAAAATGCTGCGGCACACTGGCTTTTTTCGGACTGACCTCGGTTCCACTGCGGATTGCGACTGGACGCTTCGCGCCTGTCTGGCATCCGACATCGCCTGGGTCCCCGGAAAACTCGCAACTTTTCGCCGCCACGAAAAACAGGCCACCCCGCTCTGCTTGGGGTTGCAGCAAGCGCGACCAGTTTTGCTCAGTCTCCAGTCGGTATTGAATGACCTGCAGGCGGGCATTCCACCGGCGTGGCAGGCGGTCAGCGGCTGGCGCGAGCACATTCTCAAATCTCGGCGCTGGGAATATCTGGATGCCTTCAACTTGTATCGTTCGGAGGCGAGACGCAGCCCAACACAATTTTTGCGAAATGCTTGGGCGGCTTTGTGTACCGAACCACGGTGGCTCTTGTCTCAAAGTCTACGGGGCTTTTCGCGACCGCGTGAGTGTCACGTCGATCATTGTGGTATCGTCCACGAATTAATTCGCCTGTTTCAGGCGCCTTGGCCGCCTCAGAAAATTGGCCGCGATTGGGAAGTTCAATCATCCGATTATCCTCCCAATAACCCACTCAGTGGTTGGTGAGGATTAATTTCACAGTTAATGAACGATAATCTCAAGCAACGCGCACTCAGTGCTGGATTGTGGTACGGTGGTTCCCGGTGGGCGATCCAAGGTCTGACGTGGATGATTACGATTTTTGTCGCACGGATCCTGACACCATCCGATTATGGTTTGTTTGGGTTTGCCTTGTTGGTTGCAGGGATTGTGGATCTCATCAATGAACTTGGTTTGGGCGCGGCGATTGTTCAGCAGAAAAATTTAACTGAGGAAATCTTGGAAACCGTCTTTTGGTTCGCTCTGGCCATTAGTCTTTTAGTCTATGCCGGCGTCTGGTTGACCGCCCCGTGGATTGCGGCGTTCTTTCGCCAACCTGGATTAGTCCCTGTGTTGCGGGTTAGCACACTCTCCTTTCCGCTCGGTTCCTTGCGAATTATCCCGTGGAACCTTTTTACCAAGCAGGTGGATTTCAAGCGCCGTTCGCTGGTCGAAATTGCAGCCAACATTACCGCGGCGTTGCTCACATTGCGATTGGCTTCCGTGGGGTTCGGTGTCTGGGCGTTAGTCTGGGGTGGACTTTGCAAACAAACAGTCACCACGATTCTGTGCCTGTGGCTACAGCCCTGGTGGCCGCGCGGCCGCTTTTCGTTCACCGGACTGCGATCCTTGTATCGCTTCGGCCTAAATGTCTCCGCCAGCAATGCGACATGGTATTTGTACAGTAATGCCGATTTTATGATCGTGGGCAAATTGTTGGGGCAACAGATGCTCGGCTTATACACGATGGTGTTTCAACTGGCCACGTTGCCGCTGGATCGGATTATGAGTGTCATCAATCAGGTTGCGTTTCCAGTGTATGCGCAACTACAGACCCAGCCGGAACGCCGAACGAAGTACTTTCTGAAATTGGCAACATTGGTCACGACCATTATCTTTCCCGTTGTCGTGGGGGCTTTTTTGGTTGTGGACGTGGCGATTCCCCTCCTTCTTACGGCCAAATGGGCACCCATCGTCGTGCCCCTGCGAATCTTGTGCTGGATTGGGATTCCCATGTCATTGGGCGTGCTGGTCAACCCGGCGATTCTGGCACTTGGCCGGCCCGATCTTTTCTTGAGATTCAATTTGATCTCGCTGCTGGTGCTGCCGGTTGGTTTTCTCGTCGGAACACGTTTTGGGATTGAAGGAGTTTGTTGGGCTTGGTTGGTCCTTTATCCTCCACTTAACATTGCTTGGTATTTGGCCACTCGGAAGTTAGTGGGGTTTGAATGGAAGGCGTTCTTTCGCGCGCTTGAACCCGCGACGGTTTGCACGCTGGTCATGCTGGCCTGCGGCTCATTTGCCCGGTGGGCGACCTCCTCGATGCCAATCAGCGTCACGCGATTACTTGTGCTGATTGGAACCGGGAGCCTCACCTATCTGGGAATGCTATTTTTGCGCTATCGTGCGGAGCTTGGCGAATTCAGGCAATTACTAAGAAAAGCACCGCAAAATATCCAACCAGCGGCGATGATGACCTAGACAAGGGAGGCGCGGTGATCCCGGCCCAGCACAACATTCATGAATATTTCCATTCTCATTTGCACCTATAACCGCGCGGACAGTTTACGCCAAACTCTCCAGACCTGTTGCACTCTGATCATTCCGGTGGGAATAACTTGGGAACTGATTGTTGTAGACAATAACTCCGCCGACCATACTAAACAAGTCTGCGACTCCTTTACCAGCCAACTTCCGCTTCGCTACATATTTGAGTGTCATCAAGGCCTGAGTTATGCACGTAATAGAGCATTGGATGAGGCCCAGGGTGATTTGTTGCTGTTCACCGATGATGACGTTGATCTGTCAAGCGACTGGATTGAACAAGCCGTTACAGCCGCCAAACGCCATCCTGGGATTACGTTCTTTGGTGGTAAAGTTATTTCGCGCTGGGATGCGCCACCGCCCCATTGGATTATGGAGAATTTACACATTGGTCTGTTATCTCACCTTGATCGCGGGGATGAGGAGAAAACTATTGTCTGGGGAGACAAATATTGTGTGATTGGAGCTAATATGATTATCCGTCGAAATGCTTTCACGGATGATCTTCGATTCAATACTTTGGTTGGACCAACTGGTTCCGACACGACAATCGGCGGCAACTTGCGAGGTGAAGAGTCCGATGTACTGGACAAGCTCTTAGCTCGCGGTCATAAGGGAATGTACGCGCCGTCCATCGTGGGTTACCACCGGCAAACCGCTCATCGTTTGACCGAGAAATATGTCCGTAATTTTTCCATCGGCTATGGAATCGCTGATGTGCGGCTGGGGATTACAACACAGAAGCACAAGTGGTTCGGTGTGCCCCGTTACTATTGGAAGACGTTATTAATCAACAGCGCTATTTATGTACTGACCCGTTGGCTCGGCCCGTCACGGGTTTGGTTGAAAGCCGAAATGCAGATGGCGCAGGCATGGGGATCGATCACAGAATTTCTCCGGCAACAACACCCGGGATGGAAAAGATAAACAGTTACCGGTCACACAGTCGTATTTCGTCGATCGTAGAGCCGCCCACCTTGCAGACTGCTTTGCATCGTTGAACAGGTCAGCTCGCCTTATGAGGAGAATCACATGAAAGCGATTTGGGATTTGCCATTCATTCAACGCGCACTTTGTAATAGCGTTGTCGCTCACTGTTGGCAACCGCTCAGTCCACTCTATAATGCTGTGCTCAAGCACGCCGTTTATCGTCACGGCGTTCGCCGCGATGTTGGCGGTGGCAACCGTATTCGGGTTTGTTTTGAAAACCGCCGGTTACGCGCCTCGGACCAGTACGCTCGTGAAATCGAATGGTTACTCGCTGCCATCTCGGATGGCGCTTGCGTGTTGGATATTGGTGCTAACATCGGATTGATGAGTATCATTTTCGGCCGCAAAGTTGGCGGGGGGGGGGCAGTATTTGCGTTTGAACCCAGCCCGGTACCACTGGCCTGTTTGCGGCAGAACATCGCACTCAACGAACTTAGCACCGTCATCCACGCCGAACCATTTGCCGTTAGTAATCATGATGGGAAACTGGAATTCTTCACCAATGAAGATGGGGTCGACACCCAGCACTGCGCCACCCGTCCGCCCGGTACACAAATCCAAAAGATCATCGTGGATGTGGTCTCCGTCGATTCGTTTTACCGTAAGCATCGGGTAACGCCCACTGTTCTGAAGATTGATGTCGAAGGCTACGAACCGTTCGTGCTTGAAGGCGCGCGGGAGTTGATTGCCCGTGTGCCGGAAATCACGGTGTTTCTGGAACTGCACCCTTGGGTTTGGCCGGACATTGGTTATGATGAACAGAAGTTATGGAAGCTGATCGCCGATCTTGGCCTGCATGTTGCAGATAGGCTTGATGACTCACACGTGAAACTGACCAAAAAGACGCGATAACCGCTCTATTCAAACCGCCGCTTTCATGTCACGGACAATCTCAGTTATCATCCCGTCGTACAATGCGGCGGCGGATATTGGAGATGCAGTTCGATCCGTGTATCGCCAAACGCAGCTGCCAGAAGAACTTATTATCATTGATGATGGCTCATCCGATGAGACGCCGCAGATTTTAGAAAATCTCTGCAAGGATGCTCCGACGGCAATCAACATGCGGATTATTCGCCAACAAAATGCCGGGGTGATGGTGGCGCGGAATCGTGGAATTGCAGAGGCCAAAGGGGATTGGATTGCTTTTCTTGATGCCGATGATACGTGGTTCCCCGAAAAGCTTCACCGGCAGACGAAATTACTAGAAACTCTCAATACACCAGCCTTGCTTTGCTGCGATACGGTATCTTTTTTGAAAGATTTGCCAATACCACCTGTCATGATTGATGCGCCACCAGTGCCGGTCAGCATTGAACAATTATTACAACGCAATTATATTGGCACGTCCACCGTACTTTTGCCCAAAGCCACCCTTTGGGCTGTCGGAGGTTTTTCGGCAAGATACAATCATGCGGAAGATTGGGCGGTCTGGCTCCGGATCGCTGCTTCCGGCCTCCCGATCTGGCGAATGACGGAACAACTGGGGGCCTACCGAATGACACCCAACGCGCTTGGCACACGCAACCCCGGCTATCTTCGGGACGTTGAAATTCGCATTATCAAGGATTTTGTACGCGAACATGACTTGCATATTCCGAAAAGGGTTGTCCGACAAGCTTTAGCCGGTAATCACATCCGCACAGCCTTCAATTATGACAGTATTCAACGTTTCGGCGATGCGGCAATTGAGATTATGCATTCGATTGCCACTTGGCCGATGACACTACCGGAATACTCAAACGGAAAACGCCTATATCGTCTTCACCTCTTGTGCCGCTTGCTTTGGAATTATGTAAACAGTGCACAGCTTACCGTGATGCACGCGAGCGTGCGAGATCAATAAATCGCACATAACTGATTGTAGAACTATCCTATGAAAACAAAGATTGCGATAATCGCCGGTGCTGGTCCGGCCGGTCTGACGGCGGCGTACGAGCTAATCAAGCGAACCGACATCAAGCCCATTGTGTTTGAGGAAACCCAAGCAATTGGCGGAATTGCGCAAACCTTTAATTACAAAGGCAACCGGATCGACATTGGCGGGCATCGTTTTTTTCCAAAAGTGACCGAGTGATGAATTGGTGGCTCAATATCTTGCCACCACAAGGAGCTCCATCTGCAGATACTAAGGAAAAGAGGCACGAGATTGATTACGCAACGGATGTCATTATGGAGCAGTTGTGTGCCCGCACTTCGCCAGACACATCGGAGATCAAGGCAAATCGCATTGAGCGAAAGGCACCAGACCCCGAGCAAGAAGATGAGGTTATGCTTCAGCGTCCGCGATTATCTCGTATTTTTTATCGCCGGCAATTTTTTCCGTATCCCATTGCCATAACCTTGACAGTCGCTCGGCGGCTTGGGTTCTGGAACACGTTCCTCATCGGTCTTAGCTATCTCAGGTCTCAAATATTTCCAAACAAGAACGAACTGTATCTAGATGCTTTTTTTATTAATCGCTTTGGACGCAGGCTTTACGAGACATTTTTTCGTGATTACACCGAAAAGGTCTGGGGATTACCATGCGCTAAGATTCGTGCTGATTGGGGTGCCCAGCGGATCAAGGGGCTGTCACTAAAACGCGCAGTAAGCCATGCCGTCAAGGATCTGTTAAGTAGTGACTTCAAAAAGTCCCAGCAGGAGCGGGAAACTAGTTTGATTACCAGATTCTTCTACCCGAAGTATGGCCCCGGTCAAATGTGGGAAAAAGTCGCAAAGCAGGTGCAAGATTGCGGCGGAGAGGTTCACCTACAGCACCACATTATTGGTGTCCACCTGAGTGACGGGAAAATCCGGGCTGTCACCGTGGAGCAGACTCAAACTGGTGCAGTCCAACAGATCGAGTGTGATTATTTCTTTTCGACTATGCCGATTAAACACTTGGTCAACATGATTACGCCATCGCCTTCGGTGCAAATTCGTGAAGTCGCCGACGGTCTGGTGTACCGGGATTTTCTCACGGTGGGGTTGCTTTTGCGAAAGATGTGTGTTCACGAACGTGGTCGAGCTACGGCAAACTCAGTCCCTGACAATTGGATTTATATTCAAGAGCCTGACGTCTTAGTTGGTCGCGTGCAAATTTTTAACAATTGGAGTCCCTATCTTGTATCCGACCACAAGAATACTATCTGGATCGGGCTGGAATATTTTGTCAATGAAGGTGATGCGCTTTGGGTGAAACCGGATGACGAATTGATATCGCTTGGTATCAAGGAAATGGAAAAGATTTGCATGATTAACCGGGAAGATGTGATTGATGGATGCGTCCTTCGCATGCCTAAAGCTTATCCGGCATATTTTGGTAGTTATCCGCAGTTGGATGTGGTTCGCAATTACGTGGACGCGATCCCCAATCTCTTCCTCGTCGGTCGAAACGGAATGCACCGTTATAACAACCAAGATCACAGCATGCTTACCGCGATGACCGCCGTCGACAACATCGCCGCCGGCCGCACCGACAAATCAAACCTGTGGGAGATCAACCTCGAAATGGAATACCACGAAGGTAAAAAGGAGAAACCCTAGATGCCGCTTTTGAGTGACCTTGCTCGCGCAAAGAAAATCGATTTTTTTTTGAAACCACTTCTCAAGGAGGCGCGAATTCTTGAAATTGGTTCCGCTGGTGGTTGGGTAGGGGATTTTTTGAAATCCAACGGATGGAAGGATTATATTGGCCTCGATTTGTTTCCTCCAGCCGATATCGTCGGTGACATCCGACACTGGGTTGATCTTGGACTTAAAGAGCGATCTTTCGATGTGATTATTGCATTTGAAGTCGTGGAACACGTTGATTGCTTCAAGGAGTGTTTCGATCTTTTGAAGCCGGGGGGGGGTACTGTTGCTCACATCACCGGTGCCCCGCATGGATTGGATTATGAAGCTTCTTGAAGCCGCTGGATTGAACCAAAAACGCACTAGCCCACACGAGCATTTGATCCGCTTTGAGGAGATTCCTTTCTTTCAACAGAAGGAACTTAAAATCGTCGGTTTCCTTTCGCAGTGGGGTAAACTAACCAAGGTATGATGATTGATTAGCATGATTAGACAATCGAAAGTTACGATCATTCAAAAATTTAGTGGTCGCCAACATGGGCCGTTAGTTCAGTTTATCAAGTACGCTATCGGTGGCTTGGTTGCGACTATGGTGCATGTATGCTTGTTCTATTGTTTTGCGCTTAAACTAATGCCCGCACTGAATCAACGCGATATGCTTGCGGTCATCCTAAAGTTGCACGTTGCTCCAGTATCCGACGTCATCCGTGCAAGGAATTCGGTAATTGACAATGGATTTGCTTTTGTCTTTTCCAATCTAACCGCTTATTTGATCAACATCGCTTGGGTGTTTGAACCCGGCCGCTACAACCGTGTTCTTGAAATCAGTTTCTTCTATCTTGTGTCCGGTGTAAGTATCTTAATCGGCAGCGTGCTCATGGGATCCTTGATCGACCGGTTCGGTGTCATGACAACCATTGCTTTCGGCGCGAATGTGTTTGTCGCCATGCTGCTCAACTTTGTGCTACGCAAATATGTAATCTTTAAGGGTTGAGCGACCAATTGTCCGCTTTGCCGTAGTAAGCCCGAAGACACAGCTAGCTGTTTCACACAATGGCAGTTAAACATATTATATTGGAGGCTAATGAGTGTTTCCCCTGAATCCGCACATCTCGACACCAATCCCCGGTGGGCGTATTTTGCCTGTTTCACACTGATAGCAATCAGTTATTTCAGCTTTGGGTTATCATTGGACCGGTATCCCCCCTTTTGGTTTGATGAAGCGCAGTTTAATATGCCCGCAGCGCGCTTCATTGAAGGCCACGGCTTTAATTGGCGAATGACACCAGATATGCCGCACGGAGACACAATTTGGGCGGTTCATGGGCCATTTTACCCCCGCTTGCAGGTTATTACATTTAAGCTGCTGGGAGTAACCCAATTCGCTTGCCGAATTCTGCCATATTTGGCCGGGCATCTCGCACTGGCGGTTCTGTGTTTATATTTCCTGCGTTGCGGCTATTGGAAAATTGCCATCGTTTTGCCAGTCATTTGGATGGGGGATCGCTCGTTCATGGAATTACAAGCTGGCCGACCCGACGGATTGGCGTTGCTCTGTCTGGTAATTGGTTTTATTTGTCTGTCGCATGTTATTTTGACTGGGACAATTGGCTGGAGCGCCGGATTTGCCGCATGCTTGGGATTGGTTGCGGGATTTCATCCAGTAGCGTTTTATTTCGGTTGTTCATCCGTGGTTCTATTGGCATTCACCATGCCACCAAGGGCATGGCCACGGCTGATGCTGGGGTTCTGTCTGGGAGGTATTCTGCCAGTCGTCCTCTGGCTGGTTTGCTGGGTGCCACAATTCACTGAGTCATTCCAGCAATTTCGTTGGTTCATTCAGTTAGGCCATTTGGCGTGGGCCCATCGCAGCCGATTTGATATTATCGGCCTGATTCGTTGGTCTAAGTGGTGGTTATTGGGGCTTTCCATGGTCGTTTTGTTTTGGCTAATTCCTTATGCTATTTCTCTCTTGCGCCAGCGGAAGAGTGGCCAACGATTGGTTTTGACGGACATTTGGATACTCTGTTCGACTGCATTTGCCTGTGCGTTCTTTCTCGTCTTTGCACATGCAAAATGGATGTTACCGCCATATTTGATCTACTTTACCATTTGGCCGGTCCTCGCGCTCTTAATACTTTGGGAC
>Ga0118677_10011877_pt1 | contig 12917 bp, 10 predicted proteins | sample AliMusrvi5mmetaG_FD_86154 | JGI IMG/M metagenome (GOLD analysis project Ga0118677, IMG submission 86154)
GCGATTATGATTGTAATTAATTCATTTCTAAACAAAAATTTGATATGCCTTTATAATTTTTTGTAGGAAAATCGATTGATCTTCTTTCCAATAGATGTTTGAAAAAATCTCGACTTCAATAAATCCATTAAAGCCGGCAGCTTCGACCCAGGACCTGATTTTCGGGATGGGGATGCAACCTTCGCCCATTAAACCGCGGTCGTTCAGGAAATCTTTAGTTGGGGTTTTCCAATCGCAAACGTGGAATGCCAGCAATGCATTATTTTTTCCGCAACGGGCAATCTCCTTTTCCAGATTTGGGTCCCACCAGAGATGATACATATCCACTGCCACCCCAACCCACGGAGAGTTCAGTGCTTCTGTCATGCCATTGGCCTGGCCCAAAGTATTAATGGCTGAGCGGGAATCGGCATACATAGGGTGAAGCGGTTCAATCGCAAGCTTAACGCCGGCAGCCGAAGCTTCAGGTATTAATGCTTCAATTCCGTCCACAATCTGCTTCCGCGAATCCTCAAGCGATTGAGAAGGATCGGCACCGCAAACCAGCACAATTAACGTGGTCCCTAATTTTGAAGCTTCCTCAATTGCCCTTCGGTTATCATCCAGAGCAAGTTTCCGTTTCTTCGGATCATGGCTAGGGAAAAAACCGCCCCGGCACAATGAAACGATTGAGAGGTCGTGGTCGCGGAGCATTTGTCCGGTCTGACGGATATTCCTTCCCTCAAGGGCGTCGCGCCAAACAGTAATTCCCTTTATGCCACCAGCTGCATAATTCAGGGCAGCCTCTTCGATACTCCACGGCTTTGTAGTAATGGAGTGGAGGCAAAGTCTCGAAAGATCTTTGAGTTGGTTCAGGCTCATTGGATACAATTGAAATAAGTGTAATAATCTTCTTTATTGATAATCCGCTGTAAATACAGACAAACCTCGCGGATATGGTAATCACCCCACATACTGGATTCTCCATACGGAATTTTGCTTCCTTCAGGAATATAATCCCAGCCATTGGGCCGGTGATAAATGGAGTGCAGCAAGAGTCCCTGATGATTTTCACCTTGGCTTAGGTAAGGTTCGTCCATTAAAGAATTCAGTACGGTAAGTCCTGCCTGAAAATATTTTGTTCCGGCTTCGGCATCCCCTTTTTCTGAAAGATATTTTCCCAGTCGTAATAAACCTTGTGCTCCGATTGCTGCCGCTGAACTGTCAACAGGTTCAAAATCATTGAATGGATTCGCCGGCTTGTTCAGGTAATCGCCTAATTTGTAAAGATTTGGTGCGCCCGTGTCCCAGTAGGGAATTCCGTCGGTTGGTGTATTTTCGAGGTAAAAATCGCAGGTAGCTTTGGCCGCTTTAAGCATCATTGCAAAAAGAACAGCTTTACCTCCAAAAGCAGCTAATTCATTTTCATCGATGATTTCGAGTGTTTCAAGTTGTTCCGTAAAGCCACACATGGCCCATGCCAGTCCCCTGGTCCAGGTCGAAAATCCTGAATAGCCCTGTTGCGAGTTTGGACAGCGGAAGTTCCCGTCTTTGACGTTGAAAATACTTTCATGGGCCGTGCGACCACTGACATCAAAATTATCACGACCTTCACCATAAAATACCGAATATTTTGCGGTAGCCTGCATATGCTGAATGGCCCTTTCCAGCAAATTTATTTTTAAATCACCTTCGCCCTGAAAAACATGGCCAAGCAGATGGCTGATTATCAAAGAACGGCATGAACGGACGGTATCAACAAATAACGAATGTGCCCCGTTGAATGAATAGATAAATCCTCCGGATTGAATGGGTGTCCAGCGGGATGCCTGAATAGCACCAGATACTTTTAATGCCAGTTCGTAAAAATTCTTCTCCCATTCATTGAACGGAATTTTGCCTTCCTTCATCAAACGCAATAAATTTCCGTAAGTACTCACATTATTAAATCCATGATCATGAACGCCAGTATGGGTCAAATGAGGGGCCATTTTCTCAAGCGTATTCTTTCTGGCAGTTTCCAGTATTTTTTGGTCTCCTGAAATATCAAACTGAAGCAAAGCTGATCCGTATTGAAAGCCTTGTGTCCATTCAGTCCATCCTCTTGAAGAATACTTCCCATTTACTGTAAATACGGGAGAACCCTGAGAGTTATCGTATTGTTTTTCAATCAGGTCTAGTTTCTGATCTGATAGTTGCCAGAACCGTTGCAGTTTGCCTGTAAGGTCAGCCGGATTAAGTTTGTTGTTAATTTTTATCATGAAATAATTGTTTTCAATTGCCTTTACTCCGGGTGCGACTCAAAGTCGCGATCGGAGTAAAACCATATAATAGTCGTGCCCGGAGTAAAAGATTATTTTCCGGATTTATATCCTACTCGTGTACGCTGTTTTTGTTTTGAGTCCTGATTATCCTTTTGTAACAGGAAGTTAATAGCACTGGAAAGCATAGATACACCCTGTTCTGTAAATGCAAAAGGTTTGGCAGGACTGAATTTTATGCCTGTGGGAAGGTTATCACAAAATGTGATAAGCTCTTGCCATTCTACTTTTGTCAGTTCAAACATACAATCATCCGGGAAACGGTCAATATTCCGTTTTACTACTTGTTTCAAGGCCCGGGTTTCATCCTCGTACAATTCGGCAAGGTCAAAATCCAACATCACGTTCTGCCCCCGTATTTCATAAATCTTTGTTTGAATTTTTTCAAGTTGCATATTTTATTTGTCTACTCCGGGCGCGACTTTAAGTCGCACAAAGAGTAAAATACTAAGCCAAATAGTTCCCATCGCAATATCCCGGTTCCATCCAGGGAAGATTCTCGTGATGATAGAACGGGGTAAGTTGTTGGGCCATTTCCTGCATTTTTGCTTCCTCCATTGGTTTAAAGTTTTTCAGGATTTCGATGTTTGATTTGACCACCTCAATGCTATCAAGACCCAGCACAATCATGTCGGGTCCTTTCAGCGAAAGGGCATAGCGGATTAAATCGGCAGGTTTCAGGGTTGTAATGGATTCTTTCGGACGCACCACCTTCATCAGAATTACACCCATACCTTTGGCTTTGGCTGACGGTACAGCCATTTCAAATCTTTTTTGAGGATTGTTTGCTGCGTTCCAGTGATTCATGGCCATGAGCATGGTATCGAAATCACCCCGATCGGCCATCGCTTTCATTGCTGGGGCTTCCGTATGTCCCGAAAAACCAATAAACCGGGTAAGCCCCTGTTCTTTCAGCCGGTGGAGAATATCAATCAGATTACCTTTTTCGCTAAGCTTGGCCACATCAGTCATGGATTGTACGTCGTGGATCATCAGTTGATCCACATGGTCGGTCTGCAAACGCTTGAGGCTTGTTTCAATCTGTCGCATGGCTTCATCCGGATTGCGGCTGGTCACCTTGGTTGACAGGAATATTTCATTTCTGCGGACCTTTACTACAGGTCCCAAACGTATTTCACTGGTAATTAGCTGTGAACTTTTTGTTTTACCCGGTGGCAACCCAATTGTGTTATCATAGGCCCAGGCAGTATCCCAATAGTAAAGGCCATTGTCCAAGGTATAGTTTAGCAGCCGTTGTGCCTCTTCTTCACTTTCCAGATGGCAAAAACGGGAACCTAACCCACAAACAATTCGTGGCACAGGTACACCGGTTTTGCCAAACATTACCGTTGGCAGACCTTTGGCATCGTAAACAGAACCTAAACCTTTTCCTGCCATCCGGAATAATGAACATGATGACAATAGACCGGCACTTGCGACAAGCAGGCTTGTGCCAACAGTCCCTTTGATAAATTTCCGGCGTGAATAATTATCGTTTTTCATATCGGTTACTTTAAATAGGTCCGAATATTAGTTAATCTCTGTTAGTACACCACTTAGCGCACACAATGTGCTTCCGTAAATTCAACCTTTGTCTGATCCTGGGTAAGAAGGTTTAATAACCACCGTTTCCCTTTTCCAATCATAGGTCTTGCTAAAGTTTCATTGACCCTTCGTTCCTTCAGGGTATAAATCGTTTCCTGCATATCCTCTACCAGGAAGCAGGGATGACTAAAGTTTTGGTCGTTGGGTGAATATTGTTCGATATTCTCAACGCAGTCACCCATTCCCAGGTAAAGAATAGTTGGTGTTACGCTTCTATCCTCCGGATACCTGAGAATCTCCCTGAATTTTAGAACACCTGTATAGAATGGATCGTTGTCCATGATTTTTTCAGTATAGATGCCAACATGGTGAATTCGTTGTGATATTCTTCTTTCAGATAAATGCTTTCCCTTTGATTTTTTGTGTAGTCCGTCACTTTTCCAGCCTATAAACTCAATATGATTTCCGGAAAGATCATCGACCGTAAACACCTCATTCCCGGCTCCGTCAATTGTTGTTTTATCAGTAACTCTTTGACCTTGTTGCTTCAGGTATTGACGCATTTGTTCCACATTCTCCGTCTCAAGAGAAACAGATACCAGCCGTTTTTTCTCTTTGGCTTGATGATCCTCAACAAACTCAAGGAACTGGCGATCATTAACCTTAAACGAAAGGATTTTACCTGTGGCTGACTGATACGAAAAAGCCTCGTCGAATCCCAGGAACCGGCCATAATAATCCCGTGCTATCTGGAAGTTGCTTACCAGGAAAGTAACTTTAGCAATGCCCCAGATGGCAGGGCGCTGTATCTCCTGGGCACTGGCAGGTGAAATAAACTTTAGGAAAAAAGACAGTATCAATCCAATGATGACTATTCTTCTCATAACCTGGCCTATTTGAAAGCTAAAATACGTTTAACCATGGTATAATAGCGGTTATTTTCCAAATCTTTGCCGAGTCTGGTGCAGGCTGCTGTATCATTTGTAAACCAGGCAACAACCCAGCATGGAATCGGTTTGCCGTACTGATCACAATCTTTTATCTTTTGGATCAACGAATTGACCGTCTCGGTTTCTCCCCGCTGCTGAAGAATGGTTAAAGCGAAAATATTATTAAATGTTGGCCTTGAATCGCCGTAGTGATTAGCGGTAAAACTCAGAATTGCGTCTTTACGCTCAGCCGACTCCTTAGTCTTGCCTAATTTATCCAGGCACAATGCTTCCAGATAATCCTGCATCCGGTTATCGGGTTCATAAGGGGCTCCTGCTCCAAGGTTTTCGGGCCAGGCTTTCGATTTTTCAAGTTTCACCAATGCTTCACCGTATTTCTTTTTATTCATCAAATCAATGGCCAGCAGCATGTAAGCCTGTTCATAGACATACTTTCCCTGAATGGAACCTTCAAATGGGATGATATGGGTATTTCCGAGCTTTTTAAGGCAAGCTTCATATTGATCGTTGCCCAACAACACTTTAGCATATTGTAACCCAAGATTGAAATTGTCTTTGAACACTCCTGTGGCTTCAACCGAAAGTGGTAATGCGGTTTTGTAATCACCCTTATTTAGATACTGCTCGATTAACCGATATGAAACGCGCCATTGATCAGGTGCAAGTTTATGGGCCATTTGAAGATCTGCAAGAACCTGTTTATCATTGCTTTGTTTCTCCAGATATGCCCGCGAAAGATAGAAAGTTGCGAAATCGGGTTCCTGATTACAGGATGCGAATAGTTGTCTTGCATCGGTTTCCCGTTGAATTGACCAGTAATTCAGCCCCAGATAGTACTTGAACTTCCAGTTTGGGTTCTTTGCTACTGCCCAGGTCAGGGCTGAGACTGTTTCAGTCCGGTATGGGAAGACGAAAGCCGGAGATGCTTTGGCTATTTCATTCAAGGCCGATGCATCGTCTTTCAAAAATGCCTTCCACAATGCGACAAGCGGGTGAGTCGGGGCGTTTTCGAGAACCTGAACAGCGTCCTCTTTCTGTCCTAAATTGTAATAATCAATGGCCAGTTCCAAATAGGTCTGGTATGGAAATTCATTCCGGATACTTGCTTTATACATTGATAAATTTTCAGGAGAACCATGCAACCTGAAGCGTTCAAAATCGGCAAAGTGGTTTAATGGATCCATCGAAATGAGGGTTGCGACGATCTGTTCTGCAAGATTTACTTCGCCACGCAGCCTGTAAGTAATTGCCAACACTTTTAAGGCGTTAAAATTGAAACGGTTAAAGTCGAGAGACTGTTTGGTATAGTGTTCAGCCAAAGCCAGATTATTCAATTGAAGTTCGATTCCAGCCATTTGGGAATAGGCCATGGAACGAAATTCCATCGATCGGGCTGCCCATCCAAATGTTTCGAGCGCGTTAATTAATTCTCCTTGTGCACGATAAGTTACTCCGGCGTAATAATTGGCTGCAGGATTGTAGGTATCAAGCTGTAGTGCCTGATTGGCATAATACAACGCCGAGTCCAGTAAATTACTGCGATAATACAATTCGGATAAAGCTGACATTGCGTCAATGAAAAGCGGATCTTTAGCAAGGCATTTTTTCAAACTAGCTTTTGCAGGTATATAATTCCTGTTTTCTTTAAACTGTATACCATCCTGATATAAACTGGAAGCACTGTTTGGATCAGCAGGTATCGTTGTGACGAACGGACGTTTGATCCAATTTTTGTTTACCGAACTATGTATTACATCCATTCCTTCAACTGAAACTTCGAAGGGTTCATTTTTGTCCAATGCAACAGACGTTTTAAAAACATCCATTGGTTTGAAATTCTTAGCTTCGGTATAAATCACATTGCCATTCGATTTTACTACTAATTTTGCCTGAACAAATGCCAGAGCATTAACTCCAATTTCAAGCTGACCATTTTCGTACTTCACATTCAGAACACCCGTTTGCGAAACTTCCTGCATCCCTCCAATTTCCTTAACCGGAAACCACATTTCTTTCCATTGGTTGGTAACCCCAGGATTAAAAGGCATCTCCTTGATTGGGCTGCGGAAAGTGCCTTGAGAATACTGATTTAACGTGCCACCTGCCTGAAATTCCATATACTGGCCGTGTTTATCAGTAAGCAGATCAGCCCAAATAGCTCCATCCCTTGCCGTTGACCACAACCAAAGTTTACGACCTGGCATATCATCGTATAAAGCCCAGTGACCAAATCCAAATTCCGACTTATGAAAATATCCACCCATGAAATTGTTATAATCACCTACCACATGATTCGATTTATCCGGTCCAAAATTGTCATTTACATATTTGGACATATCATGACCAGCTTCATCAATTGGCCAGGGATGAACTTTGCCTTCGTGTCCCAATGTTTGGTTTCCTGGATAATAAAATTCCAGATCATCTGAAACAACAGCAGCACCTGTCATGTAGCAATAGTAGGATTGCGGCACCGGAGTCGGATTATTCCACAATGGAATGGTCTCAAAATAAGCTTTGTCTTTTGGAAGCCTGATCTCAATACGCCATTGGGTGCGCGACGGCAAATCAAGGTTCCCGACAACGCAGCTCACGCTTCCATCGGCGTTTTCGCGGGTAATGTAGTCAACTGGCGATGCCGTTGCCGGGGTATGGCCAATCAATCCAAGATTAAATTCAATCCCGCCAGAAGTCCAGGGGCCACGCATGGCAATATTCCTGAACTTCACCACATCGTTACTGTATATAAATTCTTTACCGGTTGATTTCTCAATGGCACCCCACACCTTACCACCCATTTCGGGGGTAATAAATACTTCGATGTAATCGTTTTCGAGCTTAATTACCTTCCAGCTTTGCTTTTGTGATGTTTGACTATATCCGTCGAATGTAAAATAGGGGTAAATCCTGAAATTCTTATCCGCTAAAATCGGAATCGGGTTTGGATCACTGTAACGATAAGTGATCATCTCCCTGTTCTCTTCAGAAATGGTGGCTTTCTGTTGTGCCGGCAGAAACAGAGGCAGGAGTAAAAATGCGAAAATGATTATTCTGATTAGCATATTGATAGATTTAATTTTTATATTAAATTCTTCACAAATTGGAACTAATGAGCTTATTCAGGGCTGATATCAATTTATCTACAATTCGTTGTTTTTGAATTTTAACGATTTCTTCCCCTTTTTCGGCACTGGCATGGATACGCGGATCATAACCGCGGATGCCAACGGGCCAGCAATCAGAATTTTGGGACAGGTTCTCCATATGCACCAGGTCCGGCCGGTATTTCATGACCACCGAAGTTTCAAGCATGGCGCCGTGGTCGGACATAAATCCGTTCCAATCATCATTCTCTGAACCCCAGAGATTAAACAGTTTAATTCCAAACTCAGCTTCCCATCGTGGTGAATTAATTATCACAGCGCGGGTGGACGGCCCGTGTCCATGTGCAACAAGAATTTTAAACCCCTGTCTAATCAATTGTTTTATGATCCCCTCCATGATTAAAATAAACAGTTTATCCGGAATCCAATAGGCGCTTCCGGTCAGAATCTGAGGTTCATATTGTTGCTTGTCAAGACTTTCATGGTTTCCATTATCCTTTCCATAATACTCAGAGCCGGAAACTGTCTCAATCCTGTCGGGTCCGAGAAAAAGGGGAGGGAGAACGATACCTCCGACTTCAGCCGCAATTTCTTTAAAAAATTCCAGCGGCTGAATCCCATCCGATCCAAGCGGCATGTGCTCACCATGAAATTCTAGGGTCCCCAATGGCAAATAACCAACCGGAGCTTTGGCTAATCGTGTACGGAATTCTGCAGGGGTTAATTCCTCATACAGAACTTTTGGCTTAACGCTCATTTTTCTGTTATTATTAATACGATGTTACGATTTCACCCATTTGAACAACCTCAAAATCGGTCGATTTCACAGCTAATAAGTTGTGCAGATCATCGTTATTCCAATGATCGTCGGGTGCACCTGAAATAAACAAATCCGATCCTATGTCTGCCAGAATGAGTCCGTAATTTTTCATTGCTGTGAGGATTACCTGATTATTGGCTGAAAATGAACTGATATCAAAACTTGCTTTTAAGCGTATCCGGAGGCCCATAGGTGTTGGAGCGTTTCTGTTTGTATTTGACCCCGAGCTGAAGTGACTTGCCGGTGCTGTGTATGCCTGCATGGCTTTGGCTTTAGTAAGGGTAAACCGGATTGCATGGGTTATAGCACCTTTGAGTACCTCATCATAGCGAACCAGTAACGGGAATATCGGCAACCCGGCGGCATCACATGAAGTCCAGCCTGCAGGGCGTGATCCGTTTATTTTTAAATTCCAGATGGTACCACTCGATGCTTCCCACTCATTAACTCCCACACTCGCATTATACATTTCGTATAAAATCTGATTATCGATGTCAACTGCAAGAACATGGTTATCGCCGCCGGCTGCTCCACCTCCCTCAATCGGTGCGGTAAGCGGAATTGGATAGGGACCCGGGTCACTTTCATTGCCATAATTCCCATCATAACTGTTGGCACGGAATTGCACGGGAATTTTTGATTGTGTCTTACAGACCAAAATGAATGGGATACCAATTTGTCCGGTGCCGAAATCGGGATGAATTCCAACTGTTCCGATAACACTCATAATCGCATCGGAACGGGGATCCACTGGTGCAGAGGCAATATTCTGATTAATAGGATTGTTTGAAGGGAATATTTGAATTTGTTCCAGTCTCGAGATATCAGTCACAATACAAGTTGTATCTCCTCCGGCAGGTGGTAAAACAGTACTTTTCTGTCCTTTAGAACAATGGATCACAAAAATTGAGAGAAAAATTAGTTTCCCAATCAGCCAAGACTTCGATATTATTTTCATAAGTTTTTAAAGATTTAAAGTTCAATTTCTGGTTTGAAAGGATTAGGTTAATCTTAATTTATTGTTCCCGATCGATTATAAATCCATTCGCTACTTTACGAAAACCTGTCTTGGGGTAATAATCCATTGCCGAGGGTGCCGATAGTAGCAATAGCGTTGTCTTAGGGCCAATTATTTCACGTGTCAGTTTGATCAACTCCTTACCAATTCCAAGCTTCTGGTACTCTTTTCTGATTGCAAGATCTGACAGGTAGCAACAGTAACAGAAGTCGGTTAATGAACGGGCGATTCCAACCAACTGGTCCTTATCCCATGCCGTAACCACCAAATTTGAATTACGATACATTTCCGCAATCCGCTCTTCATCCCCTGTAGGCCTGTTCAGCCCGGAACTGTTGTAAACCTCTATGATTGAATCGGTCTCAGGCGTGATGCCATATTTATAGTTAATTTCCATTCTTATTTTTTTATTTCTATCTTCCGGAAAGACCGTCTTTCCTAAAATACTTATTCTAATTTAAATTGACTTTTAATTCTAATTATTCATGTTCTTTGACCAGGATATCACCAATTAGATACCAGCCATCTTCAGTTTTCCCTGAAATGGCCAGCTTCACCCTTGGCTCAAAGGAGACGGGCGACACGATGGCGATTTCAAGGTGATAGGTTCCTGAAGGCATATCATATGGGATATAAAGGTTCTCATCATGAACGATATCGCCCGGCAGCCAGTTTTGTAAATCTGCACTTGTGGTCAGGATTTGTGTCTTTTGTGAGTTCTTTAATCGGATCGCAAATTTGTAATCCTTGTATATAGGCGCGACCCCCACATTTTCCCACAATGAGGTAAACGACAATTGACCCTGGCGAATTACAAACGAGGGATATTCAAATTTGCGAAGTACAAACCGGTATCCCATTTTATTCAGCCATTTGTCAACCAGCGGACTCCATACATCAGGTACAGCCGAACTTTTGGCATTGAAAGAGGTTATATGCCATTTCAGTGCCTCACCGAAAATGTAATTTACCGTTTTTTCATCGTATTTCAACGTTTCGAGCCAATGGAGAAAGGTGTAGCATATTTCCATGGTGACCGGTGACTTCTTCCATACTTCACTCATGCCGCTTTTTACGATGTCCCTTGGATAAATATCGGTCATATGACTCCAGTGCTTTTCGGGCCAGAGATCGGTTGTCATATCACCCAGACAATCCATCCGATAGCCCAGGTAACGCATTTGGGGTCCGGTACCATTATTCCGGCCATCGGGCCATGAGGCGGCAATCGGAGTACCCTTCACCAAAACTCCGGGGTCGGGAGCATCACCGTTTAGCGGCTGAAAAGTGAGCGGCGTCTTTTTGAAATTATCCAAATAACAATTCAACAGGGCTAACCGGGTATGATCTGACAATAAATGTGAGCCATCGCCTTCTCCCCAAAATCCAACAATGGAAATATCTACCGACTCGAGGTCGGGATGGCCATCATAACGTTCTCCCAGGGCTTTGATCAGACCACCGAAATATTTCACATAGGTCTGGTCTTCGGGATCAATCCTCCATTTGAAAGAAGGCCCTTTCTTCTCTTTCCCAACCAGGGTCCTGTACCAGGCAGGAACATCTTTTACACCCTCTTCGAAAGGAGCGATCCGGAGCATTAAAGTTTGTCCCCGTTCTGCAGCAGTCCGCAAGGCCTTATCAATCATGGGCCAGTTATATTGCTCCATTTCGGGTTCCATAAACGACCAGTCCACCCTGAAATAAGCAATGGTAGTTTGCGGATAGTTTTTATTGGTGAGATCACCCTCAAACTTTTGATAAACAATGGGTAATCCTTCGGTCCACCGATCCCCCAAATTTAAGGAGTCGCCGTTAAACCGCTGAAAAGTGGTAAATCCAATCCCAGGATTAGTAAGTACGTCGAATATCTCCTTCGGACGGACTTTTATAAGCAGCGGTTTTTCCTGAGCTCTTACGTAAGTGATTCCGAGGAGAAAGGAAACCAAAAGCAATGACACTAATTTATTTTTCATCAGGTTTGATTTTTTAGATTTAAGCGGATTATTTGAAATTCTGTTAAACTTTTATAAAGATGTTTTTTCTATACATAAAATAGAGTAAGAGCCATGCAAGTGTAATGTCACCAAGCGTAAGGACCAATTGTCCAGCATTTTGGCTTAAGGCACCGGAAATCCACCCAAACAATGACAAGGTGGTTGAATTTACATCAACCAGATTTCCTGCAACGACCAGATAAATGAAGATCGAATTCATTCCTATAACCCTGAAAAAAAAGGTCCACTTTTTAAATTCCCAAACATCGATGATCAAATAAAACAAGGCAATTAAAACAAAACTAATGCCTCCCGTTAATAAATTATAAGTCGTTGTCCAGCAGTTTTTTATTATCGGATAAAATGGGCTGATGCAAAGAGCCAGGATAATAAGTCCGGTTCCAACCGAGACTAAAGTGATGAGTTTTTTCCTGGGGTCTGAATCTTTCTGAAGCAATATCCGTCCGGCAAAATATCCCATAATGGTAACTCCAGTTGCCGATAATACGGAAAGGATACCGAGGGCATCATAAAACCCGCAGCCTGATGAAGGGAGCATTCCATCATGACCATAAGCCAGTCTACCGGGCAAAAATAGGCGGTCAATATATCCATTGATGCATCCTTCGGGAGTCAGAACGCCGGCCCCAATTCCGGGGACCGGAATCAGCAGCTGAACAATGGCATACCCCACAAGAATTCCTAACAGCCAATATAACCGGGTTTTTACCGAATTTGTATAAATTAAAATTATTGAAGCGATAAAATAGGATACCCCAATCTGTCCAAGAACACTCACGTAGCGGGCGTTTGCAAATCCATTCCGCAGGGTCCCATTATAAATTATTCCTAAAATTATCAGGACGATCACTCTTCGTGAAACCTTAACAACCAATTCCCATTTCGGCGTCCCCCTTTCCAGTTTTGAAAGAAGTGCGATTGGGATGGTAGCACCCGAAATAAACATAAACAAAGGAAAAATCAGATCTTCAAAATGAAATCCGATCCATGGAACGTGTTCCATTTGTGTTGCCAGAGAATGAAGCCAACCGGAAGGAAAACATTTTGCAAGTCCTTCTAAAAGTGTTCCTCCTCCGTTTATCCAGATCATATCAAATCCGCGGAACGCGTCAAGTGAAAGGAGTCTGGTCTTATTTTCAAGGTTATTTAATTGAGTTTTCAT
>Ga0118677_10005197_pt2 | contig 12915 bp, 14 predicted proteins | sample AliMusrvi5mmetaG_FD_86154 | JGI IMG/M metagenome (GOLD analysis project Ga0118677, IMG submission 86154)
CAATCAGAGATGATTCCCGCATCCAGACAAGAAACATGTTCAGATAAACAAGCATTCCGGCGGGAGAAAGTTCAACGGAGAGTCGTGCAAAATCTGAGATACCGGCATAAAGTACTGTAGCCTCAAGTTCAATTCCCTTTACCGAAAAACAACCGGAATAGTGATCATCAATTTCAACATCAATGGTCAAGGGCTGGGAAATGAGAAAATCCGTTATGGTGTTAAAGCTGAATGGCGTTTTCACCACACTGTCATGTTATTTGGTCTGTAATGCAATATTTTATATGCATTTAAGGAATTACAACCCGACTTTTGCCCTATCCAGTCCACCGACGTTAAAATCAAAAATTTTTTCACCGTTTTGAGACAATTGAGCTGCGATTTTCAGTTCTTTTGCGTTTGTGATTTGTCTGATAAAATTCTGGGGTTCATGAATGAATAACAAGTCACTCCTTCGGTCGCCTGGCTTGTCCACCACTATCCAGACGGCATCTCCACCATCAATCTTTACCCGTATTTTATCTCCGGTGTAAAACTGACCCTTATCAACAGCAAATAACACTTCCGGTTCTCCGCCTTTAAACATTCGTATCATGATCAAGCCGTGATTGACACCGGCATATGGTGATAATAATCTTATCGAGTTTCTGCTCCGAACTGTAGCGGTTGAGAGTTCTTTCTGATCTGCATCCTGAGTTACCTTTTCGTAAATCCAGTTTCCGGCCGCTTCTGCTGCGGCCACCCGCGCTGCAAGCACCATAATCATCAAAAAAATGATAACCTTATACACTCTCACCTGGTTATGTTGATACAATATTACCCGCATTGTCGTTGAATATTCTTTTAAGTTTCAGCCCTCCATAAAATACACAACGGACAGGTCGTTTTACATGAGTAATTAAAGCAATCAGTCGCCAGCACAGACAAAAAAAATCCTTGTATAGAACGTTTGCAACATTGGGATATAGTCAGAAAATCTATATATAGGAGTTCATGCCCGCCAAGGGCTACCCTGTTCATTTTTTCCCGACTCTCATCATGTTCAAACCAAAGTTATTTTCAATTTTACCGGAGCTCACCCCTGACCGGATAATGAAGGATGTCGTTGCGGGTGTCATGGTTGGCATTGTTGCTTTACCATTGGCGATAGCTTTTGCAATAGCATCTGGCGTATCCCCTGAAAAAGGCCTTATCAGCGCCGTTGTCGGAGGATTTCTTGTCTCTTTTCTTGGAGGAAGCAGAGTCCAGATAGGCGGACCTACAGGTGCCTTTATTGTAATTCTGTATGGAATTGTCCAGCAATACGGTATTAACGGCTTGATGCTGGCAACCATCATGTCCGGCATTATTCTCATGATTATGGGTTTCGCCCAGTTCGGTTCACTGATTAAGTTCATTCCCTATCCGGTTATTGTCGGGTTCACAAGCGGTATTGCCGTCATAATTTTTTCAAGCCAGATCAAAGATTTTCTCGGCCTTGCCATTGAAAAAGTCCCGGCTGATTTTATCGGCAAGTGGACTGCCTATGGCCGCAACCTCCCAACGCTGGACCTTTCGAGTTTGATGATCGGTATGCTTGCCCTTCTGATTATACTCTTCTGGCCGAAAATTTCCCGGAAAATCCCCGGGTCACTTATTGCCATCATTGTTACAACGTTGACCGTACAATACTTTCACCTGCATGTTGCAACTATTGAATCCCGTTTTGGAGAAATTCCATCCATGATTCCTGTACCGTCGCTTCCCTTTTTTGATTTTGCCACCATCAGGCAACTCATCATGCCGGCGACTACCATTGCCTTGCTTGGTGCAATTGAAGCACTGCTTTCAGCCGTTGTGGCTGATGGCATGATAGGAAGCCGACACAAATCGAATATGGAACTGATAGCCCAGGGAGCTGCCAATATCATTACCCCTCTTTTCGGCGGGTTACCTGTCACCGGCGCTATCGCAAGAACGGCAACCAATGTCAAAAACGGCGGGAGAACACCTATAGCCGGCATCATTCACGCCGTGACGCTTCTTTTGATCATGCTTTTGTTCGGCAAGTGGGCTAAGCTTATCCCTATGCCGGCTCTGGCGGCAATTCTTATTATTGTCGCATGGAACATGAGCGAAATCAAGGTGTTCCAGGAACTCCTGAAAAGCCCGAGAAGCGATGTTGTCGTTCTTCTGACGACATTTGGCCTCACCGTTGTCTTTGATCTGACACTTGCCATAGAAATAGGCATGCTGCTCTCGGTTGTCCTTTTCATGCAACGGATGGCCCAACTTTCCAATGTCGGCATCATCACAAAGGATTTGAAAGACAGTGACAGTGATGAAGAGGAGGATCCCAACACCATTGTGACAAGGAAAGTACCTGATGGTGTAGAGGTCTTTGAATTTAACGGGCCATTTTTCTTCGGTGCAGCAAGCAAATTCAGGGAGGCCATGCACATCGTTGAAAAAGCACCAAAAATCCGCATCATCAGAATGCGTAATGTGCTTTCGATTGACGCAACTGGTTTGAATCTGATGAAAGAACTTCTGAAAGATTGCAGAAAAGCCGAAACCAGGCTGATCCTATCGGGTGTTCATGCCCAGCCACTCTTCGCGCTTCAGCAGTACGGCCTATACGATGATATCGGTGAAGAAAACATTTTCGGGAACATTGATGATGCTCTCGATCATGCGAGAGAGATTCTCGGTCAACCAAAACTGGGCCGGCAACTCAACTTTGTACCTTCGGTTGAGCGGGAAAAAAACTTGACCTCCTGATAGTTAGAGTCTGGAGTTCGATCAGTACTGAGTCAGAGAGGGCAGAATCACAAACTCTGCCTCTCGCTCAGCCGATAACGTCAATCGGTTACTGCTCTTTACTGCTGTAGGTGCGGATACTTGAAACAGCTTTCATGTCATAATAGGTGTTGACACTGTTACCATCCTTTGACTCCTCGGTCACCCTCAAAAAAAGATCACTGATAAAGAGTACCGCATCTTCATAGATTTTCCCCTCGTTAATCTGCAATTTTACACCTTTTCGGATTTTTCTTGACATGGTTCCGTGCAATGGAACCGAGGAGTATTCAAGCACTTTTTCCCAAGCCTGAAGGTTGCTTTCTGCCATAGCTTTAATTATTAATTGTTGAGATTATGTAAATTCACCTTAATTTATTTCATAGAATAAAATATATAACTTAATTATTTAGAATAATAAAAACTTTTTCCTTACTATAGTGACGAATGGCGGAATATGAACTTGTGGTCTGACAATCATGGAAACGATACTCTTTTACGAAAAACCGGGCTGCCAGAACAACATCAGGCAAAAAAAGATACTTGAGCTTTCAGGGCATGTCGTAGAAGCAGTCAACCTGCTTGAGCACCCATGGACAAAAGAGGAGCTTGATCGCTATCTCGGAGAAAAACCTGTTGCTGACTGTTTTAATCCAGCTGCTCCCGCAATAAAATCGGGACTTGTAAATCCTTTTGATTTCACGAAAGAGGAGGCTCTGGAAGCAATGATCAAGGAACCTTTACTGATAAAACGACCTCTCTTGAAAATCGGCAAGCATTGTATTCAGGGATTCGATACCGCGATATTAGAAAATCTGATCAATCTCAAACCGGTTCAGGGGGCTGAAAATATCGTAGAAAAGTTAGATATAACCGATCTGAATTCATGTCCCCATATCGATAACTCATCATGTATAAATCAGGAGCTTTGACCTATGGAAACAACCGTACGACCACTTGGAACCGTTATGCAACTGCTTGAAGAGCTTGGCCATGAAGTGACCTATGCCTATGACGATCTGGTTTTTGTCAATCATAATGGCTTCCTTCTTCAGTTTGAGAATACAGGCTCTGTTCTGAACCTTTTCTTCAACCAGAACTGCCCGAAAAAAGAGGCGGATAACGTTGAACAGAGTATCATCCCTGCCGGTGATAAAAAAGGGCTTTCGATCGTTAAAAAAGGCCGGTTCAATGTTACCGAGCAACCTGATGAAAATCTGCAGATAGAATTTTTTGATAACTGAAAAACATGCTCAAATTGCGATTCCCGGTCATGAACAACAATCAAGTGGCCGGGAATCTTTTTCCTTATCTCATATCTGGTACTCGATGATGATTTCCTTTGTTTTCAACATATCGGCCACCTCCTTTACTGCGTCGGCAATGGTCCCGCCGGCAGGGAGCTGAAGATCGGGGTGGTATCGGGAAAAGCCATTTTCACCCATGTTGACGACAAGAATGTCGCTGGGTTCGTTCAACTGCTTCAGGGTTTCAATATCGTAATCGTCAGCATCATCGATAGTCGTGATGAAAATAAGCCCGGCATCAGTGAGAATACGGGCTAACTCTCCGATTCTTCTCATTCTCTCACCAGCGTTATCAACATGGTATCCTAAATCAGCATCCAGTCCACGGTCAATATTGGCTACACCAAGGTAATAAGCGTTCAACCGGTTGGCAAACAACCCCTGTTCAAGAGCTTTTGCCACAGATCGTTTGCCTGTGCCGGGAACTCCGGTAAAGACGATGAACTTTGCTCGGTGACGGTTGGCAAGCTCTCTTTCTTCCGATCTGATCAGCCCTTCTTCCCAGTTGTTCTCCCGCTCGCGGATATGACGCTGCAGCAGAGTTTCGTCAGTTGAAAGATTCTCAATGACTATACCGCCACCGGTAATTTCATAATTATCAACAATAACAAACCTTCCGGTTGTCTCACTTGCGGATGCAGGATCAAAAGCAATGGGACGGGAGGTTTCGAGAATACACTCTCCTACATCGCGGCAATCAAGCTGATGTTTATTCTTACTGTAACTCAAGTCAGATGCATCGAGCGTATTGCATATTTCCGCGAGCTTCACTGAAGTGCGTGCAGAGCCAATTTTAAGCTTGTACTCCTTCTGCATGATCATCGGCGCTCTGCCTACCCAGAAAATATTCACCCTGAAACGAGTGCCAACTTCCGGCAACGGTTCAGAGGGTTTTACCATGAGCTCACCGGGCCGAATATAGATCTGTGTGGTGAGAGTAAACCCTAAAGCCTCTCCCGTTATGGCAATTTGTTTCGGCGTGGTATTGAATGACTCTACTGATTGTATAGCGGATTGCTTACCTGAAGGTAAAAAAAGCACTTCATCACCAACACTCACTGAACCGGCGGAAACGCTGCCTGCTACAATTCTCCGGTCATCGTTCTGACGGGTAAACTTGTAGATATCCTGTACGGGAAAACGGAAGGGCTTATCCTGAAGCTGCTTGTCATTGGTGAACCGGTCAAGCTGCTGAAGAACCGTAGCACCCTTATACCATGGCATACGCTCGGAAAGAGTTGCGATGTTGTCTCCTTCGCGGGCACTGACAGGAATAAAGCTGACAGGTTTCACCTTGATCTGGGCAAGAAAGTCCGAATAGTCGGCTTTCAGCTTTTCAAAAACCTCTTCGCTGAAATTGACAAGATCCATTTTGTTGACCAGCACGGTTACCTGCTTAACACCAAGCATCGAAACCATCTGACCGTGCCGCTTTGAGTTTTCCCTGATTCCTTCATCCACATCGATAACAAGCAGGGCCGATTCTGCTCTTGATGCACCGGTTATCATATTTTTCAGAAACTCTATATGACCGGGAGCATCGATGATGATATAGTCGCGCTCGGCTGTTTTAAAAAAACAGCGTGCCATATCGATGGTGATCCCCTGTGACTGCTCATCCTTGAGCGCATCAAGCAGAAAAGCATACTCGAAAGGCTTTGAGTTGCGTCTGCAGTTCTCTTTGACTGATTCAAGCTTGCCTTTGGGAAGAGTCCCTGTATCAGCAAGAAGTCGGCCAATCACAGTACTTTTACCGTGATCAACATGACCGACAATAACTATATTCATTTGCGCTCGTCCATTCTTCATACCAATACAAAATAATATTTTACATATAGCCGTCGCGTCGCAGGGTTTCAAGCCCGCCATCCTCACTATCCTGAGCGCGCCCTGAGCGTTCGGCAATATTGGAAAGCCTGCCGCTTTTCAGCTCGTCGATGATTTCAGACACCGTTCGTGAACCTGAATCAACTGGATTAGTGCATGGATAACAACCGAGTGAACGGTATCTTGTGCCGCTTCCCTGATTGAAATAGAGCGACACCACCGGGATTTTTTCTCTTTCGATATATTCCCAGATGTTCAGCTCGGTCCAGTCGAGCAGAGGGTGAATGCGGACATGGGTTCCGGGGGAAAAATCGGTCTTGAACTGGTTCCAGAACTCCGGCGGCTGGTCGCCGACATCCCAGACATTATCCTTGTCGCGGGGCGAGAAATAGCGTTCCTTCGAACGACTCCCCTCCTCGTCAGCCCTGACACCGACAATCACCCCAGTATAGGGTTCCTTGCCCTCATCAGGCACATAGTGCTTAAGGTCGTGATCCATACGGTAACGAGGCCACTCACCGGAAAGAGTGTGTTTCAGCGCTTCGCTTTTCAGGTATTTGCAGCAGGTAATGCGATCGGTATTGCCGTCAGGAAAGGTGAGCTTGCTCTCAAGCGCCTCGCGGTTTTCGCCGTACATCATGTTCAGGTTCCACTCCAGTGCTATACGGTCGCGATACAAAATCATTTCAGGAATTTTGTAATGCGTATCGATATGCACAAGCGGGATAGGGACATGGCCGAAAAAAGCTTTACGGGCAAGCCACAGCATAACGGTACTGTCCTTGCCGATTGACCAGAGCATGCAGAGGCTTTTAAATTCACGGTAGGCTTCCCTGAGGATATAGACACTTTGAGCTTCGAGTTTGTCGAGATGATCCATTCTTTCTTGATATAGTTACTTATGTTCACGATGCAGACCGCACTCGCGATGTTCGGCAATCTCCCACCACCAGCGTCCTGCCCTGATATCCTCTCCCGGTTTAACCGCCCTGGTGCAAGGTGCGCAGCCTATGCTCGGATAGCCACGGTCATGCAGAGCATTATACGGAACTGATTTGTTTTTGATATAGTCCCATACCCAGGCTTCCGATACTTCGGCAAGGGGATTTATTTTGTAGAGTCCGAATGCCGCGTCCCACTCAACAGGGGCAACGGCAGTTCTGGTAACCGACTGCTCGCGGCGGAGGCCGCATATCCATGCTTTCAGTATCGATAGTTTTTTGCCAAGCGGCTGCACCTTTCGAATGCGGCAGCATTCACGGCGAAGTTCAACACTTTGATAAAAAAGGTTTGCTCCATAGCTGGTAACAAGTGCCTGAACTGCGGAGGTTTCGGGAAAAAGCACCTCTATATTTATACCGTAACGATTCCTCGTAGCATCCAGAACATCGTAGGTTTCCTGCGGTAATCGTCCGGTATCGAGGGTAAAAACAGGCACATGCAGCTTTTCATGATGCAGAATATCGGTAATGACCTGATCTTCGGCACCAAAACTGGATGCAAGTGCTGTTGATCCAGCTCCAAAAAATTCAACGGCACGTCGAATTATCTCGTCCGGCGTTTTGCCGGATAGTTCCAAACTCAGTTTTTCAACCGTTTCCCTGCTCATAATGCTTTTCCAAGAATTTCTTCCTTAACTTTATCAAGTCCAATCCGGTCTATCATGTGCCCGAAACGCTCTTTTTTCTGTCCAGTTCCTCTGTAAAAAGTTACTGCTTTTTCAATAAGCGAGTAAAGCTCCTCCTCACTCTCTACAACTTTTTTCAGGATAGAAGCAAAACGGGGTACTCTGCCCATAGTGCCGCCAATAAAAAGAGTATAACCTTTCCTCCCCACCACCCAGGCTTTGTCGGTACAATTTGAGGTACAGATGTTACAGTTGATGCACTTCTCCTGATCGGAGGCATAGGTATGTCCATCTTTATTCTCTTGACGTTCAATAGCATTGACCGGGCAGAGCGAAATACATAAGCTGCAATCACTGCAAGCCTTCTGAATCCATTTCGGTTCTATGGCTCCCCTGACACCGATATCGTTTTCATTCGCTTTGGTACAGTTGTTTGCACAACCTGTTACGGCCATCTTGAATTTTGATGGAGTGTCCTGTTTAAAATATCTTGCGTCAAGTTCACTTGCAATCTTCTTTGTATCGAACACACCCATGCGGCAGGTTTCTGCTCCCGGACAGCCTACAATAACTCGAACCCGAGGTCCGCACGAACCTAATTCAACGCCACCCTGCTTCAGTTCAATTTCTGCATTCTCCAGGTTATCGCGATGCACGTAATGGATTTCAACCCCCTGACGTGTTGAAAGATGAACAGCCCCGCGTCCGTATCGTTCAGCTACCCCAGCAATACATGACAATTGCGAGACTGTAAGATTGCCAGCAACTGCCTTAAGACGCAAAACATAATAATTCGGCTGCCTCTGACCCATCATTCCAACTTTGCTCACAGGCGCTACATAAGGCTCTTGTACCTGCATTCTCTTTTAATATTGTAAGTTTTTTAAAATATCACTCCAGGATTTGAAGTTCTGGATATCCACGCTCGTGCAGCAGTTCCAGTAAAAGCGCGAGTCTTCTTATCAAGTGCTAATAAACCCTTATCTCTTCTTAATATCCAAGCGCATACCCTATAAATACCATAAATATGGTATGCGCCATGATGCATTCCGGGCCGCATATTTCAGGCAGATATGCAACTATACATATATAATAAAAAGAGTTAACTCAATTCCTGAAGCACGTTACGAAGCAAACATTCGATGGCAAGAATTGCTTGTATTTAAAGATGATGTTGTGTATACTTAACAACTGTAAACGCATATAGGCATATAGGAATCTAAGAGATGTGATTTAATATGTTTGCGCTGATACAAGAATAAGACCCGTCTATTAATACCCGAAGGATTCAGCCCTTACCATCGAAGGCTGCTTGGTAGTTTTGTTACGTTCGATAAGATTGTTTCCCAAGAGAGATTTAACACCATGCTGATATTCCAGCATCTTTACCCGATGACGGCTGGAGAAACGTCCGGCGTGAGTTGTTATCAGGTTACTTTTTTCCTTGAGTGCACTTCATCTTAATAATTCGGAACTAAGGAGGTCAGATAATGTCAAAAAAAATTGTCGTGTTAGGTGGTGGAACAGGTGGAACGATCATCTCCAATAACCTGAGGAGACACTTACCAAAAGACTGGGACATCACATTGATTGATCGTGATGACCGGCATATCTATCAACCGGGGATGCTCTTTGTTCCTTTCGGGATTCAAAAGTCGAACACTCTTGTACGATCAAGGAAAAAATATATCCTTCCTGGCGTTAATTTTGTGATTGATGAAATCACTCATATTTACCCGGATAAGAAGGAGGTAAAAACCAAAAATCATAAATTTTCCTATGACTTTCTCATAATCAGCACAGGATGCAGAATAGTACCGGAAGAGAATGACGGTTTGATGGACGCATGGGGCAAGAATGCTTTTTCTTTTTATACAATTGAGGCTGCTGAAATGCTTCGCAAGAAGCTGAAAGAGTTTGATGGCGGTAAACTTGTCATGAATATTGCTGAACTGCCTTTCAAATGCCCGGTGGCCCCAATCGAGTTTGTCTTTCTTGCTGACTGGTACTTTAAGAACAAAGGTATCAGAAACAAAACTGAGATCGAATTTGTTACTCCTCTGCCTGGTGCATTTACAAAACCAAAGGCATCTGCGGTTTTCATTGAATCCGCCAAAAGCAAAAACATAAAAATAACGACCAGTTTCGAACTCAATGCCGTCAATGGAAAAGAGAAATATATAGAATCGGTAAAGGGTGACAAGGTATCATTTGATACGTTAGTCATTGTGCCATCAACCATCGGTGACAATGTTATCAGTGAGTCAGGTATGGACGACGGGATTGGCTATGTACCAACTCACCATAACACCCTTAAGGCTCTCAAGCACGACAGTATATACGTGATTGGCGATGCCACAAACGTCCCCACATCCAAGGCCGGCTCGGTTGCCCATTATGAAGCAGATGTAGTGGTGTTCAATATCATGTCAGAAATACATGGCGTCAAACCTGAAGAGATATATGATGGTCATTCAACCTGTTTCATCGTTTATTCAAAGGGGACATCCTCTCTCATCGACTTCAACTATAAAATAGAACCATTGCACGGCAAGTTTCCTGCACCTAAATTTGGACCTTTCTCGCTGCTCAAGGAAACCAAGATGAACTGGTATGGAAAGCTCGGCTTTGAAGCCCTGTACTGGAATGTCCTTCTTGCCGGCCGTCATCTTGGCGCACCACCAACTCTTGTCATGGCTGGAAAGGAAGTCGGGTAAAGTGCTGGTTGTTTGAGGCGGGGTTTTGTTTATATCATCAGCTACAAGCCCCGCTTCATGCATACCAGGTTTACAGTTATGACCTGTTGATGTTTTTATAGTTCAAACAAATCCCGGGCGAAAGCAACAATCAGAACAAATGGATGCGGCACAATTTCCCCGATTGATGATATCGTCCCCACAGAAAAGTTCCGGTAAGACGATGATCAGCGTTGGCATTATATCTCATTTTGTCAATCAAGGAACATCCATCCAGAGTTTCAAGAAAGGTCCCGACTTCATTGATCCAATGTGGCTCGCTCTTGCAAGTGGCAAAACGTGCTTCAATCTTGATCCTTACCTTATGGGCATTGATGCCTGCTGTGACTCTTTTATGAGAAACAGCGACAACAACAGCCTCTCTCTTATTGAAGGAAACCATGGTCTGCATGATGGCATGGATATTGATGGTTCCGACAGCAGTGCAGGACTGGCTGAGGTTTTGAAGACACCGGTATTGCTGGTAGTCGACAGCAGGCAAACAAACAGGGGAATTGCTGCGCTTGTTATGGGAATGCAGGCGATGCCTCCCAGGGTAACTATTGCCGGGGTGATTTTAAATCAGGTAAGAAGCCCCAGACAAAAGGAAAAGCAGAAAAGCGCGATTGAGAAATTTTGCAATGTGCCAGTTCTGGGTGCAATTCCTATAGATAAAGAGCTTGTTATTCCGGAAAGGCATCTTGGATTGACAACGGTAGACGAAACCGACGATGCCGCACAATTCATGCAACGTGCAGGAGAAAGGGTTGCTCATTATTGTGATATGGAGACAATCCATTCGCTTTTTTACGAGGCACCTGCACTGCAGATAAAAACAATAGATAAGAGCGAAGTGAAAAGTGATACGAAGGTAAGGATAGGAGTTTTCAGAGATGCCGCCTTCTGTTTTTACTATCCCGAAAACCTGAGTGAACTGAGAGACAAAGGGGCTGATCTTGTATTTATTGATTCTCTTCAGACTACATCTTTACCGGACGTAGATGGCCTCTACCTCGGCGGAGGATTTCCGGAATCGTTTCTGGAGGTCTTAAGCGCCAACAAGGGACTGCTCAAGGATGTTCATGACAGAGTGGAAGCAGGAATGCCTCTCTATGCTGAATGTGGAGGGCTGATCTACCTTTGCAGAAGTGCTTCGTATGGAGATAAAAAATATGCACTTGCCGGACTTCTGCCCTTTGATATCGGCTTTCAGCATCATCCGGCGGGTCATGGTTATCTTGATTTGAAAAGTTGTTCCGACTCTCCCTGGTTCAGAAAGGATGTGCGTGTGAAAGCCCACGAGTTTCATTATTCGAAGCCTGTTTTACAGAGCGCAGCGTGTACCTATCAGTTTGATGTTATCCGGGGAAACGGAATTACCGGAAAAAATGATGGTTTTCTGTACAGAAATCTGTTTGCATCCTATGGGCACATCCATGCAATCGGGAATCCGGGATGGGCCAAGACATTTGTTGATCTGGCATCCGATATAAAAACTACAGGGGGTGAGAAAAAAACAAAAAATGTTCATGGAGAATTTGAAAAATTCCAAACAAACAATTAACTATATAACTATGTTGTTTAACTGTTGTGTAGTTATCAACCCCCTCTTGCTTTAGACAATCATTTTGAGATCAGAACTATGTACCTGGCTGAAAATTTCATGTACCGATGATTCTCATAGTGTGCCAGATGTCCGATTATGGTTGTATGATTTTTTGCTGATAGAGTCCTCTGTTTCGTTATATGCTTTCAGGTCATTGATGCCGGTTTTTCCATTTATACAAAAATCTATTAAAGGAGTGAATTATGTCTATTGAAGTTAATGGTACAAGTTATGCTACCGATGAAAACGGATATCTCGTTAATCTGGAGGAGTGGACAGAAGATGTTGCCAAAAAGTTAGCTGAAGCAGAAGAGATTGAAATGACTGAAGAGCATTGGAATCTGGTCAAATTCCTCAGGGGTTATTACGATGAATACCAGATAGCGCCTGCTGTCAAAGTGCTTACCAAGGCAATTGCCAATGAAAATGGTATGGACAAAAAAGCTGCATCTGAATTCCTTTATAAGCTTTTTCCGAAAGGGCCAGCGTTACAGGCCTGCAAAGTTGCAGGACTTCCGAAACCTACAGGTTGCGTTTAAGGACAATAGAGCTGTTTCCTAAAAACAAGTTACTGTGAATCAAAGGAGGCATAATGGAAGGCGCTAAAGGTGCTGCTTCAGAAGAGGTACATCACGGCAAGGAAGGCGGAGCAATCGGGAATGAGAAATTTCTGAATCCGACGCCAATGCTTGATGAGTTGGAAAAAGGACCCTGGCCAAGTTTTATTTCGGGGTTCAAGGAGCTTGCGGAAAGGACGGAAAAGCCTATGCTGCGTGGCGTGATGGATCAGCTTGAATACTCCTATAATACAAAAATGGGGTATTGGAAAGGTGGTCTTGTTACGGTCGATGGATATGGCGCAGGGGTGATTACCCGCTATTCGATGATAAAAGACAAGATTCCTGAAGCGGCTGAATTTCACACGATGCGAATTCAACCCGCTCCAGGGCTGCATTATAACACCGCTATGATGCGGGAACTCTGCGATATCTGGGAGAAGTACGGCAGCGGAGTGATTGCCCTTCATGGTCAGAC
>Ga0118677_10011879_pt1 | contig 12915 bp, 14 predicted proteins | sample AliMusrvi5mmetaG_FD_86154 | JGI IMG/M metagenome (GOLD analysis project Ga0118677, IMG submission 86154)
TTCCTATAGTAACAACTGACTTTTTCATGATTTTCTCCTTTTGTTAATACTATTTTTACTTTACCTCGCCGCTGAGGATCTCTTCAATGAGACTTTGATACTTCAAAAAATTTCTTGCTTTAATTATTATCGATGATTCCGTAAAACTATCTTCTCTGCTGCTAACCAATCTTCCGTGGGATCTCCAGGAGCATAACCACGTTCAACATAAAGTTCATACGCTTTTAAACGAATAGCCTCCTGGATTTCTTCTGAATTCTTATGAGAAGTTTTCTTAACTTCCATATCTTGTTTGGCAATGGCTTGCGTCACGGCCTTTCTGTTTGGAACTTTTGTTTTTATGCTGTTTTTCTCGGTTTTCATACTTCCTCCTTGCCTGCCAGCGGCAAGCGTAATAATTTTTAGTAAAATGATTATCCACCATTTTATAAAACTGTCAATAAACTTTTTATGAGAAAATGGACGAAAATATACAATTCCTGTCAAACTCGTTATTGCAGATTTACAATACTTAAGGAATCTGTCTCTCCTGAATATGGAGAAAATCTACGTTCAGCAATAATAACAGTATCACCTTTTGTACCTAAACGGAGACTTTTGATATTCTTTAATAAAACATCAGGATGGTTCTTGACCCCAACTCTTTTTAAAAAGGGGAAAACACCATAAGAAAAAAGTAAGAATTCACACACTTCCCTTATCGGACTAAAAGCCAAAATCCAACACGAGGGCTTAAGCCGCGAAAGATGCCGTGCGGTGCTCCCGGAGGAAGCCTGAGTTAAAATATACCTTACATTCAACTTTCTGACAACATCCACCACATTAAGGGAAATAGTATCAGGAATAGTCAAACTCCCATTATCTCCTTTGTTTCTTACCTGCTGACGTATATAAGCAGATAACCGCCCAGTGTGGTATAAATTCTCGGTGGAACAAGCTATTTTGACCATCATTTTGATAGTCTCAACCGGATAGTCCCCAATAGCCGTCTCTTCAGACAACATAATCGCATCCGTACCATCTAATATAGCATTTGCTACATCGTTAACTTCTGCCCTAGTAGGACGAATATTTTGGGTCATGGATCCCAACATTTGAGTTGCGGTAATCACAGGACGTCCAAAAATATTAGCTTTACGAATCAATTCCTTCTGTACCACAGGAACCTGTTCTATGGGCGTTTCTATCCCAAGATCTCCGCGAGCCACCATGACAGCGTCTGTTACTTTTAAGATCTCATCAAAATTCTCAATGGCCCCACTTCGTTCAATCTTTGATACCAAATAAACCTTTTTTCCCTTACTCCTGGCAAATTCTCTAACCTTTAAGATGTCCTTAGCTCCCTCAACAAAAGAAAGCCCGAAAGTAGTAACCCCATGACTTAATCCAAAATCTATAATTTCTAAGTCTCGTTTAGTAATTGGGTCTAAAAACAGTTTGGCTCCTGGCAAATTAAGACCCTTATGAGAAAGAATCTTTCCACCAATCATAACCCTACAATGTATTTCTGTGCCTACTACCGACTCCACTCTTAATTGAATAAATCCATCATTAAGAAATACAATGCTTCCCTTCGAAACGCTCTTAGGAAGACTTTTATAACTCACAGGTATCAAAGAAGACGTCCCTAAAACATTTTTAGTTGTCAGAGTAACTAACTCACCGTTTTTGAGTATCAACATCCCATCTTTGAGCACTCCAATACGCATTTTAACACCTGGAAGGTCAATGAGAATACCTACCAACTGTTTTAAATTATCTGAAGCTTTGCGAATATTATGGATGTCAATTTTATGCTCCGCAAAATCACCGTGCGAAAAATTAAGGCGAGCCACATTCATACCCGCCTTAATCATAGCTTCAATCATAGGTAATGAACGCGTAGATGGTCCAATAGTACAAACAATTTTTGTTTTATGATCCGATATCATCATGGCGAGACATAGTAATGTCCAAAATAGTAATGGTCAAATCAAATATCAACAAATTGATTATTTCTTTGATGTTTACTTTTTAAAATCTTCAATACCGAACAGAAATCAAGCAAAGGCCATGAGCTGGGGCTGTGGGTGGTGATAATTTACGATCTTTCCCCTTTAAAAGTCTTGGAACACTGTCTTTAGGAATTTTCCCAGATCCTATCGCCAATAAAGTCCCAACAATATTACGAACCATTCTATAAAGAAAACCATTTGAAGAAATTGAAATATGAATCATATCTTTCTCTTTAACAATACTAAGAGTCTTAATGGTTCTTACGGTATTCTTAATTTTTGACCGCTCAGATGCAGCCTGAAAACATTTAAAATCATGCTTTCCCTTTATATCAGAAGCAGCTTTACGCATTAATGATAAATTTAACTTGTGAGGATAAAAATAGGCCCTGTCACGCCAAAAAGCTGAAGGATAAAGACGGTTTAGAATGGTATAACGATAGGTCTTTCCTTTGACACTATACTGAGCATGAAAATCAAGTGGAACCTCCTGCACCTTGGCAATGGATACATCCCTATCTAAAAAAGCATTAAGCGCCTTATGGATCTGAGCCGACTTCATGATGGTATTCACTTTAAAATTAGCCACCTGTCCTATCGCATGGACCCCGCTATCCGTTCGCCCTGAAGCAGAACAATGCACCTTTTCTTTAAATATTCTTTCAATCTTTTCTTCAAGATGCCCTTGGACCGTGCGCAGACCTTTTGCTTGGGTTTGCCAACCGCAAAATCCGGTACCTTCGTACTCTAAAGTAAGTTTGAAATTCTTCATCATTGAACAGCCACAATCCCCTGGACACATATGATGTATTTGTGTCCTAAGGATTCTGCCTTGCGTTTCATGATTATTTAATTAAGATTTCTGCGATTTGAACCGCATTTAAAGCTGCGCCTTTTCTTAAATTGTCTGAGACAACCCACAAGTTAAGGCCATTAGGAATAGAAATATCCTCACGGATACGACCGACAAAGGTTTCGTCCTTGCCATCGGCCATAATCGGTAATGGATAAATAGAAGATTTGACATCATCAACAACCTTGACCCCTGGAGCCTTCTTTAAAAGTTCAATGGCCTTGGCTCGGGTGATTTTCTTTACAGTCTCGATGTTGATTGATTCAGAATGGGAATTCTTAATCGGAACACGCACACAAGTAGGACAGACTTGAATTTTGACATCATGAAACATCTTACGAGTTTCATTGACCATTTTCATTTCTTCCTTGGTGTAAAAATTATCAATAAATACATCAATTTGCGGAATTAAATTATGAGCAATTTGATGAGGAAACTTCTTTTTTGCCATCTTACCCTTTAACTGATTTTCTAATTCGGCCACGGCTTCTGCCCCAGCGCCGGAAACCGCCTGATAGGTAGAAACCACAATACGTTTAATCCTGCTGTAATCATGCAATGGCTTTAAAGCTACAAGCATTTGTATCGTCGAGCAATTAGGATTCGCAATGATCCCCTTATGTTTCTTGATATCTTCTGGATTAACCTCCGGAACAACCAATGGAACATTAGGATCCATGCGAAATTGTGAAGTGTTGTCAATGTAAACAGCTCCTGCCTTGGCAGCCACAGGTCCCCAGACTTTAGAAATCTCAGCACCGGGAGATGCCAAAACAATATCAATACCGTTAAACACATCCTTGGTCAAAGGAACATATTTGTTGCCTTCCAATTGGCCACCTGCACCCGATGGAGAGATTAAAACAAGTTTATTAATAGGAAATTTCCGTTCTTTAACAATGCGATACATACATTGCCCTACTGCTCCACGAATTCCTAGTATAGCTACATTAAATTTCTTCATTTATTTCCTCCTGCTTTACAATCCCTTGACAACCAAATCTCCAACTTCCCTTGTTGAATATCCCATTTTTCCAGCAGCTAAATCTTTAATCTTTGTACGGACGGTCTCTTTAACAATATGTTCAATAGAATTTGCAGCTTGGCTCTCACCAACTTGACGAAGTAACATGGCCCCAGCACACACGGCCGCCAAAGGATTAATGATATTCTGTCCTGTATATTTAGGCGCAGAACCTCCGATAGGTTCAAACATAGACACACCATTAGGATTAATATTCCCGCCCGCTGCGATACCCATACCGCCTTGAATCATGGCTCCAAGGTCAGTAATAATGTCTCCAAACATATTATCCGTGACAATGACATCAAACCATTCTGGATTTTTCACAAACCACATGGTCGTTGCATCAACGTGAGTATATTCTGTTTTAACATCCGGATATTCTTTGGCTACTTCATAAAATGTTCTCTCCCACAAATCGAAAGCAAATGTCAACACATTGGTCTTACCACAGAGGGTCAATTTCTTCTTTAGACCATACGCGCGGGTGTATTCAAAAGCATAACGGATACAACGTTCTACCCCTTTTCGAGTATTATGAGAAATTTGAATAGCCACTTCATCCTTGGTACCTTTATTCTGAAATTCTCCCAAACCTTTGTATAAACCTTCAGAATTCTCACGGATAACCGTAAAATTAATATCTTCTGGTTTCTTGTTCTTCAAAGGACAGAAACGCTCATCAAAAAGTTGGACTGGACGCAGGTTAATATACTGATCTAAATCAAAACGAAGACGAAGGAGGATCCCTTTTTCCAAAATACCAGGCTTTACATCGGGATGTCCAATAGCTCCCAAATAAATCGCATCAAATTTCTTCAATTCACCAACAGCTGATTCTGGCAACACCTCTTTTGTTCTTAAATATCTGGCGCCACCAAAATCATAGTTATGGGTATCTAATTTGAACCCATACTTTGAGGCCGCAGCCTCCATAACCTTTAAACCTTCAGCGATAACTTCTGGACCTGTCCCATCACCGGGAATAACAGCTATTTTATATGTTTTCATATTTATTCCTTAAATCGTTTAACAACTAAAGTGGCGTTATGTCCACCAAAACCTAACGAATTAGACATGGCTATATCAACATCTACTTTGCGAGCAATATTGGGTACATAATCTAAATCACAACTAGGATCTGGAGTCTCATAATTAATAGTTGGATGCACCATTCCATCACGAATAGACATTATACACGCTACCAATTCAATACCCCCAGCAGCGCCTAAAAGATGACCTGTCATAGATTTGGTAGATGAAATAGGCACTTTCTTAGCATGATCTCCAAATAATTTCTTAATAGCTAAGGTTTCAATTTGATCATTAAGCTTGGTTGAAGTTCCATGAGCATTAATATAATCAACATCTGATGTCTGAATCTGGGCATCTTTAAGCGCCAATTCCATAGCTTTAAGGGCCCCTAAACCTTCTTCATGGGGAGCAGTAATATGATACGCATCTGCCGTACGGCCATAACCCACCAATTCAGCCAAAATATTAGCTCCTCGAGCTTTAGCAAATTCCAAACTTTCTAAAATCACAACACCAGCTCCCTCTCCCATAACAAAACCATCTCGATTTAAATCAAAAGGACGGCTAGCTTTAGCAGGCTCATCATTGTGTTTGGTAGAAAGTGCTTTCAAAGCGCAAAAACCACCTAAACCCAATTTAGAAGTAGCACTTTCTGTTCCACCGGCTATCATGACATCAACCTCACCGATTTGAATCATGCGCATCGCTTCACCAATGCAATTATTGGCTGTCGCACAAGCGGTTGCAATAGCAAAACATGGCCCCATAGCTCCAGTGTTAATCGAAACCTGCCCAGCTGCTTCATTAATAATCATACGTGTAATAAAGAAAGGAGACATACGTCCCGGACCTTTATGCAATATCTTGTCGTATTCCTCTTCTGCCGAATAAATACTTCCTATCCCAGAACCTATGACAACACCCGCTCGGTAAGGATCCATCTGACGAATATCTAACTTAGATTGGGTAATAGCTTCATGTGCGGCAACAACACCAAATTGGATAAATCGAGATAAATTACGAGCATCTTTGGAATTAAAATGGGCTAATGGATCATAATCAATAACATCGCCATTAATTCTAGAATCGTAAGCAGAAGCATCAAAATGGGTCACAGAACGTATACCGCTTTTGCCCTCAAGCAAAGATTTCCAAAATTTCTCAACACCAATTCCAACAGGTGAAACAACCCCCATACCCGTAATGACAACTCTTTTTCTCTGCATGGTTATATGCCCCTATTAAAAGTTTGCCCCCGCTGCTTCGCTTTGCGAAACAAAACGGCGGGGGCAAAAACCAAATTACTTCTAATGTTTTATGCGTTTACCTTCTCTTCAATATATTTGATAACATCCCCGACTGTTTTCATTTTCTCCGCATCTTCATCGGGAATTTCAATGTTAAATTCTTCTTCAAGAGCCATAATAAGCTCAACAGTGTCCAATGAATCCGCACCTAAATCATCCACAAATGATGCTTTGGCCGTTACTTCTTCTTGTTTTACACCTAATTGTTCTGCAATAATCGACTTGATTTTGTCTTCTGCTGCCATTGATGCCTCCTTGAAGTTTGTGTTGCTTGTCAAATCACTAATCCACCATCAACTACTATAGTCTGACCAGTAATATAATCAGCGGCTTTTGATGCTAAAAATAAACATACTTGAGCCACATCTGATGCTTGTCCAAATCTTTTTAAAGGGATTCTCTCTAAGACTTTTTCTTGAACGGCCTCAGGAAGCTTATCTGTCATGTCCGTACGGATATAACCTGGAGCTACCACGTTGGCCGTAATGCCACGGACGGCTAATTCTTTGGCCACTGATTTAGAAAAAGCTATAATTCCTGCTTTACTAGCCGCGTAATTAGATTGTCCAGCATTTCCTGTGATACCAATAACTGAAGCAATGCTGATAATTTTACCACTTTTGGCCTTAAGCATGGGCTTAGCGACCACCTTGGTAACGTTAAAAGCTCCTTTAAGGTTAACTTTTATCACCTCATCCCAGTCATTGTCATCAATTCGAAAGAGCAAATTATCGCGAGTTATCCCCGCATTGTTGACTAATATATCAATGCACTTATGTTTGTCAAGAAGTTTGTTGACAGTTTCTTGCACTTGTTGAAGGTTTGTGACATCACAAGCATAGCCGTCTGCTTGGCCGCCGTTTCTTACTATCTCTTCGGCCACCTGGGTGGCCTGGTCTTGATTTCGGCCTATAATTATAACTGTAGCTCCCTCAAGAGCAAAGGCCTCAGCTACGGCCTTACCTATGCCACGAGTGCTTCCAGTCACCAAAACTACCTTATTTTTGAATTGCATGGGGCTTATCATACCAATGACTTGCTTTCCTGCAAGTAAAAAAATTCTTAAAATCTTTTTTTAGGAAATTTTCAATATACAACAATATTTTAAATTTATTAAAAAACAATTCAAACTAACTCTTATTAATAAAGAAATTCAATGAATCTTTGACGGATTGAAGCTTTAGCTGGTACTTATCTTATAGGATACACATCGGGCTTCGGGTAGGGCCTGAGGCTTGTCAATCTGTAGGGATACAGATTGTAATCCTTTAAAAGTTTTAAGCTGGTTTAGAATCTTCTCCGCCAGCTTTTCTAGTAAGAAACAACGCGAATTTTCAACTGTTTTAATCACAGCTTTAGCTATTTGTTCATAATCAAGAGCATCTTTAAGATTATCTGAAAGACTGGCCTTTTGAGCATCATATTTCAGGCTAAGGTGAATAATCAACTCCTGCTTATTCTTTCTTTCCCAGGGATGTGTGCCAATAATTGTACGAACCTTTAAACCATCAATATCAATAATTGCCATAAATGTCCTTGTATAAACCCTTGAGTTAAAGGGCTATACTAATTGTTCTCCCCCATCTACCGCAATAATTTGACCGGTCACATAGGTATTTGTTAATAAAAATTGCACTGTATCAAGTATGAATTGTGAATGGCCTACTGATTGTAACGGCACTTTTTTGGCTCTTGCTTGTCGGTTATCCTTTTGATTGACCGGAGCCAAAATCATCCCAGGTGAAATCCCATTAACCCGTATCCTAGGCCCCCAGGCCACAGCTGCCATTTTGGTAAACTCTGCCAAAGCTTTCTTGGTTAAAAGATAATCAGCATATTGAGTTTTATATTTAACAACATTGGTATCAATAAAATTAATAATTTGCCCAGCCTTACATAAACGGGCAAATTCACAAGATAACACATAAGGAGCTTTAAAATTAATGTTCCAATGTTGTTCAAAAAGCCGTAAGTCAATAGCGCCTAATTCATTAGGTATAAAAACAGAAGCACTGTTGATCAGAAGATTAAAATTAGGGAAGGCTTTGTGGACTTGTGGAATTAAACGGCTGGTTTGTTTAACATCTGATAAATCACAAGAAAACAGCTCACAAGGCTTACCCTTTTTATACAAAAGTTGGGCTATTTTCATAGCTTCACTTTTTGACTGATTATAATGAAGGGCAATTGAGAATCCTTGGTCTGCCAAATACAAAGCCACAGCTTGGCCTAAACGCTTAGCCGCTCCTGTTACTAAAGCTGTGCCTAGAATTTTCTTTTTCATTATTGAATTAAGCTCAAAAATTCTTTACGGGTCGCATCTTCATTACGAAAAGCCCCTAAAAGGCAGGATGTTTTCATCAAAGAGTTTTGTTTTTCAACTCCGCGCATCATCATACATAGATGTTTGGCCTCAATGACAATACCGACTCCCAAAGCCCCTGTGACCTCCATTAAGGTCGTGGCGATTTCCCTGGTTAAATTTTCTTGAACCTGAAGGCGACGGGCATACATATCCACTATACGCGCAATTTTAGAAAGGCCGATGATCTTACCATTAGGAATATACGCTATATGCGCCTGGCCAAAAAAGGGCAATAAATGATGCTCACACAAAGAATAGAGTTCAATATTTTTTACAATGACCATTTCATCATTGTCCGAACTAAATATAGCTCCATTGATAATAGAATGAACATCCTTTTTATACCCTTGAGTTAGGAACTCAAAGGCTTCAGCGGCGCGTTTAGGAGTTTTAACCAAGCCTTCGCGGTTTGGATCTTCACCTACTATTTCAATTATACGACGATAAAATTGTTCCATAGCGTGTCCTTTCGTAAAGAAGAATTTAGATATTACCATATGGACTATTTTGTGTCTAATGCTATAATCCACTCTTATGATTTATGCCGATTATCACATGCACACACCTCTTTGCGGACATGCCATAGGTACACCCAAAGAATACGTTGAAGAAGCCATCCATATTGGCCTTAAAGAAATTGGATTTTCCGACCATGCCCCCATGGTGCATCAACGCATGGCCGGTATTACTATGGATTTTCATGAACTGCCCACCTATCATCGTCATATTGAAGAAGTGCAAAAACAATATAATCATAAAATTTCAATTAAAATTGCCTTGGAAGCAGATTTTATCCCGGGCTATGAAACTAAAACCAAAGAAATCACGACCGGTTTTCCATATGATTACATCATTGGCTCTGTTCATTTTATTGATAACTGGGCTTTTGACGACCCAGCCGCCCGAGAATATTGGAAGAAATATGATGTTAATGAAGTCTATCGAAAATATTATTCACTTTTAAGGCAATCTGCCCAAAGCGGACTGTTTGATATCATCGGCCACTGTGATTTGCCTAAAAAATTTGGTGCTCGAGCGACGATTGATTTAACCGCAGAGATTAAGGCTACGGCTCAAGTTTTCAAAGAATGTGGTGTAGCTATAGAAATCAATACCGCAGGTTTACGCAAACCCATTGCTGAGATGTACCCAGCAGCTAATTGTTTGAAAATCTATTGCGAAGCTGGAGTTCCATTGACCTTTGGCTCTGATGCCCATAATCCGCAGGAAGTTGGAAAAGATTTCGACAAGGCAGCTATTTTAGCTAAATCCGTTGGATATACAGAATATTTAATATTCAAACAAAGAAAAATAGAAAAAAGAATCCCATTATGATTAAAATCCAAGGCATCGACCACGTCGCTTTTAACGTGCGCAATTTAAATGAGTCTTTGAAGTTTTATACAGAAGTCATTGGTCTAAAAGTCACCGAGAGAGAACCTTCCAAACCAGGAATAGAATACTTTCTAGATTGTGGACCATCCCTCCTAGGAATCATTCAAGCCAAAGACCTTAACGATAAACATCTCTTTGCCAATGAAGGTTTAGGAGCGAACCATTTTTCTTTTCGTATTCATTCGGATGATTTTGAGAATTTTATTAAACATCTCGAGCAACATGCCGTCAAAATCGAATTTGCCAAAAAGAGACCTAAATCTTGGTCGTTATACTTCTATGATATTGACGGTAATAAATTAGAAGCAACCGCCTGGCCACAAGAAGATGGCGTGCCAGAAACTAAGAGAGTCAAAGAAATTTACGATAGCACTTTAAAATCCTGGAGAACCTATGCTTAAAGAAGGCAAAAACGCCCCAGACTTTAAACTTTTAGCCAATAACCGCCAAACATCCTCGCTGAATGATCTTAAGGGTAAGAATATTGTTCTTTTTTTCTACCCTAAGGACAACACTCCAGGCTGTACGCTTGAAGCTTGTGGATTTCGTGATAGTTTTAAAGAAATTGAAAGTTTAGGGGTTGTGATATTAGGTATAAGCCCCGATAGTGTTAAATCCCACGAGAATTTCATCAATAAATTTAAACTCCCCTTTCCTCTTTTATCTGATGATGAAAAAGAGATGTGTAAGGCTTACGGTGTTTGGATTGAAAAATCGATGTATGGCCGCAAATATATGGGAGTTGCCCGCACGACCTTTATTATCAATAAGGAAGGTAAAATCGCCAAAATCTTCGACAAGGTCAAACCCCAAGATCACAACCAAGAAGTGCTCGCAGCGTTAAAAGAATTGTAAGCCTCCCCCTCTATGCATTCCTTATCAAAACAGCTTGCTTAAGTTTATTAGCAGGTTCTAAATTAATTCCAAGTATTTGCGGCAAGTTAGTCACTGGCGTCATGCTGCGGATGGTAAAGGTAGCGCCAGAGATTTGGGCCGAGTCAAAGGTTTGACCGTTCCACTTAAAAGTAAAATCCTCTCCTTGCCCTTTGACATAATCCTGAGCAAGTCCCGACGAAAGTCGGGACGCGTCGAAGGACTGCATGCTCATCTGGGCGGGGTTGAGGTCGATACCTCCAGGACGATTCGGTAACATATTTAAAGTTTTATCCAATAGCATAGCATTATCTACCGGAAGCTTGGCGATAGATCCAAGTTCATAGAGCGCCTTTTCTCCTGGTACTTTTTTAATCTTGGACCAGTCATCCCCTGTCAATGCGCCCATACGCACATGCAGGTCTGTAGCCAAATAGTCAACCTGTTGATAAATTCCCCTGATCATCTTTAACAAAAGATTAGCGGATAAAATAACTAATCTTCGCTCCTCACGAAGATCGATTGTATCATCTTCATTTCCAAATAAATTTAATTTCTTAGGCTGTCCATCCTCGCTAATAGATAAAGTAAATTTCAATCCGGATCTATAATCTCGACCAAGCTCCCTGGCAAATGCAGAATGAGAATTTATATACCTATCGCTTTTAACCATAGCCCCAAAGATTAATTCCAGATTTTTCGGTTCAAACTGACTGAAATAAACAGTACCAAGAACTTCTGAACCTATCAATAGTTTTTGTGTTTTTTCATCGATCTGGACATCACGATATTTGATCAACCACGATGCAAGATCCGTTTGTTCCAACCCATTCTCAAAGTACACCGCATTGCTCAAAGAAGCATTAATGTCCACCCCCTTTGATACTTGCGTCTTCATCGCCCAATTCTGATCTCTCCCTTTCCCCTCCACAGACTTTCGAAAAGCCCCAGACTCCCTAGTGACAGTCGTTCTCATGCGTTTTCCCCTGTCACTTGTCAAATAATAACTGGCGCCATTCTTAATGATCCAATAAGTTAAGCTTTTTGCGACTAAGAACATCCCGGATTCTATCGGCTCTTTTATCCCTCTTGCTGGTTCTCTTGGACCGGGGCCCTGCATCCTTCTCGTTGATGTAAATCTACTGAGATCACTCACAACTCGATTAGTTAAATATTGAAAATCGCCTTTCCAGTGGTTCCAATCCACCAATAAATCTTCAACATTTCCCAAAATACCCCGGGTTTGTTCAAAGTTCTTAAACCAATACACTAGGGCTCTTCCCGCTTCTTCTTCGCTTAATCCAACGTCCTCAGAGGTCAATTTTTGAAAAACCGCCGGTAAATAATACCAAAAAAGGGACAAATCATAACTTTCTTCTATCAGCACATTATTTACCACACGCCCTGATGGTGAAAAAACATCTTCTGGATCAAGATACCGCAAAAAAGCCCGAGCGGCATCACGAGTTTTAGGTTCTGCAAGAAAAAAGAAAAATGCCTGACCGGTTCTTTTGCTTGTCATCAATGTTCGACCAGCAACCGGACTTCGCTTAATAACTCCCCGGATGATTTTACGATTAATCTCATCTCCAAGTATTGCTTCCAAAGGCGTTCTTAAATTCCAATGGTTTTTACCAATGTCATTTTTAAGATCCTGCCAAAAATGGTCCTCCTGCCAATTTTGCTGATTGTCATTCCCATTCGTCATCGCCCTATCTTTTGGCGCCGCTGGTGTTTGGGCGTTCATCGCCGCACTTGCTGGATTGGCGCTGTTTGCAATTAATTGGGAGTTGGCCCCTGTTTTTATTGCAGAATCATTCACTGCAAGCAAAATACCCTGCCTTCCATTTTTAAATCTAATATCACTCGCATATTCATTTGCTTTTGATATTTGTACCACATGCAGCCTGATTTGTGTACCTGATGGATCTATTTTTCTTTGTTCTTTACGCAGAAACAACGTAAATATTCGGTAATCACATATCCTCATTAATCTTCCTACCCAAAAATAAATAAAAAAACACTGGCTACGCAGAATGATTTTTTCTACAATACATCCATGCTTACAC
>Ga0118677_10011880_pt1 | contig 12914 bp, 14 predicted proteins | sample AliMusrvi5mmetaG_FD_86154 | JGI IMG/M metagenome (GOLD analysis project Ga0118677, IMG submission 86154)
AAGCAGTCAGTCTTCCAGATTGCAGTGGCAGTTCTCGCTGTCGTGGGAATTTGCTCGACTACATTGTTTTGCACGTCCCCATTCGTGAGATTTCTGGGGGTCTTCTGGGTGATTGCCTTGGCGGCGGAATTTGCATATTGCGTTTTGTCCTCTCGCGAAGTGTTGGCCTGAAACGGCGATGAGCGAGGTGTTGGATAAGATCCTGCAGTTTGCTTTGCATCAGCCAGGAGGACACGCCCTGCTAACTGGAATGGGAGCTGTCTTGGTCGCGGTGGCCCTCAGTCTTTTCAAAAGGAGAACAAAAACAAAGGCACCGTCCGCGGCGGAAAAGACGATCACCGGGAAGGAGTATGGTCCATTCACGAAGTTGGTGGAACTGCTTGGGGCGATTGTTTCGGTTATCGTGGTATTGTCTTTGGTCAGCGCTCCAGGCGAAAAGGTCAGCCACTCAACTTGGTGCCAGATTGCCTTTCTCCTGTTGTGCGCCGCTGTTTGCTCGTTCTACTTCCTGAACTGGGGCGCGAACCAAGACAGGCGGTGAATCGGAGCTTGAGTTCGCACTCATTGTTTATTTGGTCATAGGCGCGGGGGCCTGTTTGGGTTACTAAATCCAGGTAAGTACAGGCGCAGCCTTTATCTAGTACTATTTTAGCGTGCGTATTCGGCAATTATCGTGGTCGTGCTGCCGGCTGGCCGCATCAGCACCAAAATCACCCAAATCTCCAAGTCTGCCTCCGTAGGGACGTATTGGAAGAGCGAGGCGCGTGTTTCTCACGTACACAGCGAGAAACCCCCGCCCTTGCGGAATTTTTGCTTGCCGTTTTGGCCCGCGGCAATCCCGTTGCGGTAGCTTTCAGGGAGTTTCTCGCAAGCCCGTGATTGGCTTCGCACGGCCGGACGGACGAGCGAGCGGTGCGCACGCATTTCCAGACCGTCGAAAAGCCCCACGCTCTTGCCGTTGCCGGCTGGCTTGTTTCCGGTCTTGATCGGGGCTCCTCGTGAAGTTCACCGCGATGGCTACGTGGAAGTGGACAAGGCCTATTACTCGGTCCCGCCGGAGGATGTGCGACAAGGGCTCTGAGCGCGGGGAGACGTCAAAATGGTTCGGCCATCTAATAACCGCATGGAGGCCATCGCCGCGCATGTGCAGCAGGAACCTGGAAAGTGCAAGGCCGACTCGGCCCTGATGCCCCTCACTGGCGCTCCACGAGCGCTAATGGCGTCCTAAACGAGGAGAATACTGAGAACCAGTCAAAATGGACCACTTTCGAGGTGCCCGATCCCTTTACACCGGACGCTGACATCAACCCAGACAGAAATCCTCGAAACTTCAAAAACCAACTGGGAATTGTGTTTTTGTCCACGGCCAGTTGCCTTATAGTACCTTGGATGGTGTCTGGCGGCCACGGACCTTCTCGGAAGTTGAGCCTTTGGGAGAGCCCGCTTCCGCCCTCACGCCTTTTCTCGCATTGAGTACCGGCATGGCTGAGGCCAAGTTGACTGGTATCGAATCGGTGCCTCCCAGGGGCGGCGCAGATTAGTTTTCAGTTTCTGAAAATACGGATAAGAACTCTGCCAGGAACCTCGTAAATACTCCTCGGTCGATTGAGCCATGGTCCGGTATGATATTTGGATCAACCGAAACGACGAATACCGGGTCGCTATTGACGTGGTTAGTTCTAGGCTGTAGTTGGCAATGAGTAAAGCGATAGGCACCATCCTCGTTTGTCTTGTTCTGAGCGTTTTTGATCTGGTCGCCCAGAAGCAGCACGCGTTCGCCAGATTTGGTATCATCATCTGCTTCTTCAGCTCGCTCTTTGTGGGGAATGACGAGGTCAAAGTTTATGTAAGGATCGTAGTGGCCAAGGGCGGTTTGGTTGGCTGCGCGTTGTGCGCTGTCCCTGTAACCCTGGAAGATTGAGCTCAGCGGCATCCGAGCGGCCGGGAAGGCGATCTTTGTGGCCATATCACTCTTCGAGGTGAAAACCGCCAGGGTACAGTTCCGAGTTGGTGGAAATTGCCTCGTTATCCCAAGGCGTTGTAGCGTCTCGAAACGGGCAGCCTCGAAGGCGGGATTGATCAAAACGACCAAATCTCCCACTGTATCGGGGGCCGTTGCATCGCTACCGGTGTCCACATGTTCGATCATTCTCTGGATTAGGATCGGAGCGAGGGCGGAATAGACGACATCTCCGCCGAAACTATGTCCGATAATAAGCAGCTTCGTGCTCATTGTTTGATGATTCTCGATTTGCGGTCGGTGTTGCCAATTACCATGGTTCCTCAACTTTTCCAGCTCGCAAATTAGTTCCACCACGGCCCCGTGACCGACTCGTTCCGCAGCATTCTTCCGCTCCCAAAATGTGGAAAACTTGAGAAACGGAAGGCTTTCAGAGAGCCCGCGCCAACCAACGTACACGCCGACAACCCTTCTCTTCGCGCGGTGTTGCTTTTCGCTGACGAAGCTCTCCATCTTTGCCAAAGGGCGAAGCATCTTCTTGCGAAAAGTCATGACGTTTCCGTCTTCGGGGCTGGCATTGTGCATCCAGCCATGGACGAATACTACTATCAGTAATCCGTTCGTGCGTTGCTCGGCATAGAGCCGGTTAGTCAGCGTATCGACCTGCTTCCGACTCCACAGCCACCCCTGATCATCAAACTCAACGAAGCCTAAGGTAAAATCTTCAGAGATTTCAAGGACGGTGTTAGTCGGGGTGGCCCCGGGGGGATGTGCAAAAGTCTGGAAGGTCGTCCTGTATTGTTGCCCGGGGATGCGGCCTAAAACGAAACAAATGAATGCCACGACGACACAGCAAACGAGTGAGTAGAATATGAGCCGCTTCTTGTTTGTTTTTGGGAACCTCACGAGCTAGTCGAACCGAGGATCGGGGGTGTTGAGGTTGCCATAATGAACAAGCACGTGGTAGCCTAGATTCTAAGCAACTTGCCGATCACCTCTTGGGGTTTCGACTTGAACATCTCCTTGTACCCATCTAACCCGAGAATATCGGTGAAAGACAGTAAGCAGTCCATGAAGGCCGTCTGCAAATCTTGCGAGAGCTGCCTTTGAAAGTTAGGATCGCCTTTGTTCGGCTCTTGGTCGTAAATTGTTTGTCTTTTAGCCTGGAAGGTCCTGTAGGCAACCATCATTTGGTCTTGCTGTGGTGGCGGGATGGTTTGCGGCAAGGAACCCTGAAAATGACTCTCTAAGAGCTTCAGCTCGTCGGCTGGATCGTCAGCAATTCTGGCGAGCACCTCTTGAAGCATGCCCTCTGTCACAGCCCCTGGGCTCGTCTCGTTGAGTTGTTCGGCAGCCCGTTTCACCCTTGCAACAAACTCCTCCACCTGGAATCCATACTTCCCGTACACCATCGTTGCGAAGAGGTTTCCGTTGGCGCCAGAGACATCGGTCCCGGCCAGGACCAGGATGCGATTGGAGGCGTTTTGACACACACCGTTGTAACACTGGGTCAAACCGGTGGGATGGTCCCCGTCGGTGCCATTTACGAGGGCGCCCCATTCTGCCAAAGCAGTGCCATCGGGCTGAAGCTGACGGGCACCGTTGCCAATCGTTTCCTTCCCACGGCCCCAGCAGTTCCAATTATCTCCCTTGTCGGATACCACGAACGTATGTTCAAAAGGTACATTCCCAACTTGATTAGGGTAGGCCGTATTGATCGCGTAGGCGACAAACTTTACTTTTTCCATAACAGGCCTTTCGCTATTATCTCAGATACACAAGGCCGATCTGGCTCATGTTTTCTGGGCAACCATAGCGGTTTGGCTGGCACATGGGCAAAGAGATTTTTCACAGAACTTCTGAGGCTAACTGGTGCTAAAGGAAATCTGGCCTTCCACGGCAGTTTTCTGCCCGGTAGTGACAAAAGCACGCGTATTATGCCTTGGGGGCTCCACCGTCACAATCAGTCTCCGCTCTGAAGAAAGGCATTGTTGGGCTATTAGATCTCTAAAAGAAAAGTGATCAATCGGTCCCAGGTTAGAGGGATGTACCTTTGGGAAGCGCCGCTATGCTGAACTTACCCGCAAGAACTTCCCGCTCATGTCGAACTCGGTATAATTGGTAAAAAAGCGAGTATTCGATTGTGAAGAATCGCCCCTGTGTTCGGCGTATCGAGCACTTCGATTTTAAGGAGCTGGCCAAGGAGAATAGCGCGACAAAACGCAGGACGAGAAAGCCGCAGCCGGGCTTCTGCGACGAGGGCTGGGGGTAGCGTCGTTGGTTCTTGTGGGTGTGGGCCAGTTGGGTGGTAGAGGCGTCGATCACCTTAACCGGACGCCCTTCGAGTTGGCGGCCTGAGCTGGCACGAGGGGCCTTGATCTTCGGCCGAGTGATAATGAGTATGCCCGGCTGGTCAGCATCCGGGCGCCTCGTTTTGGCCGCTCCTGGCTCTCCGGGCGCGACAAGCAGGCTAGAAAAAAGATTGGCACTTTGTCACCGGGGCGGACATTCCTTTATAGATGCAGGAAGTGGCTGACCGGGACTTGCTGCTGCAATACGCCCATTGGCACTCGAATGAGGCGTTTGCGGCATTGTCGGCCCGTCACGTGAATATGGTCTATTCCGTGGCGCTCCGAAAGACCGGCAACCCTCAAGCAGCGGAAGAAGTTACGCAAGCCGTGTTTATCATCCTGGCAAAGAAGGCGCGCGAACTGCGCAAGAAGTCGGTTGTTTCAGGCTGGCTGTATCAAACGGCGCGGCTGACGGCAGCCAACTTCCTAAGAACTGAGAGACGGCGCGCCCGCCGTGAGCAGGAAGCATACCTGCAATCCCTTGCCAATGAAACCGAGCCTGAAGTCTGGCCGCAAATCGTGCCGCTGCTGGAGGATGCCATGGCGCGCCTGGGCGAAAAGGACCGCGATGCCATTGTGCTCCGCTTCTTCGAAGGGAAGAGTTTCCAGGAGATTGCCCGCGCGGCGGGGGCGAGTGAAAACGCCGCCAAGAAGCGAGTTCACCATGCCCTGGAGAAACTGCGCCGCTATTTCGCCCAACATGGCGTAGATTCGAGCACCTCGACTCTGGCCGGGGCGATTGCCGCCAATTGCGTTCAAGCTGCGCCTGAGGGGGTGGTCAATGCCGCAATGGCCGTCGCGCTCGCCAAGGGTGCGGCGGCCAGCGCCTCCGTCACAGCCCTGGTCAAAGCGACGTTGAAAAGCCTGCTGTGGGCAAAAGTGAAATCCGCCGCGAAGCTGGGCGCTGGCCTGCTCGCGGTGATTGGTGCGGCTACGGTGTCCGTCATGAATACGGACGCCCTCTCCCCCGCACCCGCCCCATTCCGATTCTCCGCCCAGGGCATATGCCGTTTCACGTTGTTCAATAGCACCGGCACCGAGACGACCGATTACCCCTTCATGATCGCTGTCAGCAACAATCTCTGGTTCATGCGAATCACGGACGTCCGCAGCAATGCGGTGGCCGGATATTTCGAGATCGGGTGCGATGGCCAGCGCACGTACTACGTGGATTACCAGGAGGCCTGGGCCCAAGCTGCTGTGCTGCGGCGGGGAACGGGCAACGCGGAAAACGTCGCGGTGGGCATCATCGGGCCCCAGGAAGTGCCTCACTTTCCGTTTGCCCCGCAAGCGGGCGCCATCTGGCTGGCTTACGCCTCGGGCCGCTACTTTGATGCCGCGACCTCTGCCCAGCTCCAGCCCGCGGCGACGCTGTTCGTCCTGTACGGCAGGAACGTGCAGCCGAACTCGTTCGCGCTCCAGCAGACGCTCTGGTCGCGGCGGGAGCGGCGTCCCGGTGTCCCCGAGTCCGCGGTATATTTTGACGACGGGATCGCCGGGCTGCGGGGCGGACTGGCGGTCAAGTGGCCCCCGCCACTGGACGCGGGATTCACCAACGCCGTTTACAGCGCCCTGGAATTCACCAATGTAGGCGGCTTGGCGCTTCCCACGCGAGCGATGCTGGACACGTTCGCGCCGCAGTTGGGCGACCCGGGACCTCGGGTGGTACGGAGATGCAGTTACGAAATCGTAGCCACCAACCTGACCACGGAGTTCCTCTATGCCGGCGGCTTCAAGCCCGAGCTTCCCGGCAAGACCTACATGAACGACATGCGGTTCAGCAAGCCTGGCAACGACCTTCACGTCAACTATGACGTGAACGATGGCCAGTGGCTAACGGATGCCGAGGTGAAACGCTTGCCCGAATTCGCCGTGGCAGTGGGGCAAGCCAACAGCAAGGCTTTTGCTACCACCCGCCCCGGCAACCGGCTCTCCCGGCCGGTCGTTTGGGCGGTTTTCGCCGCGCTTGCCGCTCTACCGGTCGTGGTCTTCTTCAAGCAAAGGCGAAAGGGGGGGCTGTGAGCGCCTTCAGTTCCCGGGAATCTGTTCAGGTAGTGGGGCGGGCGTCTCGCCCTCGGTCGCACCAGCGCGGGCCAGACGCCCGATCCGGCAGGCGAGACGCCTGCCCCACTAGCTGAAGAGTTACGCTCCGGGGACTGAGACCGCAGCGGCTCGCCTCATCCACCACTATCCGCAAAAGCTTGCGCACCCTGCGCAATTTCTCCGCCCGCCCGGAGTGCCTCATGTAACTCATGTAACCCATGTAACTTATTTAACCCTCCGTCTGCGGTGACCCCTGATTCTGCCCGAATCCGCCGGTTTCTGACTTCTTCTTCCCGTCTTCGCGCCTTTGTTGTTCACATCCATTGGCGGACATCCGTGGACCGCCACATTCAGTTTCCTCTTTTCTCGCAACCCGGTTGGCACCTTTTCGGGGTCGTGGACATGTACTGATAAATGCCGGAATCGGCTAACTCGGAATTGGAAAGACAAACAACATGCAACTGAACAATAAGATGGGAAAGAGCGTCGCGCTCGTGTGCGCTGCGGCCTTGGCAGGCGCCGCGCTGGTGGTCCACGCGGAATGCGGCAATACGGGGCCCTCAGGCAATGACGCGGAAGTGGCTTGCCACAACTGCGCCAACGGCACGTGGTCAACCGGCTCGTGCACCTGGCACGAAGCGGAATCCGGGGATGCCTACTGCGGGGTTTGCAGCCCCGGCTACAACTGCGCAACAGTGGGCAGCCACTCGGCCCAGAAGGTGACCACATACACGAATGGCACGTGCGGTTCCACTGGCTGCGTTGGCGGAGACCCACAAACCAACCCGGGTGCTACACCGAGCCAAAACGGGCAGACCCCCTGCGCTGGGTGAGATCTGTTATGTCAAAGGCTGATACAAAGCAAGAACCCTTGCTGGCCCACCCCACGCCGGGTCCAGCAAGCCCGAATCTGACGCCCCGAGAATGGGAGACGATGAGGCTGCTGAGGCTGGGCCTCTCGGACAAGGAAATCGGCCAGCGCATGCAGATTGAAACATGCACCGTCAACGGTTTTCTGAAGCGCATCTTCCCCAAGTTGGGGATGCATACTCGCCGTCAGGCCGTCCAAAAGGTGTTCGGCGGGGCGCCCCAGACCTGATGTGGATGCCCCTTAATCCTTGTACCTTATTTTTCCTCGGCTTTTCTTTTGACTCCCCGGCCTTGGAGGTATCAAATCGGGTCATCGTTATGGCACCTCAGACTGCAACCGAGGCGAGTGGGAAAACGGCCTCCATTCCTGACCGGGCGAGCCATGCGAGAGGTGCTGGAATTCGACCGGGACCAACTACACTATGGGTGACCCCTTTTCCTGAAACTCGCACTGGTTGCCTCATAAGGGCAGTTCTCCTTCTTGTAACCGCTATGCTTGGTCTGGGCTGCCTCTCCGCACAGTGCTTCGACTTCGAACTGAGCGGGGGTTCGACGTACGAAACCTTCAAGCTCGATGGGACTCGGGCAGCCGCCTTTTCGTCGCGCTTCACCGTTCAAAAAAGCGGGCAAAGGTGGTTAATCGTCAATTCCCCCAGCGGCTCGCCGACGACTGAGTCCGTCATATTCGATGGCATTGATGTCTATACGTTGACTCGCAACATTCCTGTTCCCAAGCCAGCCCTTAGCCAGTTACCCCGGCAGGCTGTGATTTATAGAAATGGTGTTCCCTACGGCAGAGCCTCTACTGCTGTGATCTTTTCTGGTGAGACCCCGCTTGGAGCTAGCGCGGTTCCAAGACTACTGTGGGAAGCATTTTTAGCGGAGCGAGTTCTCAAAGCGCCACATACAGTTCCCACGCCTGCTCCTTGGGACGCGGCTTATCGACCCGAGGCCTCATCGTTCGAGCACAACATTCAATGGCCCCAGCCTGAAGCGCAATTCCCTGGTGGAATTACGTTCGTCGCCTCTAACCGGCTCTGGAAGAATTCAACTGGCCAGCTCGGGCTCACGAACATTTCGCCATACGAGGATGGCTTCACGGCCGGTACCTACAGGGTCACCGAATGGACCAACGTGGACACTGGAGCGTCAAAGATACTCGTCCCCACCCAGTTCGAGCTCCTGCGTTACTTCCCCACGAAGTACAAGGCATCGTCCCCTCTTGCTGAGCGCGTGCTAGGCCAGGTTACTACCGTTGTTCCGGGGACTCGCCAGATCCTGCCCCTGGAGCTGGATGACGAAGTCAACATCCTGGATTACCGCTTCCGTGACTCGGAATTCCCCTGGCTGTACGTGGTCTACGCGGTTACGAATAAAACCTGGAAATCCACCAACGACTCATTGGTAAGAGAGTTGATCGGCCCTTACAAGACGAACGAGATTCGCGCGCGGTCAATGCGGCCCTACCGGCCGACCGCGCCCTCCCCCCGGGAGGCCGAGCGGCGGGTGTATGTGCGGTTCCTCTTGGTTCTGGTATTGGCGATCGGGCCCATCGCTGGACTGTTAGCGTGGAAACTAAAACATAAGCGCCTAAGAAAGGCAGCAGAAACAAGTTAAAAAGAACGGATAATAATATGAAGAAATCAGGAAAGTGTATGAGAAATCGGCTTATCAACAGGGTCAGCGTACTTGGAATGTATTGGATCGGAGCACTAGTGTTACTATTCGGATCTATGGCTAGTGGAATCAACGCGAGGAACTGGTGCTACTTCAAATGCGCCCAGAACGGGGTGGCCCAGAAAACCCAGGCAAGCGACGTGTGCCTCGCGGTCGGTGAAGACCCATGCGTCGGAACTTGCAGCGAATATACGTACACGGCCAACATTACGTGTTATAACTGCGACTTGACCACTTCCAGTTCGACCTGCACCCCGGGCGGCTTCATTCCTTTGGTGCCAGCTAGCTATTACGAGACTAGTTGCGGCGTGGACTTTTTTGGTTCTTGCATTTGCATTGAACCTTGGATTCTCAGAGACAACAATACGGGCTTCTCATGCTACACTAGCGTTGCAAGCACTAACTCTGCATGTGTTGTGTGGTAAATGATTGAGCTAGGAATGGATGAGGGCTGTCGGGGTAATCCTTGGTGTTTTGCGCCGCTAGTTGCTGGACTTCGTCGCTTGCTTGACGGTATGGGCTTAGCGTGCGGAAGAGGCCAGCTCACCGAACGGCGAAGGGAACGCCCGTGAGCGACTCGACAACACTAGTATTGCGAACCGAGCAAGGCACGCTTATTATGAAACTGGCTTTTGAACGCTTGTTCCTTTTCACCGCTGGGCTCGCGCTCGCAGCCACCGCCTTTGGGAAAGCCTTCAGCGCCATCGGCCCAGCCCGGGCCCTGGATGCTCTGGACCCCCTTGTTGGGATGCCGTTCCGCGAACTCCTGCTGCTGGTGGGCCTGGTTGAGCTGCTCATCGCCTTCTTCTGCCTTTTCACTGACAAGCGGCGGCTCAGCTTGCTTGCGGTGGCGTGGATCTCCACGAACTTTCTCGTGTATCGGCTCGGGATGTGGTTCATCGGCTGGCACCGGCCCTGCGGCTGCATGGGGAGCCTGACCGACCTCCTGCACATCTCCCCGAGGCTTGCGGACAACATTATGAAGGGCGTGCTGGCGTACTTGCTGATTGGCAGCTACGCCCTCCTGTTCGCGCAGTGGCGGCAGCGACGCGCTCAGGGGCGGGCTGTCGCGCCGGAGCAGGCGAAGGCGACGGTGCTGGTTGCATGAGTTGTCTCGTTACATAAGTTACATGAGTTACATGGGTGACAAGGGTTACGCGGTTATGCACCGTTCCGTTCGCCCGGTCCGAGGCGCATTTACGCTGATCGAGCTGCTGGTGGTGATTGCGGTCATCGGGATTCTGGCCGCACTGCTGCTGCCGGTGCTGGTCCGGGACAAGGAAAAGGCGCAGGGGATCGCCTGCATGAGCAACTCCCGACAACTGGCTCTGGCCATGCAGCTCTATGCCCATGACTACCAGGACCTCTACCCGCCCAATCCCGACGACAGCAATACCATGGACGGCTACAACTGGTGCCCGGGAAAGGTGTCGGGCGGTTTCGCGGGCACACCACCCGGCCCGGACACCTTCAACCCCACCATCCTCAAGAATGAAAAGAAGTGCCTCATTGCCCCCTACGTGAAGAACATTGCCATTTTCAAATGTCCCGCCGACCAACGCAACGGATTGTACAGCGGCACTGACCCTTCCCTCAGGGGGAAGGTCGTCCCAGCAGCGCGAAGCCTTTCCATGAACCAAGGCGTCGGCACCATTGATCCCGCATTTGACGCGCATCCCGAGGCGCGAGATCACGATGGCGTGCCCAGACTGTCCGTGAATGGCCCGTGGCTCAACGGCCATGGCACCCACCGCCGCAACCAGCCCTACGCCACCTTTGGCCGGACCACCGACTTCAACCGCGTGAGCGCCTCCCAGATCTTTCTCACGCTGGATGAAAGCCCGCGCAGCATCAACGACGCCGCGTTCGGCGTCAGCGCGGGCGTGGCGATGTGGGTGGATTTCCCGGCTAACTTTCATAATCATGCCTGCGGCTTTTCTTTCTGCGACGCCCATGGTGAAGTCCACAAATGGCGCACCGGTGCCCTGAACATCCCTAATGACACCCCGTTGACCCCTGGGGTCGCCCCCAACAATGCCGACTGGATCTGGCTGAAGGACCACGCGACGGTGCGGGTGCAATGAGAGTGTTGTGGAGAAATGTGCGTTCCCGGCCGCTGGGCGTCGTGGTAGCAATCGCGGCGCCGCTGGCGGTGGTTCTCTGGCACCTGCTCGCCCTGGCCGCCCGTCCGCCGCATTTGAACCAGGTCGTCGCCGAGTTGGGTTCGACCATGCGCTTTGTCACCAATCCCAGCCCCAACCATGCCGGCACACGACTCGTCTTCATCCAGACTACGGAGCACGGTTACGGCGTGTACCTTTCCGAAGCCCCGGGCCGGCGAAAGCTCCTCTTCGAGCAACCCAACCTGGGGGCAGGCTATAGCGCCTTGGACGAGGCCCTGCTGGGATGGTCGCCTGAGGACGAGTATTTTGCCTACTGTCGCCACACTGTTGGCTGGGAAATTGTCATCTGCGATGGCAACACCGGCGCCCAAGCCGGGGTGGTGCCGGTCAGCTCCCTGGTCTCGGCTGCCGTTTGGCTCGAGCCCGAAGTCTTCGCCGTGGCCGACGACCGGCGCGTGGTGAGCACCGTGCGGCGTCATCACGACCAATGGGTACAGCCGCTGCCGTTCAAGTGCTTCGCTTCTCCAAACCCCGGAACCGAAACTTCGAACCGGTCTGACGAGCGGGCGCGCGCCGCGCAGCCCGACCTTCCTATCCAGGGCCTCGCCGCTTATGGCCCCGATGCCGTGGTCTGGCAGCAGGGCGGAACGCTTTTTGCCTGCGGCCCCGATTCCGACGCCCCGGTCAGGGTTTGGGAATCCGAACCCGGCAACAGGCTGCTGGAATTCGCCGCCGCCCAACCCCGCAAACTGCTCGTACACTGCCGAGACGCCCGTGGCGAGTACCTCGCGCGGTGCTACGCGACCAACCAACTCCGAGACGTTATCCGCATCCAGGGCAAGGAGGCCCATCCGAACCATCTGATGCTCCTTAACAATGGCGAAGGCTACGCCTATTTCACCCAGACCACCGCAGAGCCGGACCGCCTGCTGATCAAGCCGGATGGCACCCATCCGGCGACGGAAGTCCGGTGGCAGGACCAAGTCAGGTATTTTGCCGCGGGCAAGGACGCGGTTTATGTGGTCAACTCGCTCAACGACCAGCCGCCCGGAATCTGGCGATGCGAGGCCGCCTCTGGCGCGACTGAGTGCGTCGTTCCTAACTTCGAAAGACCGTTCCGTTACGTGCTCAACAGCCATATCGCTGTTGAGGCCATCACTAACTCCGTCGGAGAAGCCCTGACTTGTTACGTCATGGCGCCGGCCCATCTGACGGGCCGGCGCCAACACCCACTCGTGATCGGCATCCTCGGCAACCAGGAAATGGGATTCACCTGGAGCGCCAATCACGAGGCCATCGCCAACTGCGGCGCTTTCTTCACCACGGTTGACCGACGTCAACGCGACTACGCGAAGTGGGCCGACGACGCCTTCGCCGCCTACGAAGCCCTGATTAAACGCCCGGAGATCGATGCCAACAAAGTCTATCTTTACGGCGACTCCGCCGGAACCTCCATCGTTTACGATCTTCTCAAACAGCATCCCAAGCTCTGGCGCGGAGTCGTCCTGTTCAGCCCGACGCACTTTCCAGCGCCGTCCCAAATTCGCGGCTTAAGAATATTCATTGATAACGGCGGGGCCGACCCCAACTTCGGTCAACGAGGCATGGAAGTCCCGATGGACTTTCAGGACTACGCCGCCAAAGCCGGAATCCCGATCACACTCCTCATCCACCCCGGCCTCGGGCACGTTTTCCGAATGCCCGCCGGCGAACGAGAGCGGATGCGCGAAGCCCTGATTTTCCTGGGCCGAGGCTGATCTATGAATCCCGCGCAAACAGATACTCGCCCAGCCCCCCCGTCCGCCCCCCTCGGCCAAGCCAGCCCGGACATCACCCATCACGCATCACGGCTCACGTTCGTCTTCACCCCCTCCGCCGCGGCCCTCCTCC
>Ga0118677_10011881_pt1 | contig 12914 bp, 12 predicted proteins | sample AliMusrvi5mmetaG_FD_86154 | JGI IMG/M metagenome (GOLD analysis project Ga0118677, IMG submission 86154)
ATCATCTCTTTATGTGAAAAGAAAATATATCAATATAGCAACGGATATGGCTCCACCCGCTGCGATGATGATTTGGCGTTTCTGCACTGGTGTAGCTGCTTGGTACTGCCGGACAATGAAATAGATCGAAAAGATTGACACCAGTCCGAAGATAACAAAAAGTGCTATAGGCATATATGGGGTGGCGTAATTGTTGAACGTTTGCTGTGATGCCAGCCGCGATGTTGAAGTGAAGTTGGTTGGTGAAAGGATAGGCTCCAGCGGCTTGGCATCCACGATTTGTTCGGCTTGCTGGTGAGCGACTTCACCTGGCATTAAGCGCTGATGGGAAGTGCCCGAATAGTGCAGCTAGAGCGGCAACCGTATCTCCACCGACATCGCCGCACCCTGCGGTTGCCTTGGGAGCTTGGATTTCCTTAGTTAGCAAAGATTCAAGCGAGCCTCTCATGAAGTTCAAGAGTTCCTTCTCTGCTGCACTATCCTTCACAAATTCGTAAATAGAACCTCCGCACATCGTCTTCATTAGCTGAAAGGTCCCGCGATCCGGTTTATCTTCTTGCTTGCAGTGTGGCTTGAATAAAATTATCTGCATTCTATCGCCAATGACGATCAAGAAACTAATGCTTCCTTCTTTATTCAGCGAAGCTTGAGCAAGGTGATCATTCCCTTCGACCTGGAACTGAGACGCATCCCGCAAAAAGACAACTGCGGCTGCTTGCTCCCTTGGGGGGGGCGAAGGTACAACAACTCGCGGCGGCTTGTTCCAGTAGGCAATAAGTTTGTTTTGTTCTTGGCCTACTGCTAGACCCGTAATCATGAAAAGCAAGATTGGTAGGCTCCGATTTCTCATATTGATATTTTTAGCCGAACAGTGTAATTAGTACGGGCTAGAAAGTGGCCCAAAATCAGGGTTTTGTCGAGTCTAATGGTTTGAGTGTTGTCTAACAGACTGGAAACCAATAGCTTGCGGATTTGTAACCGATAGTTTATGACTTGGGAAGCCTAATGAAATGGGGAGCATTTCGGGGCATTTGGCTTTCGGGTTATTCCGGCTAATGAGGGGTGATTATCACCGATGGCTGAGGGCTTTCACCCCTGTAGGATTTCCCAAAATCTAAAGTCCTCAATCCATCCTTTTCCCCATGTTCCCCTGCAAATCGCCCTGAAACGTCCCCCTTCAATATGAATCCACTCGCCGCCATCGCCGCCCGTCTCCATGACGCCATGCTCGCCGGGGCTGCCTTTGCTGCCACCCTTCAAGACGAAGCCGCTTGCCCGCAATGACTTGGAAAGCCTTCAACGCCGCGGCTATCATCTCAGCCACTTGGTAAGATAAGGATTAGAACAGGTGCTCTGAATCTAGGGTTGCCAGTGCGGAATTGATGTGGTATTTCCCTACCCATGCGTGCATTAACATTTGGCTTGGCAGCGGTATTGATTCCGGCATGGAGCTTGCTCGCGGGCGAAACTCCCGCAACTCCCGCAGCGACCGAGGTGGAAAAGCCTCCGGTTACCGAGGTGGAAAAGCCTCCGATTGCGGTCAAACCACTGATCGCTGTTTATGACTTGGCAGGCAAACTCGTCGAGGCTGGCCAGCACAAGCAATCGCTGCTGGATATGGATACCTCACGGCCGCTCACCTTGTTTGATTTGACCAAAAGCTTGGGCCGGGCGCTGACGGATTCCGCTGTCAAGGCCGTGGTGCTCGATGCCGATGGCGCAGAGTTGGATTTTGCTCAAATTCAGGAAATCCGCACTCACCTGCTCGCACTGCGCGAGGCAGGCAAGGACGTGTGGCTGTACAGTGAACATCTATCCAACAGAATCGCCCTGCTTGGCTCGGCGGCCAATCACTTTGCGCTGATGCCGGAAGCCGATTGTGCCTTCAACGGCATTTACGCGGAATCGATGTATTTCAAAGGTCTGCTCGACAAGCTGGGGGTGCAAGCCGATGTGATTCACATTGGGGATTTCAAGAGTTATGGGGAAACCTACTATCGAAGTGGACCGAGTGACTATGCCAAGCAGCAGGAAGAAATCCTTATCTCCTCAATCTTTGAACAACTCGTCGAACAGGTCGCCAGCGGTCGAAAACTGCCTGTGGACAAGGTCAGCAGCCTCATCGACGACGGTGCCCTGACCGCCGCCGGAGTGGTTGCGGCAGGGCTCGCCGACGAGGTTCTTTACCGCACCGAATTTGTTAAGAAATTGCGCGAGACGTATGGCAAGGAGGCCAAGTTTGATCGCAAGTACCAACTTCCTGACCTGGACGGGCCGGACATCAATGGCTTGCTCGATGTCTTCCAATTGATGTTCCGCAACAAGTCCGACGCCTCCAAATCCAAAAAAGATTACGTCGCTGTGGTCGCCCTCGACGGTGATATCTCCGATGAATCGGTGGCCCCGGTGCGCACTCAGATTCTCAAACTTATCAAGGACGAACACGCTAAAGCCCTGGTGCTGCGGGTCAATTCACCCGGCGGTTCGGCGCTGGCCAGCGAGGTGCTGTGGGAGGCCGCGGACCAGTGGAAGCGCGGGGGACGGCCGTTGGTGGTGTCGATGGGTGGCGTGGCGGCCAGTGGTGGCTACTATGTTTCCAGTGGTGCTGACCGGATCTTTGCCGAACCCGGAACCATCACCGGGTCGATCGGCGTGGTGGGCATGAAATTTGTTCTCAGCGGTGCCTTGGAGAAACTCGGTATTACGACTCATGCCATCCAACGCGGCAAGAACGCCGGTGCCATGAGCATGACCCGCGAGTATTCCAAGGAGGAAGCGGAGATGATTCGAAAGTCGATGAGCACGGTTTATTCGACCTTTAAAAAACGCGTGACCGATGGCCGCGGCAAAGCCTTGAAAGGCGATTTGGAGCCCTTGGCCGGCGGCCGCGTCTATAGCGGCAAGGATGCCCTCGCCATCGGCTTGGTGGATGAACTTGGCGGTTTGCGCGAAGCGATCATTCACGCTAAACGCAGCACCAAACTGCCCAAGCTCGATGTTCGCCAACTGCCCGAACCCAAAAGCCCCATCGAAGGTCTCTTTGCCAAACCCGATAAGGACGAAACTGAGATTATCCGCGCCGGCCACGCCCCATCGGTGAGTCTTCAGCTCCACCAGTGGCTTGCCACCGGCGGCCTCCTCGAGGCCCTGCCACCGTCCGCCCGCGCCGGGGTCGTCCGCCTCGCCGGGCGCATCGACGCCTTCAAAGGATCGCCGATCCTGCTGCTAGGGCCAGAGCTCAATCTGCGTTGGTGAGGCATCGCGCAATGCGTCTGGACGGTCACAGAGCGCCCAACACTGTCCATTTAGCGCTCTCTGGCGGAAAATGGGCATCTTGCCCACATTTGCCCATGAGATGAGCAAGAGAAGGCCGCTAGACGGCTGGATTTGCTCCGCGCATGGGCGAATGGCGGCGAGGACGCCACCACTCCTTGAAGGGCACTCAAGGAGAGTGGGCATCTTGCCCACATTTGCCCATGAGATGAGCAAGAGAAGGCCGCTAGACGGCTGGATTTGCTCCGCACATGGGCGAATGGCGGCGAGGACGCCACCACTCCTTGAAGGGCCCTCAAGGAGAGTGGGCATCTTGCCCACATTTGCCCATGAGATGTGCAAGAGAAGGCCGCTAGACGGCTGGATTTGCTCCGCACATGGGCGAATGGCGGCGAGGATGCCACCACTCCTTGAGGGGCCCTCAAGGAGTGTGGGCATCTTGCCCACATTTGCCCATGAGATGTGCAAGAGAAGGCCGCTAGACGGCTGGATTTGCTCCGCACATGGGCGAATGGCGGCGAGGACGCCACCACTCCTTTGAAGGGCACTCAAGGAGAGTGGGCATCTTGCGTGTGATGGAAGCCTATCCTCCGACTGAGTCAACGGTCTTGCACAGAGCGCCCCCACGATACTCTCAATCAATGGGTCCTATCTAGCGGGGCGTGCCTCAGACCATGCAAAATTCGAAGAGGACTTCGGCGTGAGTCAGCCGAACGATTGGTGATTGGTGATTTTTGAAGTGAGCTTGAAAGTGCGCCCTGCCCCAATCAAGCGCACATCAACCATCGGAGTTCAACAATCGTCAATCGGTAATCGTTCGAATTACCGCCGCCGTCAAGGCAGCCCTTCTCCATCGAGACCGACCCGGAGCGCGAGGTCAGCAGCCATTGACCGCTTCCGGCGGAAAAATGGCCGTTGTCAAGATTCGGGACTTCACGGGTGCGGCAATCCATGAATAATGCGACCGTGCCGCTACCCAAACCCTTTGAATCCCTCTGCAATTCCCGTGTGGTTCCAACGGGCGACGCGCTGGCGGATTTGCTTGTGAGCCAGGCATTATCCGCAGCCTCGACGTCGGCTGGCATGAGCAGTGGCGTCGCTCTAGCCTGCGCATTTGATCTGTTGGTCGCAGCGAGGTTTCATAACGCGATCAAACCTGAAAACTGGCTGTGGTGTCCCGAATGTGAAAGGGATTTTCATCCGGTTCTAAATGCCTGTCCTGGATGCAGCCTGTCCAATCGCTTCATACACTTTAGCGGCAATAAACCCGGCTCGGGGATTATTGGCCCGGTCACCTCGGCATCGCTTCAGGACTTGCTCGCGTCACTGTTTCGCTCGCGAGGGGAATCCCATAAAGAAGTTTACGTCTGTCGCGAACCGGCCGATCTCGCAATTCTCGACACGGCGGCGCATGCGGCATTTTTCTGTGAGGTGAAAGCCGCCCCGCTTTTTACGGCACCGTGCTCGGTCGCTCATGCGACAGAAACTTTCGCCGTGAATGCCACACTCCCACTCAATCATAGGCAAGGCACGATGCGCCGTTTTCATCAACTGGCGGTTTCGCTTTTAATCCCGACCGCGGAAGGGGCCTATTACCTGCCGATCAGCGGCACTTCTCCCGGTGAACGCCAGTGGGCCGAACTGGGACTTGCGGCCACCCTGAGAAATGATCCGACGATTTTTCCGAAAGTTGCAAAGGCGTGGAGCTGCCTGTGGAATCTCTACAAAACAAAAAACACGGCGGATCCGCGGATTTGGTTCACGGGCGGTTGCGGCAGACCGAGAAATCCCGGCGAGGGCTGGCCAACCGATGCAGCAGGCAAACCCTTGGGGGCGATATCGGATGGCAAGACCAGCGTTGGCATGGATCGAACGGATGACATCAAGAAAAGCACTTTCCAGGTTTTGAAACTCGGCGTGGAGCATCGCGGCCACTTGGAATCCAGTAGTTGGAAAATCGGCATCGGACTTTTGGGCAATCTTCCCGCAGCACGACACTACGCGGATTACCTGGCAGGTTACGAGGAAATCGCCTGGTCGAGAACACCAGCCAACGATGCACCCCGCCAATGGGCAAATTTATTCGACGCCGTGGCTTCGTTTACCGAGAGTCGATTTCGGGCACCATTTCTTTCTGGACTTCTCATTTTTTGAATTTATTGTTCCTAAGAACACTATGAACGCACACATTCCACGCAAGGTCGGGGCCGATGTCCAGCGACGAATCAACGCGCTGGGGGTCGGTGAAAAAATGCAGGATCTTCCCGAGGAACTTTGGCACCCGAGCTTTCGCTTCTACGTCAAGGAAGATCCAAACCGCAAAGGCGGCCCCAATTTGCGCTTGATCCGTCTCGACCCAGCCAAGCCATCCCTGACGGTGACCGGATACATCTTCAACAAATTCGTGCATCCCCGCGAAGATCGTTACATCACCCCCCGTGAGGCTGCCCGGCTTCAAGGCTTCCCGGACAGTTGGATTTTTCAAGGCACCCTCACCAGCGTCCAACGCCAAGTCGGCAATGCGGTGCCGATCCCTCTGGCCCAGGCCGTGGCGCAGGAGATGCTAAGGCATGGGCGTGCCAACAAACTCTTCGCTTCCAAACGGCCGCAGGTGTTGAGCCTGTTTTCCGGGGCTGGTGGTTTGGACCTCGGTTTCCAGCAAGCATCCGCAGGGCGTTTGAGCTGGGATTTGCGGGACGCCGTGGAATTTGACCATGACAGTTGCGCGACACTGAGGAGGAATGGTCACGAGAACCTTAAAGTTCATCAGCGCGACATCAGGCATTTCAAGGTGACTGAGTTGGAAGCCATGCCGGACGCCATTATCGGAGGGCCTCCATGCCAAGCCTTCAGTCAGGCAGGCCATCAGCGAGGCACAGCGGACGATCGTGGCCAAATGGTCTATGAGTATATCCGCTGCATCGATGAGGCTCGCCCGAAATGTTTTCTGCTGGAAAATGTCTCCAATCTGAAATCCATTGATGGCGGGCAGTTGCTGGCCCGAATCATTTCGCAACTCCGTAGCCTGGGCTATATGGTTTCCCATTCAGTTCTGAACGCCGCCGAGTATGGGGCACCGCAACTCAGGAAACGACTTTTCATCGTGGGTTTCCGCACGGATTTATGTAACACACCGTTTGTTTTCCCGGTGCCGACGCACAGTTTGGAGTCGGCGTTTGGGACTTTGCCTTATGCGACAGTCGGCGATGCTTTCATGCAATTGCCAAACGCCAACCCTGTTGAAAAAAAACCGGATGTTACGGCCCTTGCCTGAGGACCGATTTTTCGGGGATGCATGGAGGCAAATTGGTCCTTGATACGCCTGCGGAAAGGAGGCAATTTTTCTTCGTCATGCGTTACTTCATTTCATTTCTCATAGCCCCGCTTGCATTTGCCCACCCCGATCCCGGCACCAAGCCGGGCAATGATCCGCAGACGGCTGTGCGGACTGGCAATGGGGCATGGTCCTACGAGGCGGTGCCTCATTGGGGCGAGTTGCCGGATGGCAAAATCATCGGCCCGACACACGGTGGGGTGGTCGTGGATGACTCGACCGGGCTGATTTATGTATCTACCGACTCCGCGCTTTCGGTGATTGTGTACCAGCCCGATGGCAAATTCATTCGGACGATCGCTCCGGAATGTCGTGGATTCCACGCCTTGGCGATCCGTCAGGAAGATGGCAAGGCCGCGATTTACGGGGCCCAACTGAATGGCAATACGCCGCCGTTGCGCGTTTGCAAAATCGATACCGACGGAAAATTGCTTCTCGAGATTCCGAATGCGAGCACTGGCGAAGTGCCCGGTGGTTGGGGAGGTGTCACCGGAGTGGCAGTTGCCCCGGACGGTTCGATTTTCGTTTCGATGGGCTATGGTTCAAACATCATTCACAAATTTGACGCGAAGGGAAAAATCATAAAATCCTTTGGCAGCAAGGGCGAGGATGAGAAGCAATTCAACACTCCGCACGGATTGGCCATTGATACCCGATTTGGGGAACCCCGTTTGCTGGTGGCGGATCGGGAAAAGCGTCGGCTCGTGCACTTCGATCTTGAAGGGAAATGGATTGGGGTTCACGCCAGCAATTTGCGCCGTCCTTGTTCCGTGAGTATTTTCGGCGACGTTCTGGCTGTTGCCGAACTTGAATCCCGGGTCACGATTATCGATAAGACCGGCACGCCGATCTCGTTCCTCGGTGACAATCCGAATCAGGCTCAATGGGCGAATTTCGGGGTTCCGCCTCAAGACCAACGGTTGGGGATCTTCACCGCTCCGCACGGACTTAGCTTCGACAAAGCGGGAAATCTCTATGTCCAGGATTGGAACCAAACCGGCCGCGTCACCAAGTTGAGCAAGCTGTAAGACACCTGATCCTGGTTCAGCGGGTGTCGGGAAAATTCAGCAGCCAGAATCCTGCGAGAATGGGCTAACCGATGATGTGGTGCTTGCCAGCGGTGCGGCCGTCGCTACGATGAAGGCATGACTCGCACATGGATTCGCAGATGGGTTTGGATGGTTTGGATGGCCTGGCCGGTTCCCGCGTGGGCGGCGGATTACGTGGTGATTGTGAGCCAGGCGACGTCGGCCGATGCACCGTGGCGGGCGGTGGCCGATGGTCTGGCTAAAAAACATGGCGGCGAGGTGATGGAGTGCAAGCAATCGCCGCTGGAATTGCGGGAGCGGCTCGCCGGTGAGCACGCTCCTCGCTGGCTCGCTTGGGTGGCCCGGCCGCAAGAGCTCGGCGCTGGCCCGGTGGCAGTGATGCATCGATTATCCCGTGCGCTGGATGGCGACCCGTACACCGATTGCCGCTGGGGCATCGTGACCGGCGGCAGCGCCGAGGTGGCTGCGCGGGTGGTGGCGGAGGAGAAACCCTTGGTGGTTCGCGAGGTCGGCGGCGGCACGTCCTTCGCCAGCGAATGCGTCACCAGCGGCCGCTGGTTTTCCGAATTCAAAGCCGCCGAAGTCTGGGTCAAGCCTGCCGGCGGCAAGGCCAGTTTGGTGGTCGGCGAGGCCGACTCCGTGCCCGCCATCGTGCACTACCTCAACGAAGGAAAGCCCGATTGTTTCATCACCTCCGGCCACGCCAGCGAACACGATTGGCAACCCGGCTACGGCTTCCGCGACGGCACCTTCGCCGCCAAACATGGCACCCTAACCGGCATGGCGCTTGACGGCTCCACGCACCCGGTCCACTCGCCAAATCCAAAGATTTTTCTAGCGGTGGGCAATTGTCGTGCCGGGAACATTCCGGCCAGCGACGATTGCATGATGCTTGCCTGGATCGGTTCGGCCGGCGTCCGTCAATCGATCGGCTACACCGTCAATACTTGGTTTGGATATGCCGGCTGGGGCGTGCTGGATTACTTCCTCGAACAACCCGGCCGCTTCACGCTGGCCGAAGCATGGTTGGCCAACGACCACGCGCTCGTTTGGCAACTCGGGCAGTTGGACAAGTCGTTGCTGACTAAAAACGTCGAACCTGGCACAACCGTCGGCAACGGCACCGCCGCCGGACTGCTGCATGACCGCGATGTGACCGCGTTTTACGGCGACCCGAAATGGGAGGCGCGGATGGCTCCGGGGCCGCTGCGCTGGAGTGAGACTCTAACTGAAAATCCAGCAGGCGAGTTCACCTGGAAAATCATCCCGCAAGCCGGGCGCGAGACATTTGCCACGGTTGACGGCAATGGATCGACCCGCGGTGGCCGCCCCCTCATTGTCTTCCTGCCGCGTCGCCTGGCCGCGCCAGTATTGCTGGAAGGGGCGAGCTGGAAGCCACTCTTGGCGGATGATTTCGTGCTGCTGCCCAACCCCGGCACGGCCACCGATCCGCCTCCTGAGATTGTAATCCGGTTTCGGGCCGCTTCACCTGCCCCACCCTCACACAGCGCCGCGAGTCCAAATGTGGAGTGATTAATCTTGATTTCCGCCGGGGGCTGCTTAAACTCCACTCATGGAAAGCATTCACGGGCACGACGTCATCGAGATGATTCAACAAGCAGACCACGGGTTTTCCCGGGTGGAACTGGTAAGTGCCATCGAAACCAAATTCGGGACTGATACGCGGTTTCACACGTGTTCGGCCGAAAATCTGACTGCCGAGGGCTTGGTCGAGTTTCTGGCGGCCCGGGGCAAGTTTGTCGGAAACGACAACGCCTTGGCCATCGATCCGTCCAAGGTCTGCCAGCACTAACATCTTTCCGCCAGCCGCGCCTGGATACGGCCCAGCAAGTGCTCCAAACGCGGCATCGCCACCCCGGCCTGCTGCCCGCGCCGCAACGGCTCTTCCCAAATCGGCCCCACTTCCACCTCCTGCCCATCGAGAAAGTCGATCAGGCTCGATGGCCGGTACGGGCCCATCGGCAGCGTGCGCCTGATGTTGGATTCTATCAAATCATCGGCCAGCGGAAGACCCAGCGCCCGCGCCGCGGCGATCACTTCAGCCATCAGCGCGCGGACCTCGGCCTGTGTGTCGGCTGAGGCTAGCAGAACGTCTGTGGTCACCCCGCCTTCGGCCACTGCCAGTCCGTTGAATGGCACGTTCCACACCAGCTTTTCCCACTGCGAAAGCGCCAAATTGGCCACGGATTCCGAGGGGATTCCAGCCGCCTTGAAGCGCCGCGCCAACACCGCCGAACGGCCCCGCCCATCCACCTGCCACTCGCCTAACGAAACCCGGCCGCCGGCGCTGTGCCTCACCTGACCCGGGGCCAGCCGGTTGATGCACACAAAGCACAAGCCACCTAACACCCGGTTCGGGCCGACGATAGCGGCCAACTCCTCACAATTGCCCAGGCCGTTTTGCAGCGTGAGCACCTGAGTTTCGGCATGCAGCAGTGGCGGCAGCACGTTGGCCAGTTCGGCGTTGGCGGTGGTCTTCCAAGCCACGATGACCAGATCGACCGGGCCGATGTCCCGGGTGCTGCGCCAGCCGGCCACCCGCGGCAAATGGAAATCCCCGTGCACACTTTCCACTCGCAGGCCGTTGCGCCCGATCGCCTCGAAATCCCGACGCAACAAGAATCGTATATCTTCTCCGGCCTGTGCCAGCCGCCCTCCGTAATACAAGCCGAGCGCCCCGGCGCCGACCAAGGCCACAGTGTTGAAATCCCAGCTCACTCGTCTTTGAAGGCTTCGGCCCGCCGCCCATCAATGCAGCGCGTCAGCCATTGAATGAGTTTTTCCGCTTCGGCCGACTCGTTGCGCATGGTTGTTAGAGCGGCCCAGTCGAGATGGGGGCGCGAGGTGGGCGCGGCGAGCCGGTTGATGTCGAGCTTGGCCATGATGGCATCGCTCTCAACCGGATGGGCGTTGAGAATATTCTCCGGCCTCGGCAGTTCATCCAACATCTCTGGAGTTAGCCCGAACGATGTTACTCCAACTCCGAAAGCCGCGCTGAGGCGCCGCAAACTATCTGCGAGAGCCTCATCTTGGATGGGAGCCGCATACACGAGTTCACCGCCCTGGGACCACATTGACACCGACAGGGTTTGGAAAAAATCCTCGCGATACGTTTGCAGCGATGGCTGAATGCGCAGTCGCGCCGCGTGCAAACGAAACGGCGCTATGCCCAAGCGCTGCTTGAGCGCGAGCATCGTTTCATCCAGCGTCATCTCCTCGTCCGGCGAACCGCCCGTCTCCCAGTCCACCAGCACCAACTCCGGGTATTTCCACAGATTGCCTAACGGCGAATCCTTGGCAAACGCATGCCGGAACACAAACGGAAATCTCCCGTTGATCTCAAAGTAGCGCGTCACCACCGCCCGGAACTTGCGGTTGCGCAACATGACCGTGTCCATCTCCGCCGGATCGCTTGATAGATCGTCGAGGCGCCCTTGGATGAGCGACAGCAATTCCTGTGCCCCCGAGAGTGCCGGCAACGGCGCGCTCCGCCGATAGTAGCCCTGCCCCTTCTCCACCTTGGCGATGGGTGAGCCGGGATCGCACGACATGATGGAAAAATGATATCGCAGCGAGGCATCCGAATAGTTGCCGGTGAGTTGCAGCCGCGTCACTCGTATCAGCTCGGTCCCCTTGATGGCCTCAACAGGATTGCTAGGCAACAGGGTCGGCAAAATATCCGTTAGTTGTTTGCGAAGACTCATGGGGATTCATAACGACGTCACCGCCGCTGCGCAGCATCCAAAGTCGCATTGGCTCATGCATCAAGCTCCAAAATGCCGCATTTAAAAAAATTTCCGCACCGTTGGGTTCTAAATTTTTCAATATTGCAATCTGAGGGCTTGTCCGGAGTGCGGTGGTCCGCCATCGTCGTGCCGATGAAAATGAAATTCGCCGCGCTCGCCATTGCCTTGGTTTCCAACATAGCTGTGCATGCTGAGGCACCGAATGCGCGGGCCATTCTTGAGGGTGCGAGAATGGCTGCGAGCCTCACGCAGCTCGACGAGGGGCTCAGTGGCAATTTGAAAAAAGATGGCAAGGCGGTGCCGGTGACGCTTTTCCTGAAAGGCAAGGATATTCAGTTTCAGATTGATGAGAACAAGACAGCTCCGCAAATTTTTCATTTACGGCTCAATGACAATTCATTTGATTTATTTGAGATCATTGGCGGCAAGACGGTTCGTTTTCCGGATGCCAAGCTGGTTCGATCCATCGCCGGCACCGACGTGACCTATGAGGATCTAGCGCTACGTTTTTTCTATTGGCCCAACCCCAAGTTTGAAGCGGAGGAAAACGTCAATGGTGAGGCCTGTTACAAGCTGCGCTTGGACAAGCCGAAGGACAGCGCCGGGCGCTACTCAGCGGTGTACATCTGGGTTCACAAGAAGTACGGAGCCTTCATGCGTATCCAGGGCTTTGATAAGAACGGCGGTTTGGTCAAAGAGTTCTTGGTGCAAGATGTGATGCAGGTCGCCGACAAAGTCTGGACCTTGCAAAAAATGCAGGTCGCCACCCACGATCCCTCCAACGGCCGCCGCCTGTCCATCACTCATCTGCTCTTCGAGAAACCCAAACGCGCCGTGCCCAAGGGGTTGCGTTAGTGAGGGAAGCCCTATAGCCGCGGCCTGCGGCCATGACTGGCCCAAAATGACAGAACTCAGCGTTCGACTGAGGCCACGTCGAAGCCCTCTTCACATTTCGACTGGTCTGAGACATGCCGCGCCAGAATATCCGCCGCCTTGTAGCGGCGTGTCTATGACCGCCGATGACCCTGAACCGACAATGAACTCGCCTATTTTTTCACTCAGCCCCAGCGAGGGCGGCCAACGCCAACTGGCGTGCCTTGGGCTGGTTGAACTTGGAATTGGTTGCCATGGTGAAGTCAGCTTTGGCTTCGTCGGTATGGCCCAGCGCCCGATGGGCCCGGCCCCGGTTGAAAATCGGGTAGGCATCGTTCGGAGCGAGCCTGATGGCAATGTTATAGGCGGTCAGCGCATCGGCCGCCCGCCCTAACAGCAGCAGGCAATCCCCCCGGCGGTTCTGGGCCTTGGCGGTGAGCGCGGCCCGCTGGGCATGCCCCGGCGGCAAACAATCACCGAGAGCTTCGAGCACCAGCACACAGGTTTGCATGGCACCCTCGACCTTGGGGGACGGACCGCTGGCGTCCTTGAGGTCTTCCTTGGTCAGTTCTAACAATGTATCCAGCGGTCCCGCGGCAAAATCGCCAGGCCCACGGG
>Ga0118677_10011882_pt1 | contig 12913 bp, 19 predicted proteins | sample AliMusrvi5mmetaG_FD_86154 | JGI IMG/M metagenome (GOLD analysis project Ga0118677, IMG submission 86154)
AGACAGCCCAGTGGTGTAGACCCCGATAAATAACCGTTCCTTGGCCTCCTGGACCTCCTTCTCAGTCAAAATTACGAAGGTGTGGTTACAGTTGGAGTGAACATAAAGCATCACAGACCCGTTGGTATTGACATAAGCCCGGCCACAGTTACCATTGAAGTCCCAATCCCCGACATTGTAGTACCCCTCTTTGTGTTCCCTGGGGCCTGAAGATGGAAGAACATTGACAGGTTTCCGACCTTCAAACCGGCTTGTACCAGTCATATCATCGAAACTGTAACCACTAACCGCAACCAACCGACCGGCTTTCGCCAGTTTCAACAGAGTGTCTCGTCGCATAGTGTTTGTTTTCATACCTATACATTGCATAAAAATGACCAGAATACGGAAAGATCTAGGGAATATCAGCCCAATTTTTAGGGTCAGTCATATCCACCTCAAAACCAATCAATTTCCAGTCTACCTCTTCAGCCCAGGCCTTTTCCGGGTCCTGAGGCTTCATAGACCGATGTCCGCACTCAAAAGAAGTTGCCGCATCAGCCCCATTGTCACGTCCGGTCCTGAACCCGGCGGCCCATACGGCCTTCAAAAGTTGTAATGTTTTCTCATCCATAATCCTCCTAGTCTATTCCAGCAAAACCAGGCCCGACCTGATACCAGGTTTCCCCGACCCCTTCAGCCTTCACAGCGTAACAAGTAACCCCACAGATCTTGAACTCCCCGACCATTAAACCAAACGGTGTCCCAATGACCTTTAGTGTTCTTTTGACGACCGTAGGATTACGCATTCCACTGGGTCGATCCATCAAAATCGTCCCCTTAACCTTGAAATCTTTCATATCCATTATTTATTCATCCATTTCTTCGCCTCGATTATTTTATCAGTATATCCATACCGTTTCGACGACTTCGCCCGGACGTAATTCCCCAACCACTTGATTACAAACATTGTCTTCATACCTATACATTGCAGAAACAACTCCATGATACGGAAGAAATTAGGCGGCGATGTCCGCCCCACGAGCCTCATTCACTCCGGCCCAAAATTGGTCCATATCTTTCTCTGATAACCGACTCGCAATTTCATCCAACCGGTCATCATTCTTACCAACTCTGAATCCGTTAGCGAAAAGGCTCCAGATTAAATGGATATTCCAAAACGACACCGTCCCATTCTTGCAAATGCTGATATTCGGCAACTTTATTTTCCCCAAAACCTTGGGACTGGTCTTAGCGAAGGTAACTCCAAGAGCATGACCACGATAATTGCCTGAAATTGTCCAGTTACTATTACCTTGATCAGGATGATGGAGAACTTCCCCAGTCACTACCTTGTATTCACTTGCAACATGATCTGAAATATTTTCATGCGATTGAATCTGGAAATTTCCTTTTACCGCCAAGACCCCCATCGAATACACATCCACTTCGGGAAGAGTCATACTGCGAATTTCAGTCATTCTCTCCTTAAAACTCTTCACCCCGTTAAAGGCCTCGTTCGCAACCTCTCGACGACGCTCATTCGCAATCGTAAGGGCTTGTGCTGACACCGGGTAATTCTTCCATTCCCCGACAGACACCAACGAGTTTTTAACCTTCAAATATTCGACATCCATCGTGCCATCCTCTCGAATCAGATGAATCAGACAAGAACCGAATGAATTGTCGTATTCACCATTCTCTACGAATGTGATGACCTCGGTCCCAATCTTGCAATCCACCTTTTTGGGAACAAGTTCAACGATATCATTTCCAGCCGAGACATACGCAACCCCATCAATCATCACCGCACCGTCATTCCATGTTTTCATTTTAATTCCTGAATTGTTGTTTGTTACCTGCACATCTATACATTGCAGAAACAACTCCAGAATACGGAAGAAATACGGAAAAGAAAAAGGCCACCCTTCCGGATGGCCTCTTCCTTCCCCACTGTCTCGCTCTGTCTCTCCGCTTATGCAGCTACTTGACCGTATTTTTCGTTCAAAATGACTTCAATCTCCCCGAACTTTATGAGCAAAAGGTCCTTAACCCGTTTACTGAAAACCGCTGGGCAACGGCGATATTCACCTTTGGGATCGGTTTTGAGGCGAAACAGAGTCTCTTTTTTGCACATCCGTTTGAATCGGGCATCATTCTCGGCGTCTTGAACCAGACAGGCCAGATGATGATCCAGATCAATCTGACCCATGTCTTGACCTTCAAAGTCCCAGGTTTTTCCCCGAATGGAGTCCCGAATCAACTTTTCCTCGGGATGACACTTGAAAGTGACCGGCTTCCCATCACTGTTGATCCAGTCAACTGAGACATATTTGACGTCCCGGTCTGCCCACTGAACATCCAACATCCCACCGTTACCACTATCAATAAGGAACGCAATCTTCTTGCCTTCCCGATACAACGTCGCATTGTATCCCGGACAATCTTCACCCATGAAACTCTTGATATTTTTGATTTCGTAATTCATTTTAGTGTCTCCTTTGACACCTATACATTGCCGAATCTTTCCCTAAATACGAAAGAAAAAGACTATTTTTTAAGACAAAGGAAGATGAACCAAGAAATGATCCCCAATTCGACCGGGGTGACAAACTTCCATTGGTTAATATGAATCCAGACCATAATCCTTAAAAACAGAGTTTCCCTGATCTTCCCATCCTCCTTCTTAGAATGATCCACATAATAGATGCATATTTTCACAAAATAATACTGAATCCACGAAAATCCCAGCAGGGACAAGACATACCACATCCAGTAAATCGAACAACTTGGAGATGCCAATTTAATGCCGGCCACAATCGCTGATACCATCAAAAGAGAGTTATTAAAATCCTCGTGATTCCGGACTCCCCGGTCTTCCAAATCCTCCATCACCTTTTCATAATCTATACTCATCCTGCCCTCCATACAAATTCGGCTTTGCCCCATCATTCACAATGGGAGCCTCACCTGATCTCCTCCAGATGAGTTTCTTCCCCATGGTAGTCTGTATCCAGCCCTCGATTATGACCCGACCCTCGTGAACGTCATCGTGACAGGAAGCACAGATATAACACCGATTCCACGCCTTATGACAATCAGGATGATCCCGACCATGAATGTGATGCTCTATCAACAACCTTTTGTTTTCACAGATTGGACAGTCCTGAGTCCCGGAACGTGCCGCCTTCCGCTTGTCCTTCAAACTCATGATTTCGGATTATATGTGATCGTGCAATGAGACTCAGTCTTAGGGTTAATGACCTTCAATAATCTGTAGAATGCCGGCATACTCTCTGGCTCCCACATGAAATCATCAACACCAAGTTCCAACAACCGAGCATGAATCTTCTCCTCATTGGCCATTGATATGTATCGAACCAAACGTTGAATGTCCTTATTCCGAGCCTGATGAGTATTCCCCGTCCCATCAATATTCCGATACTGAACATAACACATCTTCGGAATCCTCACCATCCGTGTTGCCAGGAAAGTCCTTACAACCAATTCATAATCATCTGCCACATGCAGTAGATCCCGATGTCCACCGATCGCATCATAGACCGTCTTTCTCCAGGCCCGAATATGATTAGGAGCTGCGACGATATGTCGAATCGTTTTACAGTTAATGTTCGGAGAATTGGCAACCATATACTTGATTCCGCCGTGAATCTCCTCCCGGTAGCTTCCGTAACCCATTCCCCATCCCGGCTGATAATTCCAAGGTGCTCCATCCTCAAAGCACTCTGCGAAGTCCGTATAGACGAACCCGGCCTCGGGATGAGATTGAAAGGCTTCCACAACCCATTGTAGGGCCTTCGGGGTTAATTCGTCATCATGATCCAGCTCCACAAGAAATTGCCCCCTGGAGATGCCACAGGCCGTTCTCTTGACATTCCCGATGACTCCTGAGTGCTTGTGCTCCTTGTAAACCCGGATACGGTTATCTTTGTCCGCCAATTCTGACAACCGTTTGAAAGTTTCTCCGTCATCGTCCGAGTCGTCTACAATCACCCATTCCCATTCCTGATGAGTTTGAGAAAGAAGTGACCTATAAGGTTTCTCGATCTTGTCTCCCGACCGAAATGCCGGGGTAAACACCGAAACCAGGGGCTGATCACACTTCTGAAACACCGTATTATAAAAGAAGCAATTGAACACCTGACTGCCCTTTTCTTCCAAGTCTCGGGTATTGTCGAAATGCAGCCACATCCTCCGAACCAATTCCGATGACCTGTTCAGATTCTTATAAGCATTCAGGTCCCCAAAGGATACGATCGCGACTGGTCTTTCCTTTGCCAGAATGACTCCCAGATCATCATCATTGGGATAAAAACGAAGATCCATCTCCCTTGCCTCGAAATCGGGGGCAGGAGGAGACAATAAGGAAATATCCTTTGCTCCAAAAACACACACTACCGGTAGGTTCGCCATAATTTACCTCAACATCTCTCGAACATTTCTTTCAAATCTTCCCAGTTCCGGGGCAATACGAGCATCTTCTTTCCAATTGGGACCTATTGTCATTTCCATGAAACTGTCCATCTCCGCCCTGGCCTTATCCCTGGAATATCCACACCCTTCCGGATGAGACATTGAAACCGTGCCATCCAGGATGTTCCGTCTCATTGTGCTCCAACTGGCCCATGACATCCAAAGATCCACTCCCCATCCAAACACACTTCTTCCCGGAATGTCTCTCTCTATCTGTTCCATCATATCCCGGCTCATCGCCATTGCGATGCCTTCAAGGTGAAAAACATTCAATATTCGCCCACACGCCTTCTTCTTTGACATTATTTCCCGGAAATAACCGGAGAAGGATGGACTCCAAAGTCCGAAAGGCATTGCTAATTCAATCGCCGCACGATACTCCTCCGCAGTATTCTCTGCCGTCACATCCCCTCCAATGACCCACACAACGTCCGATTTTGTGAATCTGGTCATGACCTCTCTCCAACATCCCGTATAATAGAGGTTCGGATACCATTCTGCCGGGCAAGGCGGACTCATCCCCTCACTGGATGCCACATCCATCACCGTAACATCGAATGTCCCCTTTAACAAGTCATACAACGCCTTAGTCGTCTTAGGCGTGTCGTGACTCATAATGACGGCTTTAATGTTCATGCCTTGTCAGCAATTCTTCCAATGGCTGATACCACTTCTTTCCTGAGATCCCTGTCCCGGCAACAAAATTTGTCATTGGAGACACAGTCCTGTGAATAGAACTTTGAAAACTCCACTCGTGAATGTCGGCTGTGACAAACCGGTCCGTGTTCACACAATTTTCTGCTGGGAACTAAAGCAAAGAATGGCACATTACCACGAAAAGGTGGAAAACATGATGGGGCACGATATGAATAGCACACAACAGCCGGCGTTTTGGTTGTCATCGCCACTGCCGCTGTGTCTCCATCCGAACCCACGAACAAATCTGCCATGCCTATCACCGCGTGAATAGATCCCCAGGTCTGAAGACTACTATGGTCCACCGTCACAACCTCATACCCAAGACTTTTCAGAACCCTGAAAACACCCTCAGATGCTTCGTCACTAATCACGGATGAAGAGAATGAGTAAACCGCTATTGGCTTATCAGTCTTTGGCACCATTAAATTTGCAACTTCTTCATCGGCTTCGGTATGAAACATTTGCATCTTCCAGGTTCCCAGGTTTTTATCTCCGAAAATTGCCTTGGCATACACCTCGACGACCGGGATACCAAGTTCATGCCACCTCACAAGGTTCATATCAAAATACTCACCAACAACAGGGATTGAAATCGCAGCCATCTCGATTTCCGGATTCCCAGTGAAAATCTCCGGGTTGTTTGTCTCGACAAAAACCTTCTGATTGTCATTACGCCGTCTCCATTCCCGGATAATAGCCGAAAGTGCCAGCAACTCTCCCACTTCCCCATCTAACCTGAATATCATAATTCCACCCCAAAATTCCGAAATAGATACGCTCGATTCCTATTGTCATCCTCCGGCGTTGAAGACCGACCAGTCCATCCTGGAATGCTAAGACTCCGGGAAACAACCCCAACACTTTCATATCTCAATGACATCTCTATCATTCCGGCTTCTCCCGTCCTCAAGGCCAGGTTAAACAATCCGGCTTTCTCATAAGTGTCTCGACTTATGGCAAAACACGCCCCTGTGATATGAGGAATTCCTACCATAGAGGTACTCACCCCAATCATTCCTGCTTTTGTTGAAATCATTGACTCTATTACTGCGACCACCGAAGCGTCATCTAAACTCAAGTCACAGTCTATTATACAAATAATTCTCCTGGTGGTTTCCAAGACTCCAAGATTGGCAGACTCCTCAAACGTTTCCCAATTAGAGATGATCGTCTCAATACCCTCTTTTTTCAACATTTCATCATAATGTTTCGCCCGGTCATCATTCCCTATAAGCACACACGAGACATTCTTATAATCTTCCTTCTTCGGCTTCCAGGAGTTAAACGAAAGCTGTAAATTGGGAATTCTCGACTTCCGGACCTCATCTTCAAAGTCTTCTTCCAATAAATACTTGCGTATGACTCCCTGACTCAAACGAACATGCCCATTCTGACTCTGAGGATCACAGTTCGGACACCTTGAACACACTTCCAGCACCCTGGGATGTTTCACTGCTTCTGCCAAAGCATATGGCAATGATTGATTACCGATGAACAACTTGCTTCCCAGGATAAGTCCCGCCATCTCCACCCAAGTCTCTGTAACTTCGTGCCTGATGTTTAAACCTGTCTTCCTTACAAACTCCTCATGTTCTGACTTTAGTCCTACGAATATTGCCCTGTCCACCCATGGAAACAACTCCTTCCAATCAAAAGGAGAATGATATCGGTCACTTCGAGATACCACGATTTCCGCCTTCGATATTACCGGAATCTTGCTCGTCTCAATCCAAGACTTCTCCAGATCGTAGTTGACTCCAAATTTCATAAGATATGCCGAAGACAATGGGATAAACATTGGGTCTAAAGCTCTGAAAAGATCCAAGTCGTAATCAACCTGCTGTCCATCCCATTCCAAAACCTCGTCAATATACGACTGTGTTTTAAAAAAAGCGGTAATGCTCTGGAATTCATCATCCGTCATCTCAATCCCAAAGAAGTGATCTTCCTTCCTGTTTATATATAGTTTTCCTCCTCCAAGTTTTTGAATAGTTGGCAAAGAATAAATCAAATCACCTCTTGCCCCTGAATGCTTAAAGGTTCTCTTTCGGCCATCTGATATTGGCAATTTCCTGATTACCACTTCAATGTCTGCTTCAGCATCTTCCCTGGTCTGATCTATCGCAAACCTGGAGTAATCATAATTGGAGTCCGCCAAATGAATCCGACGAATCTGGACTCCAGGAATACTGGATAGAAAATCCACAATATTGAGGTGATGACTGTGAAGGTCTTTCGATGCCGTTATCGAAAATGACCACTTATGATCCGTGTTGAAAATAGAAGGCCATTTACAAGCCTCGTAAAGTCTGTGATCCGGGACAGTTATAATCATATGCCCGCCCTCTTTAAGCAGATAATACCACCCAAGAACAGCAGTCAATATGGATTTCTCGTGTTCCAGACATCCACAAACATTGATGAATTCGAAAGATCCTGACTTGAACTTCCTTAAGTCATGCCGGTAATCCCCGGTCCCTCGTCGAAGTTCGGAAATTTGATGATACATCTCTGTCGATATCTGATTATCCCCATTACTGACATCCAGACCCTGACCTTTTAAAATTTCTTCCCAGAAATTGTCACCTTTCCTTCTTCGGCTGGCTTTAAATGCTTCTCTCATTTTTCTCCCCGTATTTCCGTCGAAGACCACTTCCCGATCCTTGGCACATAAACAACTTTAATACCAAGTCTCTTACAAACCAGCAACTCAACCGCCACACCCTTATATTCTTCCCCGATACAATGAATTAACGGCCGGCGACGAACCAGAAACTCGATAGGGTTTTCTTCTGGAAAGATTTCAACTTCCTCGATGAGTCCCAGAGACATTAGATCTGACCGTCTCTGATCTTGTGGTATCGGCACGGGTCTCTTGTGTCTGACAATATAGTCATCAGTGTTGATTCCGACAACCAACCTCTTTCCTTGTGCTCGACAGAATCCTAGGTAAAAGAGATGACCGGGATGTAACCCGTCAAAACATCCGTTACAAGTAACAATCCCTTCGTCACCCAACGGCAAGAAAAGCGTCATGGAGTCCTTCTTCCCGAAACAGATCTGTATTTCCTGAGTCCAATCGGCGATTTTTCAATTCTGCGAATGTTTCCCTTACCGTAAACATCCTTCTCCCCTGCCTCAACTGTTTTTCCCGGAACAGTCGTCACAATCTTGGCCCATTGTCGTATCAGGTCATTCGCCTTATTAGGATTAATCGTGATTTCAGAACGAATCCTGTTAATGAATTCCGTCTTGTAAAAACCGACAAAGTCTTCAGGATTCGGACTCAAACGAATTAGATCTGGAGACAATCCTAAGTCAATACTGTCAACCGCCGCCAAAAAATTCCGATCCGCCTCACTCGTGTCGTGAATCATCAGCCAGTATGGAGCAACATCAGATGTCCCGACTAATCCTCCCAAACTATAACCCTCTTTCTGCTGATAGATGACCTTGGCCCCTTCAACAGTCTCTTCCTTCTCTCCGGCATAACCCCCAACAACCACGACCACCTTCGACATATCGAACCCCGTCTTGCGTATTGATTCCAGCAGAAGAGGCAGAGTCACTTTGGAATACATAATATGACTTGAAATACAGACTCCCAGGTCTGCCTTAACCATAGGGACCATTTCATGCATTATAATTCGATGATGGCCATCTCTCGATATGGTATGAGCCGAGGCTCCTACTGCAAAGACAGATCCGTTCCTCGTTTCAATCCCTGAGAATTCACAGAATAAGCCTTGCTTCTCCATAATCCTGAGAACCCCGTTCTGAACCTCTAAATTACCACCGATGAAATCTCCTCCCCCTTTCACCTGAATCACTTTAAAAGGCTTGAACATGGCCTCATTCCGATGATTGTCCGACAATACAACTGTCTTTCCGACAAGGCTGGTTATTGTGGCATCACTAAATGGTAAATCAAATTTCATCTCAATCTCCTTTTCACGAATCCGTCTATAATACCAAAATTACGCCCATCCCCTATCAAATAACGAATCGCGAGTCTTTAGATACTCCTCCATCGCCTTATACATCATCCTCATTTTGAATTGTGCCACTTCTTCTTCCCGATCCATCTTATAACGATGAGACTGCCCAGGCTCAAGTAACCATTCTGCCCCTGACTCATTATATACCCGTTCCCTGGCCTTCGTGAAAACATGAAGACTCGAAACATCCTTATTCAATTCAGTCGTCGCTCCCACATGATGATAGACCTTGTCCCCGAATACCAGACACTCGTGCCTGTTGAATTCCGGGTCAAATGGCTCATCAGGGAATGGACACCGAGTAGGCATCCACCCTTTTGTGACCATTCCGGCTTCTGCCGCCTTCTTCATAAAACCGTGATTCGTGTCGTCCCCATCAGGATCTGCGAACTTCCACCCGTGTTCCTTAAACATCTGCGTCCGAATCAGTTGGCAAGCCGGATGAGTGTTCTTAGAACAATGATACCCTCGAATCCTTGCCTCCATAGTATTCAGTTGAACTGTTTCTGGTGCCGGGACCCATGGCCATAATATCCCTGATGCCGAAATATTCTCCCCTTGCATATCCACCAGATCCTTCAACCACCCGTCCGCCACCGGGAAACAGTCCGAATCTAAAGTCAGAAAGTATTCAGTGTCAACATGCTTTACCGCAGCATCCAGTAGCCGGCCGTGCTGACCACTACCAGATTTTGCCGGATTGATCTGAAAAGGTGTCCAATACCTCAATGGAACCTCTGCTTCTGCCCGTAGGTCTGAAACATCCGTGACAATCTTCAACTCGAAAGGATATCCAGATTTGTATCTCATCAAAGCACTTACCGCCACCTCAAGCATCCTTACCGGCCCGGACTTGTATGTCATCAATATCGTTACCATGCTCGTTTCTCCTGATAAACCACAATGCATCCGTATGCTCGTCTGATTATCTCTGTATTTACTCTCAATAAAAGATACGGATTCCTCATCCTTTTCTCTCTTATGGCAAAGTAATAAGACATCAACATATCCATCGAAGCCGTCTTCAGTAAGATCATTTCTTTTCCATCGTCTTGGCCCCGAACAGTAATTCCATCTTCTCAGCCGCGACTTCCTCTTCCCGGTTGAATCGGAAACAATATGACTCATCTGAGTCCATCAGAAACTCCGCCCCACAAAGAGCCACAACTTCGGCTTTAACCCATCCATATGCCTCATCCAGAATCGGCTTTTCGCCGTTCGCCGCTATCCGGGTGAATCCTCCGTGATGATAAATCTTGTCCCCAAAAATCAGACAGACAAACCGATTAAGCTCGGGGTCTGTATCCACCCCATCTTGCGGCTTGGCACACCGAGATACCTTGTATCCATCAATCTTCCAACCTCTCTTCTTGGCTTCCAATGGAATAAGAAGACCAGTATCGTCTCCCCGAGTGTAATTGGCATTAAGATCCTGCATCAAATCCATCAAGTCAACCGTCCGAATCATCTGACAAGCAACGTGAGTTGTTTCCCAACAGTGTTGCGACCTGATTCTCCACTCAATCTTCTTGTGATCCATATCTGCCGGTGGCGGTGACCATGGATGAAGAATTCCCGCCAGTCTTGCTCCCTTGTCCATCATCTCCAATAACCCGTTCAACCAGTCATCTGCGACCGGAAAACAATCAGAGTCCATCGTCAAAAAGAACTCTTCCTTTACCTCGTGAGTTGCCAGATAGGCATCCAGCATTGATCCATGAATTCTTGAAGGAGGAACGACCTCCGGGGTTACTTGAACGATTTCGACCTCGGGAGATGGTCCTTCTCCGTAAAATACCTCTGCCACCTCTGACTTCGCCTTATCACTGACAACAATTGCCGTGACTCTGATCGGTTCCAGGGTATGTGCAAGCATCGATTCAAACCAGGCATTTAGAATGTCCTTGGTTCCCTCTTTATAACATACTGCGATACGAACTCTTTCACTCATTTTCTACGCCTTTCCTTCCGAACCGAATGTTTGTCCAACCAATCCTTTTCCATTACTTCCTTCCATCTCCGATCAAGGATAGAAGTATCAAAACCTTTTGGGTCCAAACCGAGATACTTTCCAAGTCTAATGCTTAAAGCCTCGTCCAATTGATCCTGATGCACCCAGGTTGCCCCTGAAGCTAACATCCTTGGGAGCTGAAGTATATTCTCTGTATAGACCGTCTGAGGCTCCAGGATGCATCTGTATGGCACTCTGTCCCTAGTATTGTTCCATCCCCCAACTTGATTCCTCCTGTCTCTCAAACAAACGACTACCTTTGCCGGCCTGATCGCCCTTGAAAATGTCTCGGATGACATCATCCAGGGTTGTTTGATTAATACTCTATGAGGATAATTATCTCGAAGAAGTTCGTCTATGGATTCCCAATCTGGCTCACCCATCTCCGGTCGAATCAAATCAGTCTCTGCTACCGGCCAACATGCCCCACCAATGGCCAAACGAACATCAGGATGACTACCAATAAAGGCAGTCGTCACGGACGTTCCAGACCTTGCCATCCCGGTAACAACAATAAGACGACGATAAGGATTAAGATCCCCTCGAATCTCCCTCTTAAGATCCCGAGTCTCCCTTACTTTCCTTATCGCCGTCCTAAACGACACGAGTAATTTGTCACATCTCAACAACGCCTGTTCCTCCGTGTCTGGGAACTTCCTTTACAACCTTTTTCTGACACTGCCCTAAAGCAGTTTCCTTCTGAGCCTGGGGAATGATCGTAGTGACCCCCGCTTTCATGTCTCGGAGAATGTGTTCTTCCGAATCAATCAGACTAAGCCCAGCCCGAGCCGCCGGTCCAGATCCGCTCAACATCACGACCTTAATCCCGTCCATCTGGGCTTCTCGGCCCTTCTCAGGTGCGGGAAGCCCCACCTCAATAACTTCCCACATTACAATTCCAAAGACATCATTGTTAGTCTTCGTCTTACACCGCAATAACATACCTTTTTCGATCATATCATCCTCCGTTATTTACCTTGCTTATCTTCCTTCAATCTTCCAAACAAAACCCCTTTGATCGTCCTATATTCGGCATCATCCTGATTCGGCCCAATACAAGCACAGTCACTATATGCAGTTGGTGTTTCAAACACCACTTATCCTCTCCACAAAATATACAGTCTTGGAGATCACCTGCGAAAACAACCTTTTGCCATCTTCTGCTTTTCATTTTTTATTCCGATAATCTTCAAAATTAGAGTGGTCTTTCCTACCTGGCTCTTACCATATACAGCAACAAAAGTTTCTTTTGTCTTGCCCTTTTTCGAAATATCGTTGATGTCTGAATTCAGCGAAGCATGAAATGCACGTTCAGCTTCGTCTATCCAGAAGTATTCTTCCGTTAACAATTCACGCCAAAAATCCTCTAGCATATGTTATCGAGTCTCCAATCTCATGAATATCAGCAAGCACTTTGTTGTTGGCAATACACAGATTTTCCCAAGCAGTAAATTCATCGTTTACTGAATATATTTTCCCAAGTTGGATTTTCATTTTTTCTCTAATTGCATCCATATATTCGTCAAATTTCTCTAAATACACGGATTTAGTTTGCTCTCTCATTTTACGAATCTGCGCAGTACCGGAGGCATAATTCTGATAATCGAGTGCGTTGATTTGTTTAGTCGTACTTGCAGCGATAGAAGCTATTACTATAGCTGCTCCAAAACCAGTTGCGATGGTAGCCGCTAATGGCGTAACTGTTATTCCAAGTCCACCCAGCAATGCAGGT
>Ga0118677_10011883_pt1 | contig 12913 bp, 6 predicted proteins | sample AliMusrvi5mmetaG_FD_86154 | JGI IMG/M metagenome (GOLD analysis project Ga0118677, IMG submission 86154)
GTCAATGCGCCAGCGGTAATGTTTGAGCTCTTATTACCAGTAGTGGTGTCATAGGTAATGCTTGAAGTTGTTCCGCTGGTATTGGCAGCTACCGTTACTGCGCCAGTTTGACTAATGCTGTTATTCGAAACAAAAGATGCAGAACCGCCATTCGAATTGATATTAATCGCACCAGTTACTGACACGCCAGTTGATGCGCCTGTATAAACACCGCTAGAAGTTGCAGTATTACCCGTAATGCTGAGTGCGCTATTGTTCGTTGCACTCGTTAAGGTAATTGCACCAGTAAGCGAGACTACTGCACCACTTGGCGCTGCAGTAGTGTTATTACCAATAATCGTAATAGAACCATCTGCAGTAATGGCTGAAGCATCGTTAATGGCATTGGCATTGTTTCCAGAAGTCGCCGTTGCATAGATATTGACATTACCACCAGCTGAATTAACTTTTCTCGAAGTAATATTGCCCAAAGTGCTATTTATGGCTGCTGCACCATAAATTGGATTAGCGCTAGTGCCTAAATTTACGTCGCCACCGTAAGTAGAGATTGCTAAGTTATTAGCCCCTGACCAAAGTGCTGAATTTGTGCCGGCATCATAAGCAAGTATATTAACATTTCCACCAGCAATGGATGAAGTGCCAGATTGCAGGGTAATAGCACTTACGGTGGGGACGTAAATACCATTTTGTGCTAGCGACTGCCCACCAATAGTAATTCCATTACCTGAGAGAAGTTGTGAGCTGGAAATATTAGCGCCAATCTGAACAGCGCCGCCCGCTGTGCTAGCAGAAAGATTACTGACGCCTAAGATATTGACACTTGTGCCAGCAGATAAAGCACCGCCTACATTAATCCCGTAGGCATTGGTTGTCGCCAACGAACCAATGTTGTTATTAGCAATAGAGATAAAGCCACTTACCGGCGTGCTGCCTGGACCCGCTGTTCCGCCGTAAGTATTGTCTAGGGTGATTGAGCCTGGAACGGTAATAGCGCCAATTGCTAGTGCAGAGCCGCTTGATTTTACTATGTAATTAATTGCAGAGCTGCTAGTTCCAGCGCCAATGGTTAAGGCACCAGTGGTAATGGTTGAGTTTTTATTACCAGTAGTGGTGTCATAGGTAATGCTTGAAGTTGTTCCGCTGGTATTGGCAGCTACCGTTACTGCACCGGTTTGACTGATTGAATTATTCGATGTGAAAGTGATATTGCCGCCATTAGCATTTTGGTTTATTGCACCAGCTTGAGTAATGCCCGTATTACTACCCGCTGTTCCAGTGGCTGTAATGGTTAAGTCGCCAGATCCAGCACTAGTAAATACAGGCGAGCCACTAAACCCAATGTTGGCAATACCATAACCAGCAGTCGCCAAAGAAGTAGATTGGGTAGTCGCTGTTGTTCCACCAGTCCATAAAGTATTGATATTGGTACCGCCACCCGTTGTTAAAGCAGTAGCATTTGTTTTTGCTGCAGTCTCAGTAGCAATCAGTTGCCCATTGATAAGCTGCAAATTGAGCTGCACCATTCGAGTTAGAGGTGCACCTGCTGCGCCCCACCCTAATAAATAGTTTGCATTGGTAGAGGTATTGCCTGCCATGGCATAAACCACGGTAGCTGCCTGAATATTACCTGTAAGTCCAGTATTGGTTCCGGCAATTGATCCCGAAATTAATGTTGGCAATGCATTGATTGCGCCAATATAAGTTCCGCTACTATTGGATATGAATGTCGGCGCCGCCGTTGTACCAGCTGCATACAAGCCATTTACCGTCAAGGCACCTAAGCTAGTAATAGTTGCTGCAGTTGTTGCAGTGCCATTGACAGTAATTCCTAAACCAGTAATCAAACCTGTAGCAGTAATAGCTGTACCTGTGGTTGAGGTACCGGTGATGCTCACACTTCCTGAAGTTGCCGTAATTGGGCTAGCATATGTAATACCAGCGCCAGTAGATGTGACCGAGTTAAGGGTGATATTGCCAACAGGGGCAATTAAGTTATCAGTTGCTGCAGTGTCATTAATACCGACACCGCCAGTTCCCGCAATTGCTTTTAAAGTAATAGCATTTGTTCCGGCGTATGCTCCCGATGTCAATACTCCTGTTACAATAATTGCAGTTCCCGTAGTTGCATTTGCCGCCAAAACCGTTCCGCCATTGGTGTTATCTAAAGAGATATAGCCTGGTACAGAAATAGACCCGGAATTAATTGATCCGCCTTTGGCCAAAATGGAATAATTTACTGCTGAAGTTGACCCAGCGGCCACAGTTAACGGAGCGTCATTGACTACAGAACTGGCATTACCCGCAGTGTTGACATAAGAAACCAAGGAAGCCACTCCGGAAGTATTGGCCACCATTGAAATAGGGCCAGCAACTGAAATGCTGTTATTTGATGTGAAGGTGATATTTCCACCATTGGCATTTTGTGCAATGGCTCCAGTTTGGGAAATACCTGCATTGGCACCGGCAGCCGTATCGTTTGCAGTCACAGAAATGTCATGCCCTGTATTGCAAGATGAAGAGCATGAGTTAGTAGTCATTGCGGCTAAAGAAACCACTGTTGTGGCGGTAGTTCCGGTTCCACTAACCGATATAGATTGACCTGCAAGAGTTCCTGCTGACGTACCATTAACAGCCACACCCGTTGTTGATGTGCCAATAATGGTGACTGGTCCTGTGGTAGATGAAACTGCACCATTCAAAGTAATACCACTTGAACTTCCAGTGGCAGTCCGACCAGTAATGCTGACTCCGGTATAACCAGTGATTGGTCCGCTAATTGTTACAGCAGCAGAATCATTGCCGCTGACAGTCTGATTAGATGCAATGGTTACACTACCAGAGGTAGATGTAATTGCAGAGGAAATATAAATTGGATTACTAGCACTTGCGTCGGTTGACGTGCTATTCATGATCATTGCAATATCACCGATAGCAGTCCAAGGGCAAGCGGAGGAATGGTTATTGATGCTAAAACCCCAGTTGTATTGCCCTGCCGTAGCATTTTGCTTACCATTCCAGGTAATGCCGGCTCCAGAATTTACGGTACCACCATTTATAAACGTGGTAGCGCTTGATGCAAGTGCGCCAGATACGGCGCTCAATACAACATTTCCAGTGCTTGCAGCACCAGCAATGGACGTATCAATAGATGCTCCAAAATATATGCCGCCTTGCGTATTATTGCCCGCGGCAATGGTTTGTGTTGTTGTATCAATAGTGCCGCCAGTGCCGTCAATAATGACATATCCACCACGCGTTGTGATTGCAGCTCCTATATCAATCTGATCACTTCCATAGGCACTAACAACAGCTGTTGATTGACCACTTTGCATAACTACATTAATGGGGCCGCCAGTAGCTGTGATGACACCAGTTTGATTGATGGTGCTACCAGATAGAATTTTTAAGTTAACTGTACCAGCGCCACTGGAGGTAATTCCACCAGACAAAGCAATTCCAACGCCTGAGGTTGCGTGATTATCAAGAATCAAAGTGCCAGTGACGCCAGATGCTGGAGTAAACGCAATTAGAGTTGATTGTGTAATAACGCCTGTTGCAACAATATTCACAGTATTTCCATTGCTTACAGAGCTAGCAATATCAGTAGCTTTGATGTTGGTGGCCCCTTGATTTGTTATATCAGTGGCAAGACTTCCTGTAGACGAAGTTGTGCCAATTGTTACGGTTGTTGGGTCAAGCAGCCATTCTTGGGAAATAACATTGGCGCCATCAGTACCCAATAAAGCCCCGGACGTCTCTACCCTGTTAGAAGTTAGTGTTGAATTGGTAACAGTAACTAGATTTGCAACCGCGCCCTGCCCATAGCTTGGACGCCCAATAGCAATATCGCCATTGATGGCTGCTAGAGATGAATTGTTGATTTGGATCTGGTCACCGAAGACGACGATAGTGCCGTTTGGTGCATTGATGCCAGTTTGGCTATCAAGATTGATGTTGCTGCTAGTGATGCTGTTGTTTGAATCTACTGCCGCTGCTAATGCTGTGTTCACGAAATTTGTGAGTGCTGGAGGTGCAGTTGCTGGTGGCGCAAGGATGGTGCCATTACCCAAGTTGTTTACTTGGCCAAGATTAATCACGCCGCCCTGACTTACACCCTCGGAACCAATGAGGGCTGCAATGATGTCAGTTTGGGTTTTGCCAACAATGGCGATATTGCCGCCGTTAGTTGCTTTACCGATTGAATCGACAATACCGTTAATCGTTGTTTTGCCGGCTGTTGAAACAATCGTGATTATTCCCCCATTAATACCATTTGCTGAGATATAACTATTGCTGCCGATATTGATATCACCAGTTGCCAGAATATTAATTAAACCGCCGTTACTTGTATAAGTATTACTGTCTGCATTTAAACCATTTTGACCATTGCGACGATTATTCGCAGTAGTCGTATTTGCAGAATTTAAATTGCTTGAATTTGTATTATTCGAATTATTACTGTTGCTGCCATTGGAATTAATATTACCGAGAATATTAATAATGGCACCAGCTAAATAAATATTGGAATTATTTCCACCGTTGGTATTAATAGAACCATTCACATTAATAGCCTGGGCTACTGCATATACTTGTCCAGCAGTAATGTTGCTATTGATATCAATCTGACCGCCAGTAGCGATCAAGTTCAATGAGGTTGCTGTATTGCTTGAATAGATATCGGCACCAGCCATGATACGAATCAATGCAGATTGACTGGCCGTGCATGAACCAAACGCGCAGGCGCTACCCGTTGCATCTAATGTCACGCTGGTGCTATTCAAGGCATTGCTGATAGCGGATGCTGCTGCGCTATCAATAATTAAGGCTTGCGGATCTATTGTCCACATGCCAGTTTTGCCTTTTGGGGCAGATGTATCAATGATTGAGCTAGCTGCAATGGAGACGTTGCCCTTAGAGCTAGTCTCGATGAAGCCACCATTACCGCCTTGTGCCCCACCCTTTGCGAAGAGGTTTCCAGCAATTAAGGTCTTGATTTGAGACCAAATATTGATGGTTCCACCGTTACCGTTTTGGGTAGCAGATGCATCTACAGTTGCGTTAGTTTGTACGGAAACTGTGTTTGCTAAGGAATTGTTTTGTATAGCGTCTTGAACTGATTGATTGTTTGCGTTGTTTACGCCAACATTAATAGTTCCGCCGGCTGCTGCACCAGTGGCAGTGGTTTTTGAACCGCTTGCTAAAGTAATGTTATTACCTTTAAGGCTAATATTGCCACCCGTTGCTTGTGCAGAATTGGCTTCAATCACACCACTTTGCTCGATTGTGTCGGCAGTTAATGAGATTTTTCCACCAGAAGTATTAATATCGGATGCAGAAATAGTGCCGGTATTTTTAATGAGTGAGCCCATTAAATTCTGTGCAGCATTTGCGCCAATAATTACTTGACCACTACCTGCATTAATTAATAATTTATTTGAAATTAATGCATTTACTACTGAAGCATCAACTGAAACGCTGACAAATTGACTGCCAGAAAATTTCAAAGTCACTTTTTGACCAGCAACTAATGCAATCGCATTATTACCACTCATTGTTGCAGTAATAACGCCGGTATTAACTACTTGTGGCGCCATTAATGCAATATAACTATTAATATTATTGCCAGTAATATGGCCTTTATTAATAATTTTGCCAGTAGTGCCACCCTCGTAAACCTGGGTGTCCTTACCAGACATAAATTCTGTTGCAGAGATGTTCATGGTGGTTGCCACCATGCCACCCACATTCACCTCAGCACCCTTACCGAACACCACGCCATTGTTATTTACAAAAATCACCTGACCGTTGGCATTGACTGCGCCATTGATCATCGATTTTGAAGCACTATTGACGTAATTGAGGGTTGATGCAGAGGAATTGGGTTGATTAAAGTTCACTGTTGCCTTTGAACCTACATCAAAACTATTCCAATTAATCACAGCACGTTGACTGGATTGATTGATATTCATAGTGTTACCCGCCTGGGAGATGGCTGCTGTACCAGCAACAACTTTCCCGCCTGTTGGCAACGCATTAGCGGCGGGAGGGGCAGCTAGCGCCTGTCCAGCCAGACCAGCAATAGCTAAAGCCGCTAATAACTTAGCGGCTTTGAACTGTGATTCACAGCTCTTTCTATGCGATGGTTGCGTAATTTTAGGTATCAAACTTGGTATTTCACTTAAGTGCTAGAGAATTTAACGAAATTTCTCTAATAAAAAATCCCTCGATCGTGGGAGTTTGTAAATATTTTTGCAATTTCTTATACATTCTTAAAAAAAGATTGTGCCCTTGATCCAACCTTGTACCGATCTGTACATGTTGTCTGTATTTAACTGTTGGCCACTTTGTGTATAGAGCGGATTGTTGCCTACGCGCCATGCCAATGAACCAGAAAGTTGAACTTTTTCGTACTGATACTTTGCTGACAAACCTGTTGCGTATAAAGAATAGGTATTGTTAGCGTTGGTCTGCCCTTGCCAGTTGTTATAAGTGCTTACATATTGCTGAACTAGTCCAGCATCAAAAAAAACACCAACTTGCAAGTCTTGAATCAAGTTATGGTTAATTTCTACAGAAGCAATTGCTCCTTGTGCACCACCTCCCTGGGCTACAGGGTAAGCACGTACACCATAAGGGCCACCCATATAGATCTGCTCGGCACTATTGAGGTTCTTATTAGCCAATTGACCGTAGATAGAAGCCACTAAATTGGTTTTATCAATCGGCAGTGGCTGTGTAATCGAGCCATTAAAGCCCAGCTTTGCAAAAGTACCTTTTGTTGCGGCACCCTGTGCGTCGTTATTAGCTTGATTGGAGTTATTAATACTTAAAGAGCCCAAGGTAGCTGTAGCGCCCCAGCTTGCATAAGCTTGACCAATAAAGTTAGTGCCGTTGATGCCAAGACTTAAATCATTGAGCTGATAGTTACTGCTCTCGATACCGTTAGTTTGGTTGTTGTAGTTCTTATTTTCAAAGTTGATGATCACATTCTTAGTGGAACGTGCAGTGCGCTCTAGCGCATAGATTGAGTAAATTCCGTAGGTTTGTGCTGTACCTTGTGAAATCGTTGTTGAGTAACTTGATAAGCTTTTGTAATCCAAGGCGCTAACGCCTGCAGATACTCTCCAGCCATCATAACCCACTGGCAAACCGTATCTAAGCTGCCCATAGACAGAGCCTTGTGAGCCAATCACATCTAAAGTGGCTTGGTCGCCATTACCACTAGGGTTGTTCAAGCTTAAGCTAGCCGTTGCTTGTGCAGGCCCTGTATTGGCTGCGCCATAGTTTGATAGATCTACCCTACCTGCAAATAAACCCGTATCTTTGGCATTGACCAAGATATTCGTTGTCTCTTCCTTGTCACCCTGCGCTAACTCTCCGCTAACTTCATTACCTGGCGTTTCATTGAGGATGGCTAAACTTCGCTCCAAACCCTTCAGGTCAATAAAGTTACCAGGCTCATTACTATTGGTAATGAATTTTTGAATAACTTCAGACTTGAGGCGACTTGGCGACTCTTTATTGAGTTCAATAATGACATTGCCTACCTTGCCTTCAATAATCTTGATGGTGATAACGCCATTAACAACGTCTTGAGGTGGGATGACGGCTTGGGCCATTCTTCCCATCTGAGCGTAAAGATTAGTTACCGCATCTCCAGCCTCTTTGATTTGATCCAAAGTTAACTGGCGATTAGTAAAAGGCTTGAGAGCTTCCTGTGCTTGCTCTTGCGTAATCAGCGTAATACCAACCACCTTAAAGGAGCTCACCTCAATTGTTTTGTCGCCTGATTTTGGCCTACTTGGTTTTGTGGGCTTCTTAATGAGGTTATCTGGCGCAACATTTTGGCGATCGCGGTCAACCTCACGTTGTAATTGTTGCTGTAATGCACCAGCATCAGGGCCAACTTGTGAATATGCCGAACCACTCAAGACCAAAAAACCTGCCGCTAATGCAATTGCACGACGTGCAGAAGCAGGGGCGCTAAATGGTGAGCACTTAACAGTAGTGCTAGATTGAATGGAATGGCGAATGTGAGGGTGCATCTTGTTGTCTCTAATAATTGAGTAGACATTAAAACGCTAAATCTAGAAGCTGAAAATCCCTCGAACGAGAGTTAGCCTTACGGCTAACTGACCGACTTATTTAGCTCGTTTTTTGAAAGCAATGAGCTGGGCTAGCGAGCGCAAGTGCAGTTTACGCATGACCTGCGCCTTGTACTGCTTGGCTGTGTACAGTGAAATCTGTAGTTTTTCTTGAATTTCTGCATTACTAAACCCTAAAGCAAGCAATTCAAGCACCTCAAGCTCCCGTGGAGCCAAGGCCTTAACGTGCTCCTCAAAAGCTTTTTGCTCAACATAGCTGCGCATATTGTTAGCATCTATATCTAAAGCCTTGATTACCGCATCCAAAAGGGCGTCTCGCTCAAATGGTTTGACTAAAAATTCAATAGCGCCCTGCTTCATTGCTGTAATCGATTGTGCAACAGTGCTTTCGGCGCTAATAAAGATAATTGGCACCTCACGACCACGCTTTATCAACTCCGCCTGTAGTTCTACCCCAGTCATATCCGGCATGCGCATATCAGTAATAACTACTGCTGGCGCAACGTGAAGTGGAATCTTTAAAAACTCTATAGCAGAAGCAAAGGGGTAAACCCGGTATCCAAGAAACTCCAAAAGACTCGTTAAAGTAGCTCGCATCGAAGCATCGTCCTCTATTAAGAAGACATGTTTCAAAACATCATGGATTGCAGCTTTACCGGTCATTGTTACTTTTTGCCCAAAAATTACTCTCTCGGATTATGACAAACATACTGCCCATCAATATCCCTCGATCGCGGGATACGCTAAATCCTCAAATCATCGACTGGGATTGGGGGGGGGGAAGACGAGGCTAAAAGTTGCGCCAGCATTTGACCCGCGCTTATAAAAAATATCTCCGCCATGTCTAGTCATGATGTGTTTGCACAACCAAAGGCCCAAGCCCATGCCCGATTCTTTCTGTGAGTCTAGTAACTCAAATAATGAATGCTCTCTTTCAATAGGAACGCCCGGACCGTTATCGCTAATATTGATTGTGACTTGTTCGCCATCTAAATTGACGGCAATGAGGATATGTTTTTTCTCTATATTGTTCTTGCTTTTCAGGGACTGAATAGCGTTATTTAAAACATTGAGAATGACCTGATGAATCTCAATCGAATTAGCATTGATGTAGCACCGCTCTGGCATCTCAATTAATAATTCAATATTCGAGCCTCTGCACTCTGGCTCTACCAATTGGGCTATTGAATAGACGAGCCCAATCAAATCAATTCTCTCTAACGTAATCGCATCACCGGAGAACAGTGCGCGCAGTGAGCGAATGATTTGTCCCGCTCTTCTTGTATCAGCCTCAATAGAATTGACGATATCCTTTTCTAGATCGAGTTTAACTACATTTCTGTCCATTAGGGATTTAAGATGCTGCGCATTTAAAAGAGATGCGCCAAGTGGTTGACTTAACTCGTGCGCTAATGATGCAGCTAAAGCGCCGGTGCTAGCAGTCTTGTTGGACTTCAGTAGATAAGAGACTAATTTTTCGCGCTCAACTAAAAGCTCTTGTATTCTCGTCCGCTCTTTTGATGCAATGTCATACTTATAGGTTGATTCACGCTCTTTTTTCCACAGTCTGCGGTAAAGGTAAGCGTTGATCAATATATAAACTATCACGTTAATCCCATTTGATGTCCATGACATCATGCTGGACAATAGATCAGCGTTTACGATATTTTGTATATTTAAGTGAGGGCTCCGATTAACCGTAATTATTCTGAATGAGTAGGCGGTAACTTGTAAAGTCAAGAAGAAAATTAATACACCAACAACGTAATCTCTTTTTTTCCGTAGGTAGTATGCAATGGAAAAAATCTCCCAAATCATCAATGGAATTTGTGTGCCTGCCACCGTATTTACGCGAGCAACAAAGCTATTCTCCTTTAGAAAAAAATGAAGGAACACAAAGCAAAATATTACATAGCCAATAGCTAGGATATACATCACCGACCTCTTAATAGGAGCATTCCAACTGCTTAAGAAGAGAGCAAGCAACACAACAGATGCTATGTATAAATAGTTTGCAGGAAGTAAACAAACGGAACCAAAAAACGGAACCAAAAACCAAAAAAAATAAGCAATGCTTCTCAGCAAAACTGTATATCGCCAGAATAGAGAGGATTCTAAGGAGTTATGGAGTTGATTATCAACTTGCACGGTCAAGAATATTCCAAATAGGATTAGTCCGAATATTCCAAACAGCAGTTGATTCATTAATTCCACTTGGTAACTCCGTTGTCTTTTGGTTGAATAGAGATTTTAGCTTCAGCCTCTTTTTTCACCAATCTATCACACTCAATCAGCTTCTCGCCTGTAATGACTCGATTGTCATTTAGCGGTAACTCTACCGCAGGCTTACTCTTCCAAGGGGAATCTTTCACGACTTAATTCTTCCATGATTTCAGGTTTGCTAGCGCCATTACGCCTATTGGTGCCGTGCTTCTTCCAATGTGCTTGATCAGCAATAATCTCCGCCTGATCCTTCTTGCGATCCTCTTCCAGTGAAGTTAATCGCTGGGGATTCATCGTTCCGACGATTTCAAGGTCATTGGTGCCCATATAGATATTCTAAGTGTTACGTAAGTAACGGTTGGCGAAACAAATTGGTTAGACTAAGCCAATGAATACCCCCTTGTCACCTCAAGAACGCATCAGGAGAGTTGCGCTTCTTTGCACTCATTGCTTCCGCAATTTTGCCTTCTATCGGGCAGGATGGAAAGGATTTCACCTACAAGCTAAAACACAATTCCTTAGTACGGCAAATAGCGGATTTATAGATATAGGGTACCTGGAATGGTGCAAGCTCTTTGCAGATCTAAAAGGCAATCATCATTGGCACAAGGTAATCCGAGATCATCAAAATTTTGAATCAGAATTACTTAATTTCTTAAAAATCACTCCTGAAGAGTTCTCCACTTATATCCAAGCGGTACGGACATATAGAGATAAATTTATAGCCCACCTAGATGATGAAAGAGTGATGCATCCACCAAAAACGAAAATTGCCAGAAATTCAGCTGCATTCTTATATGACTATCTTAGAGTCCACCCTGAAGCCAGCCAATCACTTCAAGATGCAAATCTAACGGGTAGAGAGTATTACGAGCACCTATATAGACATGCATTTTTTGCTTATAAAAATGTGTTGCAAAGAGATTAATTTGATTATTCAATCGCACAGTCAATCGCACAGTCATTTTTTGACCCCTAAGACCATTGATTTATATAGAGTTTTAAAGAGCCACGACTTCTTTTAATCCGTTGAGCACGAGATTTCTGATCGTAAGCGTTACTTAAAGTAACGCTTGTAGCTAATCTAAGCAGCACGTAGCTCCTGTTGAGCCTGCTTCTTACTTGGATAGTTATCAGCCGCCCTACTATCAGCCTCAATAAGCTTTCTTGTTGTAGCCCCACGCAGTTGCTCAATAGCCTGTATTACTTGCAAATGGCTATAGTGCCGCTCGATCATTAATACACTTGTACCCATTTGTTTGGCTAGGGTATGAATTGGCACCATATCGTGAGTAAGTGCTAACGTGGCATAGGTATGACGCAGACTATAAAACACCCGCTTTTGATTGGTCTTGGGGTCTATGAGCAAACCATGATCTGCTAAGAAACCATCAAACATATGATTGAGCACATCACTTAAATCACGGCCTTCGTTAGTTCTAAATATGTAGTCATCATTAGTAGGTTTAATGAGTTCAGCCAAAGCATCTTTAATTGAGCTAGCTACTCCATAGTTACGCATGGCTATTCGCTCCAAAACTCTAATGCTTGGTAATCGCCCAATAATCTGCCGTTGCCCTGTTTTACCTTTGACCGTCATCTCACAGCTACGATTTAGGCTATGCACTTCAATGACTTCACCCTCTTCATCAAATTGATCTGTGACCGTACTAATGGGATTCATCATGAAACGAATTTGCTTCCACTTCATGTCGAGTAACTCAATACCTGGTCTTGCACCCGTATCTACCAGCATCTCTACATAGTCCCGCAGTATTTCCCTGCGTTCACGCACGTCCTTGGTTCTGCCTGATTCTATGTATGGGCCCAGGAGCTTTAATAACGCTCGCAATTCATGCAATTCAAACGCCGGGCGACGCACACTCTCTTTAGTCTTGCCATCTAACTTGGGACGATTACTCTCAGTTAAGTAGCCCCTGACAATAGCTTCATCAAACACTCTATTAAAAGCAGCATTTTGAGTTTTACGGTTACTGTTAGACATTGCCAAGCCATATCTAGCCTCACGGTCATCGTAGTACTGCTGCAAAGCATCATAGTCAATATTGGTAATAAGCCTTTGCCCGAGGCTGGGGATGAAGTGCTCATTAATAATGCGGATGTAGTCTTTGTAGATTGATTTACCCAAGCCGCCCTTCAAGTCTCGCTCCATACGATCAATTGCCAACATGGCGATATCTTTAAAGCGCTTAGTTACTACTGGGATGCCTGAGCGCTTACGTATTTCTGCTTCTACTAATAGCTCTTTAGCCTTATTCACCGCTAAATCAAGCTGAGTCTCTTTGGTAGTAGAGCGTATCCACTTGTTATCTACCTTATAGCGACATTGCCATACGGCACTATGCTCGCGTTGATAGAGGGTTAGGTTACGGTGTATGAGTTGATGTGTACTTTCTTTTTTAATTGCCATACATATACTTTAGCTTCGGCCCACCAGCTTGAGCAACCTGATTGGAGGAAAAACAGGGGTCAATTTAGCCAAAAGAAAGTATGGCTATATATGGTGATTATTGGGGTGTTTATGGGGTACTACGAAGGGACAAGCGTTACTTAAAGTAACGCTT
>Ga0118677_10011884_pt1 | contig 12912 bp, 3 predicted proteins | sample AliMusrvi5mmetaG_FD_86154 | JGI IMG/M metagenome (GOLD analysis project Ga0118677, IMG submission 86154)
AACCATTGATCTGAATAACGCCGATGAAGATACCCTGGTGCAAAAATTGCAAATTTCCGCACGGCTTGCCAGGCGCATCACGGCCATGCGTCCCTACACGTCTTTGGATCAGTTAAAAAATGTGTGGGGAATTGATGCGGAAACTTTGCAGCGCATCCTGCCGCTGGTGAGTGCCGCCCCCGAAGCTGCACCGGCCGTGAAGGAACCCCCCGCCGTCTCCGGGCCAGCGCCTGCTGGCGACAAACCTGCCGCCGTCCGGCCCGCCAGGCGCAAACCCCGCGTCGCGCCGGTTGAATTGGAGCTTGGTGCCGAAGAGATTTTGACCCTTGAGCATACCCACAGGCGTGCAAAAGCGGAAGAGCCGCTGGTTGAGCCGCTGCCTGCGCTTGAACCTGCCCCGACGGAACCCGCCGTGCTGGAACCCGCCGTGTTGGAAACAAAACGGAAGTTCACTCTCCCCGCTTTGAGAATTCCCCAGATCCGCATCAATTGGAAATTAAATTTTACCGTCTTGCTGATCCTGCTGGTGGGCGCATTTTTTCGTTTTACCGGCATCAACTGGGATGACAGTCACCACCTGCATCCCGACGAACGTTATGTCACCAGTGTGGCTGAACAGATTCGCGGGGTCAGCAGCATTGATGCTTATTTTAATACTGCCACCAGCACCCTCAATCCCCTGAACCATGGTTCATATACTTACGGCATGCTGCCGCTCTTCCTGACGCGCATGGTCGGCGAATGGGTCAAGATGGCCGATTACGACCATGTTGTCCTGGTAGGCAGGCTGATGTCAGGGTTGTTTGACCTGGCGGCGCTTTTAATGCTTTTTTTGCTGGGCGAGAAGCTCTACAACCGGCGCACGGGACTGCTTGCGGCAGCCCTGGGGGCAGCTGCGGTTTTACCCATCCAGCTTTCGCATTATTTTACGGTGGATTCCTTTTCAACCGTGTTTGTCGTGGCCAGTTTTTATTTTGCCCTGCTGGCCACACCCCTGAAAAGTTCTGATGAAAAAGTTGGCTGGAGCAACCTGGCCTATTTTGCCATTTTTGGTTTTATCGTTGGCCTGGCCGGGGCCTGCAAGGTTAACACCCTGCCTGTATTTGGCGTGGTGGTGCTCTCAGGGCTGGCCCGCCTGGTCTCTGCCTGGAAGAAACCCGGATTTGGTCATTTGCTCAAAGTGATTCTGCCCGGCTGGGTGCTGGCCCTTCTGATGACTTTCCTGGCTTTCCGCATTTTCCAGCCCTATGCTTTTATGGGCCCGGGCTTTTTTGGCTTTGCGCTGAACCAACGCTGGGTGGACGTGATTAAAGAAGTCACCAACCAGGTGGCGGGCAACTCTGACTGGCCGCCCAACGACCACTGGACCAACCGTGCCCTGCCCTATGCCTGGACGAACATGGTGGTCTGGGGGTTGGGGGTTCCGTTGGGCCTGGCTGGCTGGCTGGGATGGATGTGGGCCGGCTGGCGCATGTGGAAAGGCGAGTGGCGCAGCCATTTGCTGCCTTTCCTCTGGGTGAGCGGGTATTTCATCTGGCAGAATGCGCAGTTCTGGCGTTATATGCGCTATTTTATGCCCATCTATCCTTTTATTATTCTCTTCGCAGCCTGGGGCCTGCTGGAGTTGTGGGATTACACGCGTGAAAGCCGCGCTGCATTCCTGGCAAACGGTTTTCGCCTTGCGGCGCAGCTGCCGGCCTGGCGCACCACATGGAAAGGTGCCCTGGGCTTGCTGGCCATGGCGGTCGTTTTGCTGGGAACGTATGTGTATGCCCTGGCGTTCATGCAAATTTATACCCACCCGGTCACGCGCGTGACGGCATCGCGCTGGATATTGCAAAATATCCCCGGCCCGCTCAATTTAATCGTTGACTCGCCCGGGGGAAGCCAATCCTACCCGGTCACCATCACCAACCACCAGGTGGTTGTGCCGGGCGACAGCCCCACAATTGGCTTTCAGGTCACCCGCAGCGGCACTGCTTCAAGATTTACCACCACCCGCATCAGCCAGACGGGATTCTCGATCTATTTTCGCATCACGCGCGATGAAAAAGGCGATAATATCGTCACCGACACCCGCCAGTCGCTGGCGGACGACGACCCCAGCCGTCAAATGACAATTAATTTCGGCGATATTAACCTGGACCAGGGACAAACCTATTACCTGCATTACAAAATTTCCAGCAGCAGTCAATTTTCCCTTTCCAACATTAAACTTAGCGATGAAAATGAGGCTGACCCCGTTATTCCCATCCACCTCGATTTCCAGGGCCAGGCGCCCGGCCAGCTGGAGGGGACCCTCCCGCTGGCGATGAGCCACCCGCTGAAGATCAACCGCATGGTGATCGGCCAGTTCCAACAGGTTTTTGTTCCCACTCAAAGCACGCTCAAGGTGGGTCTCTACAGGGAAGGCGACGACCAGAATCCGCTCGCCAGTGCTTCGCAAACACTGGATTTCACCCAGCCTGGAATGCGCCTGGCTCCCACTTTTACCCTTCCGGGTGGGGTGGAAGTGACGGCGGGTAAAACGTACATGGTGCGTTATCAGGTCATTGGCGGCGGCCCGGTGAATATGCAGGCTGCTCCCTATGCCCTGGAAACCTCATGGGATGATGCCCTGCCGCTCAGCGTGGATAAGTATGATGCCCTGGGAGGAATCTACACCCCGCTCAACCTGGAGTTGTATGAACCTGATACGCCGCAAAAACGCGATTTAATGATCAGCATTCTCTCGCAGAGCGACTATATTGTCATTTCCTCCAACCGGGCCTATGACTCGATGCCGCGCCTGCCGCTGCGCTACCCGATGACGTTAAAATATTACCAGGACCTGTTTGATTGCAACTGCAGCGGCGACGCCATGGAAGAACGCGCCTATGGTCTCAAAGCGCCGTTTAAAAGCCCGCTGGGTTTTGACCTGGTGGCCACCTTTACCAATCCGCCTGCCTTTGGCCCGCTGGTTTTCCCGGACCAGACCGCGGACGAATCTTTTACGGTTTACGACCACCCCGAGGTGCTCATCTTTAAAAAGTCGAAGGACTTTTCGATTGAGCATGTCAAAACCCTGTTGAACAGCGTTGACCTCGACCAGGTGATTTTCCAGACACCCATGTCTTATACCCAGGCGCCCAACGCCCTGCAGCTCACCCCGCAGCAGCTGGCATTACAAACGGCCGGGGGGACCTGGTCCCTGATGTTCAGCCGCGATTCGCTGCTCAATGCCAACCCGAACGTGGGGGCGCTGGCCTGGTACGTCCTGCTCCTGTTGTTGGGATGGATCATGTTCCCGCTCATGCATTGGGTCTTTTCCGGCCTGCCCGACCGGGGTTATCCCCTGGCGCGCCTGGCGGGATTGCTGCTGCTGGCCTGGCTGGCCTGGATTCTGGGCAGCCTGAACCTGCTGCCGTTTACCCAGGTGACCATCGCTGCCTGCCTGCTGCTGATACTGGCGCTTAACCTCTCCCTGGCCTACCGCATGCGTTCTGCCCTGCTGGATTATGTGCGCAACCGCTGGCGCCATATCCTGGTGAGTGAGGCGGTTTTCCTGGGCGTGTTTCTCCTCAGCCTGTGGATTCGCCTGGGCAATCCCGACCTGTGGCATCCCTGGTTGGGCGGCGAAAAGCCCATGGATTTTGCCTATTTCAACTCGGTGCTCAAGGCGGTCTATTTCCCGCCGGAAAACGCCTGGTTTTCAGACCATATCCTCAATTATTACTATTATGGTTATGTGATTGCCGCCATTCCCACCAAGCTGCTGGGAATTGTGCCAAGCATTGCCTATAACCTGATCCTGCCTTCCTGGTTTGCCATGACCGGCATCGGCGTCTTCTGCCTGGCTTTCAACCTGGTTGCGGGCCTGCGCGCAGACGATGGTTTAGCAGAGCCCGCTGAAAATGGCGCTCCGGTCCGCAGACCTGCCTGGCGCAGGGGGCTGCCCTATATGGCCGGGCTGATTGCCCTGACGGTGGTGCTGCTGCTGGGCAACCTCTACCAGGTGCGCCAGTTCTGGCAGTATCTTCCCGAGGCTGCCAGTTTCAGCGGGGATATTAATAATTTCAGCGACCATGCCAGTGCTGTATTTGCGGGGGCCGTGCGCGTGGTGACCGGGCAAACCAGCCTGCCGGGCGACAAGGGGCGCTGGTATTTTGGCCCTTCGCGCCCCATCCTGCACGACGGCCCGGATACCCCGATCGCTGAGTTTCCTTACTTCACTTTCCTCTACGGCGACCTGCACGCGCACCTTCTGACCATGCCGTTTTATGCGCTGGCATTGAGCTGGATGCTGTCGATTTTGTTAAAACCGTTCTCGCGCATGAAATGGGTTGAACGGGGCGCCAGCCTGGTGCTGGCCGGAATTTTTACCGGCTTTTTGCGCGCGGCGCACACCTGGGATTTCCCCACCTTTATCGGTCTGGCTGTTCTGACCATCCTCTGGTCGACCTGGCGCGGCCGGACGGATTCACTGCGCAAGACAACCCAGTGGATGGCCCTGTATGCCCTGGTTTTCCTGGCTGCGGCGCTGCTGTTCTACTGGCCTTTTGCCCAAAACTTTCACAGTGAATACGTCGCGCTTGACCTGTGGACGGGCGCCAGGACGCCCCTCCTGGATTACCTTTTTGTGTTTGGGTTATCCCTGTTTGTGATGTTCACCCTGCTGCTGCGCGACCTGGCGGTTGATTTTAAAACCTTTCTCAAATACTGGGTTTCAACTGCCGGGCAGGACGGCGTTGTCAGCCGCGAACACATTAAATGGTATGCGGCCGCATTTGCCATGGCTGCGGCGGTCATTCTGCTCTGGTCCACAGATTACCAGGTCCTGGCCCTGGGCCTGCCGCTGCTGGCGGCCCTGGTTTACCTCATCTTTTTCAAATCAAACCTTTCACTTCTGCGCCGCGTGACCTGGATTTTGTTCGGCATCGGCCTGGGGCTTACCTGGATGGTGGAAGTGGTGGTGCTCAAGGGCGATGTGGGCCGTTCCAACATGGTTTTCCGCTATTACCTGGAAGCCTGGTTTATCCTGGGTGTTGCCATGAGCGTGGCCCTGGTGGAACTGGTTGCAGACCTGCCGGCCTGGTCGCGCCAGGCGCGCTGGGTCTGGCTGCCCCTGCTGGGCCTCCTGGTGCTGTGCGCCGCCAGTTACCCGCTGACCGCCACCGGAGAAAAAATGACCGACCGCTGGCCGGATATCCCCAACCCGCCGCACACCCTGGACGGGGCCGCTTTTATGCTGGGCGACAGTTTCGACCACACCGGGCAGACACCGGCCATTTATAACGACGAAAATCGCAAGATTAATCTCAGCCAGGACGCCCCTGCCATCCAATTTATGCAGGAACACGTCACCGGTTCACCGGTGATTGTCGAGGGGCACACCACAGAATACCGCTGGGGTTCGCGTTTTTCAATCTACACCGGCCTGCCTTCCGTGGTGGGTTGGAGCTGGCATGTGCGCCAGCACAACTCCCTGCTTGACGGCGCCCTGATCGATAAGCGCATCGACAACATTAATAATTTTTACAATACCCTCGATATCCAGGCGGCCCGCCAGTTCCTGGCCCAATACAGGGTTAAATATATCGTGCTGGGCGGGTTGGAGCGCGTCTATTACGACGCCAGGGGCTTGAATAAATTCCAGGAGATGACCAACCGGGGATTGCTTAACCAGGTGTTTGGCGATAACAGCGCCAATAGCACCACAATCTTTGAGGTTGTCGAAGGAAAATAAACGGTATTTTTGAAGCTTTGGATAAGGTGCAAGAGGCTGGCAGGCGATGGTCGACAGGTTTGAAAAAATAAAAGTTTTTGTGGATACAAAATCCTTTCGTTTTTACAGCGCCCTGGCAGCGGTGGTCCTGGCGCTTTTGGGCCAATTTCTACTCACTCAGGGCCTGGTTATTCCCGCGGTCATTTTATATGCGCTTGCCGTTGGGGCGATCCTCCTGGGCCTGCCCGACCTGCAGGGAGCAGAGATTCGCCTGTCCGGGTTTCAGCCGGCTGCCCCGGGAAAATGGACGCGCTGGGGTTGGGCCTGTGCCGGGTTGGCGGGCTTATCCGCATGCGCCTCGTTTTATTTGTTCACGATTGACTTGCTGGAAATCATTCCCTGGCTGCTGCACCTGGTGAGTGTGGTGCTGTTTGTCCTGGCCATATTCTGGCTGGATGGCCACAGGCCGATAGCGGACAATTCAGCCCAACCCAGGAAAGAAAAATGGACTGAGTACCAGCTGCTCATTTTTGCTGCCATTCTGGGGCTTGCCGCTTTCATGCGCCTCTACCGCTTTGACCAGCTGCCCTTCGGCACCTGGTATGACGAGGCAAACTACGCATTGAATGCGCTCAAGATGATCAATGAACCGGGCAATATCCCGGCCTACAGTGATTCAACCCAGCTGCCGTCGCACCTGATCATCCTGATTGCCATCGCCTTTAAAATCCTGGGGGTATCCACCCTTTCCATCCGGGCCGTCAGCGTTTTTTTTTGGCCTGGGCACCGTGGGCGCGGCTTACCTGGCTGGACGCGAACTTTTCAACCGCAGGATGGGCCTGCTGCTGGCCTTTTTTCTGGCAGTTTCGCGTTGGGATGTGAACTGGAGCCGGATTGGCATGCACGGCGCCACTGTGCCGTTTTTTGAACTGCTCACCCTGGGCCTGCTGCTGCGCGCTTTAAGGCGCCAGCGCTGGCTGGATTATGCCCTGGCGGGCTTATCCGCCGGTTTTGGGATGTGTTTTTACTTCTCGTTCCGCCTTTTCCCGCTGGTGATCCTCTTTTTCCTGCTGGTGCTGTGGTTCACCCGGCCCGATTTTTTGCGCTCATCCTGGCGCGGGCTGGTGGTTTTTGCCCAGGGGGTGCTGGTGGCCACCGTGCCTCTCAGCCAGCTGGCGGTGAGCAACCCGGATGCGCTCTGGTCGCGGATGGAAACGACCTCCATTTTCAGCGGGAAAACCCTCCAGCAGGGCTGGCAGGATGTGGCCTTGACCACGCAGCAGCACCTGCTCATGTTTAATTACCAGGGTGATCCAAACGGCCGTCACAACCTGGCCAGGGCGCCGATGCTGGACGCAGTCAGCGCCGCATTGCTGGTGCTGGGCGCGGCAGTGTGCCTGCGGCGCATCCGCCAGCCCGCGTCCTTCCTGATGCTGGTCTGGTTGTTAATCATGCTGGCTCCCGGAATTTTTTCGCTCGATTTCGAGTCGCCCCAATCCTACCGTTCCATCGGCAGCCTGCCGGCAGCCTGCCTGCTGGCGCTGGTCCCCCTGCAATCTTTATGGGGATCCTGGAAACAATTTGACCCGCAAAAATTAAGGCGCATTTTCCCCGCCGGGCTGGGCCTGGTATTACTTGTTTCGGGTTACCTGAATTACCACACTTATTTTGACCTGCAGGCCAATTCGGTGGATTCCTGGCGCGCTTTTTCCACCGAGGAAACCATTATCAGCAAAATCATGAATAATACAGGCGATCTGGCCGAATATTATGTCAGCGTATTCTTTGCCGACTCTCCGACGATTAATTTCCTGGCGCCGCAGATCAAGTCAGCCCATAAGCTGCAATCCAACGAGAGCATACCGCTTATTCTGGACGCAAACAAGCAAACGGTGTTTATCATGGACGCGGACCGCAAACCGGCTTACCTTGAATTGAAACATGATTTTCCCAATGCCAAATTTAAGGAGTTTGCCAACCCGGCCGGTAAAACGGTTTTGTATGAGGCCGTCCTGGCGCCCGCGGATATCGCTGCGGCGCAAGGGTTAAGCGCAAGCTACTACGCCAATGCGGATTGGTCGGCCAAACCTTTCCTGGTGAGCAAGGAAACGATCTTTAATAGCGATTGGCAAAACGGCACCCCGGCACCCTTCCCCTTCGCGGTTGAATACCGCGGGGTTTTATATGCCCCCACCTACGGCAACTACACCCTGGCGCTGCAGTCCCCGGGGACGGCTGAACTGGTTATCGACGGGGATAAAATTGATTTGACCGGCGATGCCAGACCGTCGGCCCAGATTTTGCTGGCGCAGGGGGCCCATTCCATTCGACTGCGCGTCGAGGGGAAGGAGGGCCATTTTGAGCTGGATTGGAAACCTCCCTTTGGGGCTTTATCGCCCATTCCATTGGCTGCCCTGCTAGCCCCGCCCATCGATAACCATGGACTTCTGGGCAAATATTACCCCAACGACAGCTGGCAGGGCACACCGGCCCTGGCCAGGATCGATGCCTGGATCCATTTTTATTACCAAGAAATCCCTTTGCCGCACCCTTTCACAGTGGAATGGACTGGCCAGATTAACATCCCGGCCGACGGAAGTTACACTTTTGGCCTGGAATCGATCGATCAATCCACCCTGTGGATTGACCAGAAACAGGTTGTTTCCGCAACGACCCCCAACCAGTACAGCGAGGGGGGGGCGCTGGCCCTGCAAGCTGGCTTGCATGCCATCACCCTGCGTTTATTCGACCTGAGCGGCGCCAGCCATGTCAACCTGTACTGGACACTTCCCGGCCGCAGCGTGGAAGTTGTCCCCAGTGAAATGCTTTTTCCCCCCCAGGGCAGCACGGAATCGCTTAAACCCATCGATACACCGCCGCCTGGGACGTCTACCGCCAACCCGTCCCAGCCTGCGACCTCTACTGCCAACCCGTCCCAGCCTGCCGATGCGGCCCAGGTTGTTCCCCTGGCTCCTACCCTGCTGCCGGTGGACAGTTCAACCCTGGCGGTGATTAATGCGAAACCGTTATGGCAGGCGGGCACATGCGGTTCGGGTCAGGACCAGCTGAGCGACCCGCACGGCATCAGCCTCGACGGGCAGGGCAATATCTGGGTTGCGGATACGGGCAACCAGCGGATGGTTGAATTAAATGCCCGGGGCCAATTTTTGGCCAGTTTTGGCCAGGCGGGCGAAACCGGTGGGCAGTTCCACGGTCCGTTTGACCTGGTGGTGGAAAAGGACGGCAGCCTGGTGGTGCTGGACTCGGAAAGCCCTGCCCTTTTAAAACGCTACAGCCCGGACGGGAAATTCATTTCAGGTTTCGGAGGAGATTTGGGGACGTATAACCCGCGCGGTATCGGCATCAATTCCTCGGGCAGTTTTTTTATTGCCGATACTGGCACGGGACGGCTGCTCCAGGTTGCTTCAGCGGGGGCGCTCGTGCACCAGTGGAAACTGGATATCCAGGGAGATAACGCGCGCCAGCCGGTCAGCGTCACCAGCGCTGCGGACGGCTCCGTTTATGTGATCGACGCGGTGGGCGGTCTGCTGCTGGAACTGCCCGCAAACGGCAGCCCATTTGCCTGGCAGGCCGTGGCCCCGTTTGATACTTTGAGCGGAGCACACCTGGTTTTGGGCCCCAAAAACACGCTTTACCTGACCGATCCCGAAAACAAGCGCGTTGTGGTCTATCAGTCCAATGGAAAAGCGCTCGGGCAAATCCATTTCCCCGATAATCAGGCGGGCATGCTGGTCAAACCCACCGGAATAACGCTTGGGACGGATGGGACATTGTTTGTTGCCGACCGGGTGCTTTGCCGGGTGACGGCCTATGGGCTGCCGGATGACCTGCTGAAATAAGGCCTACCCCGAGGTTAAAATTCAACTGGTTGACATTTCCACACGCATGGCCGATAATTAATCAAGCCAGCTGGAATTCGGGGAATGGAAATAAAAATCTTTATAACGATGCGGGAATAATTCATGAATACAACGGGACCAAACGACTTGTCGGGCGTGCTTTCAAGTGAAGAAGAAACCCTGAAGGGGAAAATCCAGGAACTTGAAACACAATTAAAAATACTGCGCACCAGCCTTGATTCTCGATCAGGCATTCCCCATTACGTGGGAGAACAAAAATGGAAAGCTTTAATTTTTGCCGTCCCGCTGTTTATTTTAAGCCTTATTCCCCCCCTGCTGGTGGTCCTCGACCGCTGGTTTAAAATCGATGCGGTCACCAATTACCAGCGTGAAACCTGGTGCAAGGTTGATTTTTTATGCCGCACCGGTACGCCCGGTTATTATATATGGGTGGTCATTTGTTTCCTCCTAGCGCTTATTCTGATGGCTGTGTTTTATAAATATTTCCAGGGGGAGATCAAGCCTGTTTTTCAAAAAAAGGATGTCCAGATTGATACCCCCCCGCAGGAACAGAAACAGTATCGCCGGCGCCTGTTGATTTTCGCCTTTGCGGCCCTCGCCCTGGATGTTGGCATTGGAATCGGGATGAAGCGCACTCCGGGGGCGGAACTGCTGATCATCGTGCTTGTTTTCGCGGCGGCGATCTGGTTGGGCGAGAATAAATTGGAAACTCAACCCGCACGCTGGCTGCAGCAGTGGAAGGATAAACTTCCCCTGTACGGCACGGTCATCTTCAGCCAGGTGGCGCTTGTCCTCTTTATGCGGGAAATCGTTACCATCCAATCGTTTCAATGGATCTATGCCGTCCTTCTGTTGATGGCTGCAGTTCCGGTAATCTGGCAGCGCAAAAAGCTGGGCAAGCTATACTGGGTTTTTACCCTGGTGATCATATTATTTACCGCGCGCTCTTATTCCTGGGAATTCTCCAAAATTGGCGACGAATACAGCGCTTATTATTACCCAACCCAGTTTATTGCCAAACAATCCATTTTTCAGGTCATTGATATTTTTTTCAGCCAAAAAGCAGTCTATGAAAAAATGTCCTTTTTTTCCAGCTTCCTCCAGTACATCACCATGGCTTTGCTGGGTTTTGACTATTTTGGATGGCATATCAGCAATGTCCTGCTGGTGGCGCTGACCCTTCCTGTTTATTTCCATTTCCTTAAGTCCTTTATTTCGGAACGCGTGGCTTTTATCACGGTCGTGTTTTTATCCTTTTCCCATTATTTGATGAATTTCAGCCATATCGGCAGCCCCAACCTGGATTCATTATTCCCGATGGCCCTGGCTCTTTGGACAGCCGGCAGGGCGTTAAAAAAACGGGATACGAGTGCCTATTTTTGGGTCGGTATCGCCATGGGCAGCTGTTTTTATTTTTTCCCCACGGCCCTGTATGCGCTGCCCCTCCCGTTATTCCTGATCGTCATTTTTGAGCCGCCGAGCAGGTCCTGGAGCGTGTGGAAACATTACCTGTTTATCCTTTTGGGGCTTGTGGTGATGATGACGCCCCTGTTTTTTCAGCCCTATTATTGGGCAAATATGCTGGACGGGACAGCCGTTGCCACACCTTCCTTTTATGCCAATATCGATGCTTTCCTGTTTAAAATTGGCTCGAACCTGCTCTACAGCTTTTTTGATTACCTTTTCCTGGTGCAGGAATCCCATTTTATAACCGCATCCCACCTCGACCCTTTGACCGCCGTATTTGTCTTCCCGGGACTGGTGCTGGCCTGTTTAAACCTGCGCCGCAACCGCTTCCTGCTCTTTTTGCTGGTTTCATATGCATTTGAAGTTTTTATAGTGAGCACATCCCAATACGAAATCCCATCCAACACGCGCTTGTTTATGCTGCTGCCCCTGCTCGCAGTCTGGGCCGCAATTGGGTTGGACTGGCTGGTGAAGGTGCTGGCGGGCCTGGCAGAACGCCCCGGCAGGGTTTATGTGTATGTCGCCGCAGCCGTGCTCGTGTTGGCGGGCGGCCTGAACCTGGTGCAGGCCAATATTATTTATCCTCTTCGTGTGGAGGGCTTCGATCCCGATGTCGTCATCATGCGCATGCTGCAGAACGATGAAAAAACCGTGGTGGAAAACCCGGCGGATATGAAGAATTACCTTTTTTTGACCAATAAAGACAGAGATTTGACCTGGTATAACATGTTCCAGGATGTTTACCACGTGCCCCAATCCAGGGCGCAAATGTCGCGCCTGGTGACGGAAGCGCCGGTCATTCCGGATTACTGGATGAACCGGATTAAGACCGATGACAGCCTCGTGGTTGTGGTGCCCTATTACGACCTTTCAAAAGAGATCGTCGCCGGCCTGCAGCCGCTGCTGGCGCAGTCCGGAAGGACAGCCTGTGAGATCAGCGACAAGGTGGGCCGCCCGGTTTATTTCCAATTGTGGGTTGTGGAACGATATAAGAACGTATGCGCGGAAGCCCAACTCTCTCCATATTAAGGTGTACTGCCGCCAAAAAGCCGTCCGCGCAATGACATTCCAGGGGTTTTAGTGGAACAAATATGCATAATGCAACCGCCCTGCATTTCAGATAAATAAGGGGTGAATGCGGGAGATTGCTCTGATATAATCGGAGATAAGTAAAATATTCTAATGTTTCAATTGCGTTACAAAGCGGTCGTGCTTTTGTAACAAGAATCGCAAACAGGGGGCGTTTAGTTGATAATTGCGCCTGAATGCGGTATTCTAAATATGTCTAATGCTCGCAAAAGAGAATTTTATGAATTGGATTAAAATGCCTATTCCTTCACTGTTTTCGCGGTTAAACCAGCGCCTTCGCCAACCACCGAGCAAGGGCCAGTCTTTGATTGAACTGGCCCTTGTATTGCCGGTGATGATCCTGCTGCTGCTGGGCATAGCGGAAACGGCCATGTTCATGGGGCGCTATCTCGACCTGCTCGACCTGACCCGCGAGGCCGCGCGCGAGGCTTCGCGCGACGACCCGTTTGCGCTTGAGCCGGGCGTCGCCGCCCCGACCACCCTGACCGGCACCACGGCCTGCACCTCTGACGCCACGCTCAGCGCCCAGGAGAATTTTTATTACAAGGCGGCCTGTTTCTTCTCGCCTCCCCCGCCGGTCGCCCCTGCCACCTGCAACGCCGGCGGCCAGAGCCCCAATTTCTGTTCCGGGTTTAACCGCTACGTCGATTTTGACATCCGCACCGACGATGTGCTTATTTCGGTTTATACCATCAACCAGAGCAGCGCGAACCGCGTGACGGACGTGTGGCCCAACGCCACCACGTCGCCGGGGCACGCCGAATATTGGGC
>Ga0118677_10011885_pt1 | contig 12912 bp, 10 predicted proteins | sample AliMusrvi5mmetaG_FD_86154 | JGI IMG/M metagenome (GOLD analysis project Ga0118677, IMG submission 86154)
TAATTAGGCCCCCTGAATGGGGGCCTTTGTTTTGGTGCCTGGAGACGGAATCGAACCGCCGACACATGGATTTTCAATCCATTGCTCTACCAACTGAGCTACCCAGGCGCGAAGAATCAGGATACCTGTTGGCAGCACTTGCAACGGCACCGATTGATTCTCGATTCAGTTCCAAACCGCGATGTGGGGATTTTGTGGGGAATCGTTCCTCCGCCTTACCCAGAGCGCCTCCATTCGGAGGACGCGATGGCACGAAGCAAAACCCCAGGACTCATGCGGCGGAATGGGTCCATCTGGCACTACGAAATCCTGGTCGATGGCATCCGCTACCGGGGCACCACCCACACAACGGACCTGAAGACCGCGACCCTGTTCCTCAGTCAGCTACGGCTGGACATCGCCCGGGGCAGGCTTGCCCTCAAGGACACCCGGAAGACGCTGCTACTGGATGAGGTCCATCAGGAGTTCCTGGCTTCCAAGACAGCCTCCGCCAGTGCGCTCTACATTACTTCCGTCAAGGCGCACTGGCGTATCTGGCTGGGACCACGCCTGGGCAAGACACCCATCGACAAGATTGACGCTGCCCTGGTGGACCAACTCCGCAATGCGCTGCTGGAGGCTGGGCGCTCCCAGGTCTACACGAACAATGTCCTGGTCACCCTGCGGACCCACCTCAACTTCGCCGTCAAGCGCGGCAGACTTCGGAAACCCCTCAAGGTGGAGTTGCTGAGGGTGCAGCGCAAACCCCGCCCCACGGTCCCTGCCAGCCGGGTGCATGAGTTCCTGACTGCCATCGACCACGCCACGAAGAATCCGCAGGTCCGCGTCATGGTGCGGGTCATGTTGGGACTCGGCTGCCGCTCCAGCGAGGTCATCGGGATGCGCTTCGAGTGGCTGGACATTGAGCAGAGGACGTATCAGGTAGGACGCGCCAAGGGCAAGGAGGCGAGGGTCCTGCCGGTGCCCTCATGGTTGTGGGATGACCTCACCGCCTTACCCACCAAGACCCTCAGTGGGTTGATCTTCCCCGCCCGGACTGGTGGTCGCCATTGCCCCGGGTTCCTCCGAAAACCCCTCATGGCAGCCGCCAAGCAGCTTGGGTTGGGTAACCTCACGCCCCATCGCTTGCGGGCATCCTTCGCCAGTCTCCACGCAGCCGCTGGCACGCCCCTGAGCGAACTGCAAACGATGATGGGTCACAAGGACTACAAGACCCTATGGGGATACATCGAGCAGACTCTGGATGCCCGCAGGGACGCACAGGAGGGTCTTGGTCGGCACCTGGGTCTCACATCGGGACAGCCGAGCGCCCCCGCCGCTGCCGTCTAAGGGCATTACACGCCTTGCTGGACTCGGGTGGGGTTCTGCCCTGCCTGAGTCTCTGGAGCGCCTCTAGGGGCACCCAGGGCAATTCCTTGGCATCAACATAAGGTCGTGCAAATTACTCAGTTGGTCGTCGGTAGTGACTTTCACAGTGAGCCAAAGAAGCGGGCACCCCCCTTTAATTTTGATATTCATGTAAACTATCCCCGATTTTCACAAACCTGAGTCCGGTTCTTACAAGTATATGCCCCACCAATATCAACCAATTTGAAAGGATAAAACATGCGAACCATGATTTATTTCAGTATTTTTGGACTGATGATGGTCGGATGTGTGCCCCAACAAACTCTGGTTTATACACAAACGTCAGTCTTTCATTCTCTGCAAAATCCAATGAATGGCATCACGTATGCCATCATTCCAAACAAAGAGCAAGAATCAAGTCTTGAATTTAAAGCTTATGCGAACGCCATTAAGGGCAAACTAAATCAATTTGGGATGATAGAAGTTGATCCAATTAATGCCATATATAAAGTATCGTTTGTTTTCGGAATTGATAATGGAAGGGAAATCGAATCATCAGTGCCAATTTTTGGGCAAAATGGAGCTTCAACATTCGCGGTTATAGGAGCCGCTTCATCGTCAGATACAATATACAAAAGGGTGTTAAACATCGATATTTTTGATTCCAGAAATATCAAAGATGGGTTTGCCCAAAAGGTTTACGAAGGAAAATCTCTCAGCGAAGGTCATAGCAATAGTCTTGCTGAAGTTGTTCCAAGTATGATCGAATGTGCATTTTATAAGTTCCCAGCAACTAGTGGCAGCAAACAGAATTGTTCTGCACCACTCAAATCACATTGAACCTAATTGGTTGTTAACTGATTGCATCGATCATGCTCAACTCCCTGTCCCCTCTAACCCGTAAACTTGCATTATTACTGCTTATTATCGCATTCACTGTTGCTGTGCTTGCCCTCGGAGCATATTTCCTAACCTTCGGACCACGTACGGGATTCCACCTGTCCAAGTACGACATTGCATGGGCGAATTTCGGTAATTACGCTGCTGGCGTTCTGGGACCACTCTTCGGATTCCTTGCCTTTGTTGGCGTTCTCTTGACTGTGTGGCTTCAAGCCAAGCAATTGGACGCAGCAAGGCAGCAGGCGGGTCTTGAGGAAATACAACGGGTTCTGGCAACCGTTTCGGCACAGATCGATGCACTTCTATCGCAGCCGCCGAATCAGCACATCGACCATCACCGTTTGAGGAATGCTCCAAATACTGTGTTCACGATTATCACCGCAGCGGGTTCGGCAGCGATTTCACCAGCAACCGATTACATCGTCCAGGCGTCTAACGAAACACTCGTACGCGAAGCACAGCAGGCAGTCGCAGCCCAGATGAGTGCCATTGGACTGGAACTTGACCAACTGGCATGGTGCCTCCAGGAGTACGAGAAGCAGGCTGGCAGCGCAACAGTGGTGTCGTTCTACAAGAGACGCTTTAATACGGTCACGTGCTGGATCGACGCTATCCAATCGCTGGACTCCCGCACCTACGTCCAGGCTGTGTTCACACCACGTGAATCTCGTCAGGCTCTGTTGCCCCCCTCGCTCTAAGCAGCCGTCCCCACCTTCCTCATAAAGCCCAGACCCGCCGCTGTGAACGTGCTAGGCAACTTCCTGACAGATGGGTCCAGGAAGACCCAGATAACCACCCTGCGAAACTTCGCCCATCTCTGTCCCTCCAGGGGCAGCCGAGGGCTGCATTCCAGGGCAAACCAGCCTTAGCAGGGCGTTTGGGGTCCACGAGAGGCTCAATCGTCGGTCCCGTTCCACTGAGAGCCGCCAGGGGCACCTGTGCCCAAATTGGACCAAACCATCGGCTATGCTTACCTTTTACCCATGTTGAACCTCGGCTTTCTGAGGTTCTTGATAAAAGGGAGCTTATGAGCAAGCACTTGAAGACACTCACCCTCGGGACCGTCCAGGAGGTCGTCCACCTTGCCGAGGAATACCGCTTGGGCGAGAAGGCGGGGGTGGGGAAGGGACTCAATCAGAGGTATTTGGCACTTCATGGCAAGGTCGAGTCCCTGACTGATGATCAGAAGGACGAGTTACTGGCGCTCATGTGGTTGGGGCGTGGCGCTTCTGGCGAGACCGTGGAGATTTGGTCGGACTTGCTGGAGGCTGCCCGCATCGAAGACACAGAAGGCAAGGTCGGAACCCTCATGACCAAGGCGTCACAGCTTGGCAGCTACCTTCCCAAGGGACTGGAGTGCCTGGAGGCGTGAGGCAGGAGTGCCTGGGGCGGTTCCGCGATGGTTCCACCCCAGACTGCCCCTCGGTCATGCCGCCTCGACCCATTTCCAAGTCGGATTCACCGGATGCGGCTTCTCCCCCACGGTCCTGAACCCCAATTCCCACATTGCCTCGTTGATGTAGGGCAGCGCCTCGGTCATGCGGTTCATGCGCGTATCCACTAGGCGGAAGATCGCTTGGTATACCTCTCGGGTGGTGCGCTGAGCATGACTCAACCACTCCAGGTTGGACTCCAGCCGATCCATCAAGGCACGGGGTTTCAGCAGGTCATCCACGGTCCACCCCTCACCCAAGCCTTCCGGGTCGATGGGATCGGGGCGGGGCGTCCGAAACGGGTTAGACATGAACCACCTCACGATTCACAGATGCGAGGAAGGCGTCCAAGTCCTCGTGCCTGACCGTGCCCCATGTCTGAGCGCCGACCTTGAGGGCAGGCAGTTTCCTGCGCGTCACCAGGTAGCGGACGTGGTCAAGGTCACAGCCCAGGATGGCGGCGACCTGTTCCAGGTTGTAGCGGGCAGCAGGATCAACCCCACTGTCGCTGATTGCAGTCTCAAGAAGCATGTAACTCCCTTTTCAGGGGAGGGATGCTCACGGCGAGTTCTCCCCTTGCTGTGAATTACCACCCGTCATTGAGTGTCTCTTTGACGCTGAAATCGTCGTTGAGGTTCACGGGTGGTAGTTACCCAGCAGAGCGTCGATTGCGCCCCTTCTAGGTAGGTCCACGCGCCCGCAAGCACCCATCACAGAGCGTCCACAGAGGTCCAGCACCATGCCAGCATCCGCCCGCCGCACCTATTTCGAGTCGATGATGCGCCACGGCTTCACCATGCTGCGGCTGCACAAGGTGGACTCAGACGGGGTGTGCCAGTGTCGGGACGGAAAGGACTGCCGAAACCCGGGCAAGCACTTCGCGACCCGTTACGGATGGCAGAGCGTCATCGCCAGCGTGGACGACCTGGAGCAGCACCTGGACGAGGGCGGCTCGGTCGGACTATCCCTCTGGTATGAGGACTCACGCATCCAGCAGTCACCGGGGCGGCTGGTGGTGTTCGACTGTGACGACCCCTACGGCGAAGGCTGGTTGCGCTCCAAGGGCATCACCAGTCCGTTGACGGTCATCGGCAAGCGCGGCGTCCACATCATCTGCCGGATGCCCGCCCATGTGCCGGAACTGAAGACGGACACCCGGACGCTCCAGTCACCCCGCATCGACATTAAGGTTTCTGGACTCGTGGTCGCACCCTGGAGTCCTGACAAGCGGCTGTGCATCAACGGGCAGGACGTGTCCAACGACCCCGCCGCCATCGCTGCCTTCCTCGGGGACTATCAGCGGCTGCTGGCGTCACTCCCGGAAGTGGACCCTCGTGATCTGGTCCCCAACATGACCGAGCGGTATCCGCAGCCTGTGACTGTCACACCCCTGCGCACAGGCACCACGACCCCGTCAACGGCTGCTGCCCTTCCCACCGCTGCTGCCGCCCCTTCCACTGTTCCTGCCCCACCACCTGCCAGGGCGCCCCGCAGCCGCGTCAGGTTCAGCGAGGATCGTCCGACCACCTTCTACCCGGGTTATGCGGGGCTGCAATACAACCGCCGGAAGAACAACGCCACGACCCATGCCGGGAATCTGGACCCTTCGATTGAGGGCAAAGGTCCTCGCGGCAAGCTGCTGAAGGTGGCGGCTGATTGCATCATTCACTACGGCATGAGTGACCAAGACACCTGGGAGATCATCCGGGACACGTTCAACCCACGTTGCCGCAGCAAGGACGGTAGTCGCTACCCCTGGCGCAAGGACGAAGCAGCGTGGGCGATTGAGATAGCCCATCAGCCGGACAGCTTCTCGACTCTGGATCAGGTCAGAGGTCCGGTAGACATCACCAACGCCCTCGCCCATGAACGTGCCCGTGGTGAACGTGCCAACGCTCGGCGAGTTGCTGGTCAGAGGTCGGCGCGTGGTCAGGACTACGGCAACATCCGATCCTTCATAGGGACCTACTACGAATCAGACGAGGCTGCCCGCTTGCCCTTCGGTGAACTGCTGAACGCTGTGAACCGTGCACTGGTGTTCGATGAGCAGGACGAGGTATCACCGCAGCGCCTTGGAAGGCTGCTTGCCGAAGACGGTATCAAGTCGGAACGTGGCGTGGTCAGTGGACTGAAGGTGAAGCTGTGTGATGACCCTTCTCTGTGTAGTAACTCACTCCTTTACCGCATCTGTCCCGCTGCCCCGTGTCCGATATATTGCCAAGGGGGAGTATAAATCGAACATCGCCCCTTCCCAGCATTCCTCCAGGAATGGGTCAGGCTGGTTGCGGGGCGCGGGCATGGCGTGTCTGGTCACTGGGCGAGTCCGGTTCGTAACTAGGGCACCCGTGGTCATGGCGGCATCAAGGCAGCCGCGCTAGGAAAACCCCACCCGGGTCCCCGGCTGACGGAAAGTCCGTTTGAAGGTGGACCACCCCGTGCCTTTCCAGTGCCGTTGACCACGCTCCGGGAAATACATGCCCCGCCTCACGATCCCTATGTCTGACGGGGTTTTAGGTCGTGATCTGTGTGGGGAATTTTGTGGGGAATGACACCCTCGAATGCTAGAATTAGAGGTATCAGAACAGGCTCTTTGAGGTCAGGCGATCCCCATAAGAAAAACCCCCAAACCTAGTGGCTGTGGGGGTTTTACTGGTGCCTGGAGACGGAATCGAACCGCCGACACATGGATTTTCAATCCATTGCTCTACCAACTGAGCTACCCAGGCAGGAAGGACAAGGATATCAGGCGGAGGCGCATTTTCAAGTGCCAGGAATGGCCGTCTTGGTGCATCCTCAATGATTTGGTGCATTCTTCGTTCAGTCGAGGTTCGTCATGGCACGTCCCACCAGTCATCGTGAGATCCAGGTCCAGAAGCCCGCGCAGAGCTTGGCCCACTTCCAGACCAAACTGGGCCAGGGGCTGGAGGAGGATGGCGGGCTGCTGAAGCCCATCCTCATTGGCATCACCTCCGTGGTGGCTGTGGGCATCCTATTCGGTGCCTGGAATGCTTGGCAGACTTCCACCGCCGAGAAGCACGAGAGCGCCCTCTCGGCCCTGGTCATGGAAGTTGAGGGCGATGGGGTCACCCCCGTGGCCGTTCCCGAAGCCGAGAAGCGGATGCGTGAGCGCCTGCCTCGCTTAGAGGCCCTGGTGGCCGCAGCGCCCTCCTCCCGCAGGGAGATCACCGCCGGCCTGTTGGCCAGCTGGCGCCTGGCCCTGGATGGCAAGGGCGCTGCCCCAGCCAAGGCTGAGGATGCCTGGGGCCAGATCCGCTTGGCCCAGCGCGCCATCGCCCTGGGTCAGCCCCAGGAGGCCCGCACGCAGCTCGATCCCCTCCGTGCCAAGGCCACCCCGGGTGAAGCCTGGGCCGAGGCCTACTGGGCCGCCCAGTTCGATGCCGATGCCCTGGCCTCGGACCGCGCCCAGGCCCTCAAGGACTTGGCGGAATACAAGGCCCGTTTCAAAGGCCGCGGGGATGCTGCCGCCCTGGAAGCCCGCCTGCAGAGCATCTGAATTCACACATAGAGGAGTCATCCCATGCGGATGTACGACCTGATCTACACCAAGAAGCTGGGCGGAGCCCTGTCTCCCGAGCAAATCGCCTTCTGGGTGAAGGGTGCCGCCGACGGCAGCATCCCTGATGAGCAGAGCGCCTCCCTGCTCATGGCCACCTGCTGGCGCGGCATGACCACCGAGGAGACTCTGGCCCTCACCCTGGCCATGCGCGACTCGGGCAAGCGCCTGGATCTGTCCACCGTGCCGGGCCTGAAGGTCGACAAGCACAGCACCGGCGGGGTGGGCGACAAGACCACCCTCATCCTGGGCCCCATCGTGGCGGCCTGCGGCGTGCCCTGTCCCATGTTCAGCGGGCGCGGCCTGGGCCACACCGGCGGCACCGTGGACAAGTTCGCGGCCATCCCCGGCCTCAAGGTCGAGCTGAGCGAGACGGAATTCCTCCGCAGCCTGGCCGAGACCCGCTTCGCCAATTCCGCGCAGACCGCCGATATCGCCCCCGCGGATAAGAAGCTCTACGCCCTGCGCGACATCACCGCCACGGTAGAGAGCATCCCTCTCATCACCGCCAGCATCATGTCGAAGAAGCTGGCCGGTGGCGCCGACGCCCTAGTGCTGGACGTGAAGTGCGGCCCCACGGCCTTCATGAAAACCCTGGAGGATTCCACCACCCTGGCGCAGAGCATGGTGGACGTGGGCACCGCTCACGGCATGCAAATCCGTGCCCTCATCACGCGCATGGACGCCCCCCTGGGCTGGGCCATCGGGAATGCGCTGGAGGTCATGGAGTCCGTGGAGATCCTGCGCGGCGAGCACGCCGACTCCGAGCTGGCGCAGATGAGCTTCCGCCTGGCCGCCGAGATGCTGATCATGGGCGGCGTGGCCTGCACCCTGGATCAAGCTCTGGCCCGGGTTCAGACCTGCATCCAGGATGGCTCCGCCCTGGACACTCTGCGCCGCTTCGTCACCCTCAATGGTGGCGACGCTGCGACCCTCGACGACTTCAGCCGCCTGCCCCAGCCCGGCCAGACCCTCGAAGTTCTGGCCCCCCGCGACGGCTACATCAGCGCCATGGACGGACGCTACCTTGGCATTCAGGCCATGGACCTCGGCGCTGGGCGCCGGGACCGCAGCGACGTCCTGGATCTCGGCGTGGGCATCCGCGTGCGAGTGACCGTTGGGCAGAAGGTGCACAAGGGAGAGCCCCTGTTCACCATCTACGCCAAGACCGGGGCCAAGGTGAACACGGCTTTATACCAGGAAGTAGTGGGCTGGAGCGAGGTGGTACCCGAGCCAAAGGGGTGGCTCTTGGGCAGCATAGGCTGCTGATAGCAGGCCCCTGGTTCATCCAAGATGCCCGGAAGATGACCGACAACACCAACAACATACTGAGTATCGCCATAATCAAAAGATCCAGAGCCAGACGGGCGCAACCTTTGATAAACCCACGGGATCTGGCAATTTCGGGCTGGGACGTGAGGTCGTCGCCTTCACCGATTCCGCCCTCTAATTACCAAAAGCTCTACTGAAACGAAGCCTATTCCTCAATAAATGTGGGGCGCCCTACTTACCGCTCTCCAACAGGCCCAGGCCGATCCCTGGATCCAACTCCGAAACTCCAGGGACTACCGCAGACCACTGCCTCCGAATCGCCCTTTTTCCAACCAAATTAGGGCCTGGCTCTTAGGATCGTGGAGCTAACTGTCCCCAAAAACCCTATTGGATGACGAAATATGGACAGTTTTCGGCTCAATCACGTGAGGATCCAGGGAACTTAGTTTCCTGACATTTCGTTAATCTTACAGAATCTCCTTGTCTGCCCTGGTATTGTTACCCGTTCGTCCCCAAGCTCTTTCCCAACCCCTTTTCAATCCCGGTGAGAATTTTTTTTAATTCTTCCACCGCTGAGGACTCAATTCCCGTCCCGGATTGAATGCCGCTTTTCCCCTCGGGACCCCCCCCTACTATCCGTCCCGACCTTTTGGAGGATGCTATGCATCTCTTGAACAACCGCCTGGGCCGCATCACGGCTCTCATCGCCTTGGGCGGGGCTGCTCTTTACTCTCAGGGCACCCAGACAGCCAACGTCACCGGCTTGGTCGTTGACGGCGCTGGTGCTCCCATCGCCGGCGTGGTCGTCCGACTGACCTCCCCCGCCCTTCAGGGCGTGCGCACTTACACCACGGACGTGAGCGGCAAGTTCATCGCCCGCCTGCTGCCTCCTGGCTTCTATTCCATCCAGTACACCAAGGACGGCCTTGAGACCCGCAAGATCAACGAACAGCTCGGCATCGATCAGACCTTCAGCCCCAAGATGACCCTCACTAAGGTCGGTGGCGCTGTGGTTGAGGTGATCGCCGCCGCTCCCGCCGTGGACAAGACGGACGTCAAGACCGCCACCAACTACCGTGCCGACGCCGTCGACATGCTGCCCAATGCCCGCACTCAGGAAGGCGTCGCCCTTCTCACTCCCGGTGTCACCGCCGGCGTGGGTGGTCGCGTTCAGATCCGTGGCGCCATGACCTCCGGCAACCTCTATCTGCTGGACGGCCAGAACATCGCCGACAACGCCTACAACAACCGTGGCGTGGCCCTCATCGATGACTCCATCGAAGAGACCCAGATCATCACCGGTGCCATGTCGGCTGAGTACGGCGATGTCGAAGGCGGCATCATCAACTCCATCACCCGTTCCGGCAGCAATGACTTCAGCGGCTCCCTGCGCTGGGAACTTTCTGATCCCGCGTGGAACGCCATGGCCCCCTACCAGAGCCGCACAGCCATCGCCAACGCCCTGAGCGAGCTCAAAACCCTCAGCGTCAGCGGCCCCATCCTCAAGGACAAGCTCTGGTTCTCGACCTCCTACTACACCACCAACTCCAGCGTGGCTGGTGTGATCGGTGAGTCCAGTTCCGGCTCCGGCGCGGATCTGGCGGGCAGCCCCAACGGCGTGTTCTCGCAGAACGGCCCCAATGGCTTGGGCACCGGCTACACCCGGCAGAACTCGGAAATCCGTCGCCAGGCCAAGCTGACCTGGTCCATCAACCAGGACCACACCTTGGTGGCTTCCTACATGCGGAATGCCGTCAGCCAGACCAACCGGAACTACTACGCCGGTGAGTCGGCAGCCCTGGTGCCCCAGGTTTCCACCTCCGACTTCCTGAACGTCGCCTTGCGTTCCGCTTGGGCCTCCAACCTCACCACGGAACTCCGCTACGGCAAGAAGCACCAGAACCTTTCCGCTGGCGGCGCCGCCAATGGCCAGAGCCCCATCTACTCCTTTGAGTCCGGTGGCTTCTACAACAACGGCATCTTCAACAGTTCCGATGGTGGTGACAACCGCGACAACAACACCCTGAACCTCAAGGTCAGCCTCTTCTGGAACGGCGCCGGCAGCCACCAGACTGACTTCGGCATGGATTACTACCAGGGCATCCGCCGGGCCAAGAACGAGCAGAGCCCCACGGAACTGATCTTTGACGCCGCCGGCGTGGATCTCGTCACCCGTACCGCCGTCCCCACGGATGTGGAAACCTACATCAGCAAGGCTGGCGAGGCCAAGAACTACTCCACCGGCCTCTACGTCAACGACAAGTGGTCTGTGGATCAGCACTGGAACTTCCAGGTCGGCCTACGCTACGACAACTACAAGGCTCAGAATGAGAGCGGCTCCAAGACCGCTGGCGCCAGCGGCCTCAGCCCCCGCCTAGGCCTCAAGTACGACCTGAATGGCGACAGCAAGCACATTTTCGGCCTGAGCTTCGCCCGCTACAACGCCAAGGTGCTAGAAGGCATCACCAACTCGGTCACCGGTCAGGGCAACCCCACCGAGATCGATTACTACGCGAAATCCTACCTTGCCGCGGGTGGCAACTGGCTCGAGGCGAATCGTGTGAGCTTCGCCGCCCTGCAGAACCTGGCCCTCTACAACACGACCAGCGCTGGCATCTCTTACTACAATGACCCCACCCTCAACGTGAAGCTGAACAGCGCCATGAAGGCGCCCACGGTGGATGAGCTCCAGGGCAGCTATGCCTACTCCTTCAATATCGCCGGACTTGGCGATGGTTTCTTGAAGGTGACGGGTGTCTACAAGAACTGGAAGAATCTGATCGACGTGACCACCGGCAACCAGGGCACGGTCTCCGACCCCGCTGGCGATTTGCTCTACATGAAGGTCTGGGACAACAACCCCGATGCGACCCGCAAGTACAGGGGCCTGGAAATGGAAGGCCAGTTGAACCGCAATGGCTGGGCCTATGGTGGCAACATCACCTGGAGCAGCCTGAAGGGCAACTACGAGGGAGAGGGAACTTCCACTCCTGCCCGCGGTGAATCCATCAATTCCTGGTCCGTGACCAACGGCGTGACCGAGTTCAACAAGAACGATGTTCACCCCGAGGGCTACCTGACCGGCCATGACCCGATCCGCATGCGCCTGAACACCAGCAAGACCTTCACCAGCGAGTTCGGCAAGACCACGGTTGGCTACATCTACCGTTTCGATGCCGGCTCCCACTACAGCATCGTGCGTAACATCTCGTCCGCCCGTCTGGCTGGCTACATCGGTGGCGTTGCCGCCAATGGCACCAACCTCCCTGGCCAGGCCGGCAGCACCTTCTCCCAGTATCAGAATCAGGAGCGTGGTGCTGGGGTCTATCCTGGCTCAGCCTACCTGGACATGGCCATCACGCACGACTTCCCCCTCTTCAAGGCGGGTGGCAAGGACGTAACAGCCTTCGGCAAGCTCGTTTTGTCTAACGTGCTGAACCACCAGCAGATGATCGGGTTCAACACGACCATGAACTCCGCCACCGGGACCTACGGCACCCCCACCGGCGGCATCAACTCTCCCTGGGTCGCGAGCAGCGCCTTCGGAGCTTCCAACAGCGCCTCCTACTGGGGCTCGGCCCGCACCGTTGCAATCTCCGCCGGCTTCCGCTTCTAAGCGATCCCGGCACCACCCGAAACGAGGCCCGCAAGGGCCTCGTTTTTTATGTCTGACGGAGTGCCGGAAGCCTAAAGATGATTCGCTCGTCATTTATATAAACTGATTTGCCAGCATTTAATTTTGAGCGGCTGTAAAAAAAATTTGTGTGGCCCAGGGAACCTGTCCTATCCTTTCGACACTAGTCCGCTCTTTGTGCACACCCTGGTCAATCGCCTCGACCCCCTCCTGGAGGGGCTCCCTGGTTGGTACGATTGAACAATTTCCCGTTTTTTTGCGGCCCCCGCCGCACCCTCCCAAAGGAGTCTCTATGAGTCGAATCTTTAACCGGTTGGGGTTCACCACCCTGGCCTTGGTGGCTGGCAGCAGCATCATGGGCTACGCCCAGGATTCTACGACCGGTGCCATTTCCGGGACCGTCAGCGGCCCCAACGGAGCCCTGGTCGCAGGCGCGAAGGTCATCCTGGACGGCGGCCGCGGCCAAGTCGTCCGTATGACTGACGCCAATGGCGCCTTCAAGGCTTCGGGCCTCATCCCGGGCCAGTACGCCATCACCGTGGTGGCCCCCGGCTATGAGACCGCTGCCAAGCTGTCCGCCGCGGCCTCCATCAATACCCTGACCCCAGTCCGCGTGACCATGTCCAAGGCCGCCGGCACGGTGGTCGAGGTCATCTCCACCGCCCAGGTCATCGACACCACCACCCAGACCTCCGGCACCACGTTCTCCTCCGAGACCGTGTCCGCCCTACCCCTTGGCCGCTCCTTCTCGT
>Ga0118677_10011886_pt1 | contig 12912 bp, 5 predicted proteins | sample AliMusrvi5mmetaG_FD_86154 | JGI IMG/M metagenome (GOLD analysis project Ga0118677, IMG submission 86154)
ATCTTTAAAATATTTTTCGGATGCTACTTTTAATGTTTCTATCATTTTACTTATTTTGTCTTTGTCGGGAGTGGTAGCTTTTAATTCTTTCGATAAATTAGCAAATGATCTGGCGAAACTTAAAATTTCATTACCTCTTGCTATACCTTCGATGAAATACCAACGTTGTAATTCATATTTCTTTATGTTAGCAAAAGCATCTTCCATATCTTTTAAAGCATTAATATATCTATATTTATTGGTTTGAACAGTTGCTACCCATTTGGCGAATTTATCTTCCAGCTCTTTCTTCTGATTATAAACTTTTAAGCGTTGCAAAGCTTTTGATTCACCAATATAATATTTCCAATAGTTAGCAGTTTGTGCATATTTTGAATCATATTGAATTCTAACAGCAGGATCAGCATTCATAAATTGTTTCATGATAGCCAGTTTTTCGGCACGTATCTTAACTGTGCATGGATTTTTATATTCAAGATTCATTGCTACACCATACGATGAAAGGAAACGATCTGTAGTTCCGGGATAACCCATAATCATTGCAAAATCACCTTTCTTGACTCCTTTTACAGAAATAGGTAACGAATGTGCAGGTTTGTAAGGGATATTATCTTTTGCAAATTTAGCAGGCTTACCATCAGGAGCCATATAAATTCTGAACAGACTAAAGTCGCCGGTATGACGTGGCCACATCCAGTTATCAGTATCGGCGCCAAACTTACCTATAGAAACAGGAGGTGCTCCAACAAGTCTAACATCTTTAAACACCTGATAAATGAACATATAAAATTCGTTTCCATTAAAGAAACTTTTAATTACAACTTCATATTCTCCGTTTTTACCATCTTCTTTTTCATGTTTCTTTTGTATTTCTGCTATTCTATCGTTGCGTTCGTTTTCGGATTTCATCCCTCCAATTTGCCCCATCATTTCTTTAGTAACATCTTCCATTCTTACCAGGAAACGTGCAGTTAAACCTTCGTTAGGCATTTCTTCGCTTTTGTTCATAGCCCAAAAACCATTGGTAAGGTAATCATTCTGAATAGTACTGTGCGATTGTATCGAACCGAATCCACAATGATGATTGGTTAAGATAAGACCTTCGCTAGATATCATTTCGCCGGTACATCCCGGGCCAAATTGAATTATTGCATCTTTAAGACTTGAATGATTGATGCTGTATATTTCTTCGGCAGTAAGGTGAAGACCTTCCTTTTGCATATCAACATAATTAAGCCTTTCGATAAACATGGGTAGCCACATTCCCTCATCGGCTCTTAGTTTAGTGGTAAATCCAACTAAAACTATTGAAAATAGAATGATTATTTTTTTCATTTTGTTATAATTACAGTAGATAATTTATTTTATTAAAGATATTATTTTAAAAGTGCAAATTTAATTTAAAAAAGTAATTGGGTGCAAACTAATTTTCAAAAAGAATCATAAAAAGAGGGTAGGGGTTATAAGATTTCTTTTTCTGGTAACCATGGCACCTCGACCTTTCGTTTGTCGAAGTTTGCAACTTCGATTTCATAATTTGTAGTCTCTGACTACATTTTTTTGTTAGATACAATCTAACTTTTATTAGGTGCGAAGTTACAAGTGACCGTTGCACAACTCACATTATCTATTAATTATTTAATGATTATTAACAATAAAAAGTTCATAACTATTAGTAAATTAATTGCATATGTCGTTATTTTATTGTAATTTTGAGCATGCAAGGACAAAAACAATATCAAGAAAAGCTCTTTCTGAGTTTTAGACTCTCAGATAGAATACCGGATGATAATTTTTATCGTCGGTTAAATGGGGTGCTGGATTTAACTTTCCTCCCTCAACTTACATCTCAGTATTATGGTAAAGAAGGACAAAAAAGTATTGATCCGATTGTCTTTTTCAAACTTATGTTAATCGGTTATTTAGAGAACTATAACTCTGATAGAAGGATAATAGACCATGCTTCAATGCGTATGGATATGCTTTATTTTATTGGATATGATATTGACGAACCTTTACCATGGCATAGCACTTTGAGCAGAACCCGTCAGCTTTATGGAGAAGAATTATTTTTGGAAGTATTCAGAAAGGTACTGACTTTATGTGTTGAAAAAGGAATGGTAAGTGGTCGTCGTCAAGCTATTGATAGTGCTCTTGTAAAAGCCAACGCATCTATGGATAGTATTATTCCTAAAGAACTTACTATTGATACAGCTAATTATTTGAAAGAGTTGTCTGAAAATGAAGAAGAAGAAAAGACTTTGCCTAAAGATAAAAAACAAAAGACCAGTATGAGCAATCGTAATTGGACTAGTCCAACAGATCCCGATGCTCGCATTTCAAAAAAGAAACATAAACCATTGCAACTAAATTATGCAGGGCAAATAAGTGTAGATACTCATTCACATGTGATTTGTGGGGCAATGGCAGATTTTGCCAATAAACGAGATGCAATGACTTTGCCAGCCTTGGTTGATCAGGTTTGCGAAAATTTACAACAAGAAGGTATAGACGTAGAAGATGTTTTAGCTGATACAAATTACAGTAGTGGAGATGCATTGAGATATTTAGAAAACAAAGGCATAGGAGGTTATATTCCTTGTTATGGTCCTTACAAGAATAAAAGAGAAGATTTTATATACAATAAGGAAGAAGATTGTTATGTATGTTCTCAAGGGAAAAAGCTTCCATTTAAAAAAATTATAGATCGTAAATCCAATGGAATAAATAAAGTTTATCGATCTTCAAGTACTGATTGTAAGGACTGCCCTCTAAAAACAAAGTGCCTTGGGTCAATGAAAAATAAACAACTTATGGACACTATTGATAAGCCTTATTACGATCAAATGTATGAAAGAGTTAAGACAAGAAAAGGAAGACAAATGAAAAAGTTACGTTCTTCAACAGTTGAACCGGTATTAGGAACTTTGCTTTATTTTATGGGAATGAAAAAAGTAAATACTAAAGGAATAAAATTAGCAAATAAACATGTACTAATGGCTTCTACAGCATATAACATTAAAAAACTATTAAAATTTAGAGTGGTGAATTATGCCCAAACCCGAACAAAAAGACTTGAAAAAGCTCATAAATACAAAAATAATCACTTTTTTGACTGCTTTTTGACTAAAATTACTTGTTTTTGGACTCAATTAAAATTTAAACCAATAATTATCATTCAAAATGTTTAAAAAGCACACAAATAAAAGAAAAAATAGAAGTTGTGCAACGGGCACTACAAACTTCGCACAACGGTATGCGAAGTTACAAACTTCGCACAACGGCGATCCGAAAATTCCAAATGGGATAGAAACATGTTTCTGGACGATCTGAAAATTCCAAATGGGAGAGAAACATGTTTCTGGGCGATCTGAAAATTCCAAATGGGAGAGAAACATGTTTCTGGGCGATCTGAAAATTCCAAATGGGAGAGAAACATGTTTCTGGGCGATCTGAAATTTACAAATGGGATAGAAACATGTTTCTGGGCGATCTGAAATTTCCAAATGGGAGAGAAACTTGTTTCTGGGCGATCTGAGATTTCCAAATGGGAGAGAAACATGTTTCTGGGCGATCTGAGATTTCCTAACAGGATTTTTTGTTGTTGACCTGAACTAACCTCTCTAAAAAGAAGAAGAGAAAAACAATTCCGTTAGGAATTAAATATCGGTAGAAAGATTTAAGATTAGCAATGTCATTTATAGCGTTGAAATTAGATGTGATGATTGTAGACCTTAAGGCCAATTTATGTAAACATTACATAACATAAATGACGTGCCTAATTAAAAGCAAAGTAGCTTTCATCTTCTATATGGTGGAAGCATTTTTGTTTACCTCACCTAAATCCTCTCCAAAAGAGAGGACTTTTGTTTTCCTAATAGCCTAAAGGACTAATAGTCTATAAGTCTTTTTCTCTTAATTATTAATTGGTATCGTAAAAGTAAACACCGAGCCAACACCTTCTTGGCTTTCTGCCCATATCTTACCACCATGTTTCTCAACAAAATCTTTGCAAAGAATCAAGCCTAAACCGGTACTAAGTTCGCCTTCGGTACCAGCTCTGTTGGTTTTGCCATCAAGTTTAAAAAGATTATCAACTATCATATTATTCATGCCAATTCCAGTATCTTTAATTGATATTTCAACTTCTTCATCAGTTATTTGAGTATAGATATTAATCTTTCCTCCTTTTTCGGTAAACTTCACAGCATTTGAAACAAGATTACGGATAACGGTTTGTATCATGTTTGAATCAGCATATACTTCCTGATCATCATTAATATCACAAATAATATCAATAGACTTATTACGGGCAGTTTCATTAACTGATTTTGAACACTCATCAACTACTTCATGTAAATTTAATATTTCCGGATTAAATGCAATCTGTCCTCTTTGCATCTGCGACCATTCCAAAAGATTCTCAAGTAAATTAAAGATATTACTAGCCGATTGATTGAGATTTAGCATTAATTCTTTTTGTTCATCAGCAGGAATTAGCTCCAAATCATTAGCCATCATTTCTGTTAAGGCCATAAAACCACCTAGTGGATTACGAAGATCATGAGCAATGATGGAGAAGAACTTATCTTTTTGAGCATTCAACTTCTGAAGCTCCATATTCTGCTTACATATTTTAAGATGCGTGGCTACACGCGCTTTAACTTCTTCGGCCTGAAATGGCTTGGCAATATAATCTACACCACCCGAATTCAATGCTTTTACAATATCCTTGGTGTCATTTAAAGCACTTATAAAGATAACGGGAATGTCGTTTAAATTAGGATCCTCTTTCAACCTTTTACATACCTCGTAACCATTCATATCGGGCATCATTATATCAAGAAGTATTAAGTCGGGCTTTTCTTTTTCGGCAACTTGCAATGCAAGATTACCATTAGGCACCGGCCTTACTTTATAACCTTCGCCTTTTAGTATATCGCCCAACACTTTAAGATTGGCGGGCACGTCATCAACAATAAGAATATTGGATATAGTAATAGTGTTTTCTTTAGTGATATTCATTATTATAATTCCTTATTTTTTCAACACTTGTTGTAATTTCTCATAATCATAATTATTAGCTAACGTTAAAAGATATCGCGTAAGCTCAGGATTTATTGTTTCAATACTTTTAATATGTTTAATCAATAAATCTAAATCAGCTACAGCTAAAGCATTCGACATCTGCAACAGAAGCTTATCCGGCAAATTAATAACACCTTTACTAATCATGTCAGCGTCTGGCATATTTATTTTAGGAGCTGAAGTTACCTCATCATAAATATAATTAACCCCCAATACCTTTCCAATACAAGTGTACAATTCATTTTTTCTGAAAGGTTTTCGGATATGTCCTTGCAAGTTAAGTAAGTCAATTCGTTTTTGCTCATCTTCAAACGAGCTTGCAGTAACAGCGATGATAGGCGTATCTTTGCCTTTATCAGTAAGTTTGATCAACCTGGTGGCCTCATAACCATCCATCACAGGCATACGCATATCCATTAATATCAAATCAGGCTCCCATTCTTCAAACTTCTCAATTGCGTCCACACCATTAACAGCTTCTTTGGTTTCGAACCCAACCATACTAAGGAATTTAACAACAACTTTCAAGTTCTCAACCTTATCATCAACAACTAAAACACGATAAACTTTTTGTCCTTTCTCAAAACTAATAATCTGTTTTGGGTTAGGCTCTTTAACTTTATCTGAATCACTCTCTACAATTTCAACCTTAAAAGTAAATATAGAGCCTTTTCCAACCTCACTGGTAACACTTATATTACCTCCCATTAATATCGCCAACTCACGACTTAAAGCCAAGCCTAAGCCGGTGCCACTGCCTTTATTGATTCCAGTGCTGGTTTGAACAAAGTGTTTGAAGAGGGATTTTAGTTCTTCTTCGGAAATACCATGTCCCGAATCCTGTACCTCTACAATCAGATAACTTTTAGCTGTGTTAATTTTATCAATACGAGCTCTTAAAGCTATCCCTCCTTCATCAGTAAATTTAATAGCATTACTGATTAGGTTAATAAATATCTGACGTAATTTATTTTCATCAATAATAATAAACTTTGGAAGATCAGGAGCAATATCAAGAATAAACTGTAGATGTTTTGATTGAGTCTGTTCCTTAAAGATTACCTGCATATCCTCTAACAAAGTATGCAAATTAATATTAGTTGGATTAATTGACACTCTACCAGCTTCAACCTTCGAAAGTTCAAGGATGTCATTTAAAAGCATCAAAAGATGTTCACCGGCATTTATTATCGAACCAATATATTCTTTTTGCACCTCAGTTGATAGAGGATCGCGATCCATTAATTGCGAAAATCCAATAATAGCATTCAATGGAGTTCGTATTTCATGCGACATATTAGCAAGAAATACACTCTTTGCCTTATTGGCTGTTTCAGCTTTTTCAGCCATGTCGTTAGCTTTAGCTGTAGCCATTCTTTCGTTAGCTAATGCTAAATCTAATTCTTTATTTTTTAATTCAATTTGAGAAGTATAATTTGCCAGCTTTTCTTCTGAATGTTTACGTTCAGTAACATCATAAATAATAGCATGTAAAATTGGATTGTCTCCAAAATATATCTTACTTACAGATACTTCAACATCTCTTAAAGAATTATCTGACAAACGATGTTGAAAAACATATTGATTCTCTTTTCCTTCAATTACATCAGCTATATACTTTTTTGTTTCAGTAACAGCTAATGTATTAATGTCAAATATATGTAAGTTTAGTAATTGATCATGCGAATAACCATAAAAAGACTGAGCAGTTTCGTTTGCATCAATAATCTTACCATCATTTGGGTCAATAAGAAGCATTACAGTTGAATTCTTCATAAACTGATCATGATAAGATTGTTCGCTTTCCTGAAGTATATTACGAGCAACACCTAATTCCCGGTTCTTCCTCATCATGATAATAAGAGAAGCAGTTACAACTATAAATAACAGTAGTGCAATACATATTAGACTCCCAATAATCCAAGCTCTGTAATGTTCATATAAACTTGTTCGAGGATTTAAAAATACTGCTTGTGAATTAATACTATCAGGAAGAATAATTTTATATTGTTTAAGAACCACGTCATCAAACATCCATGCATTGGGGCTTTTAAGTATTGGATGTATATCAACAATCTGTTTCCCGTTTAAATAAGATAGTAAAAGATTAGCAGCAGTCTGTCCTTGATTATGGCCACTTGTAACATATCCTCCTAACACCCCTTCTCTGATATAACCGTCTTCCATACTGATAACAACACGTCCTGTTTGTACCAGACTCTTCATAATATCACGAAGTGAAAGAACTTCTCCTTTAGCATCAAGCATACCTCCAATAGTGGTAAGAAAAACATACTTACCAGGCAGAGAATGAAGTTGAGAAAGCACTAGATCCAATCTTTTCTGAACAATAAAAGTAGTGCGAAGTTTAAAAAGACTTAATTCTTGGCGAGCATCACTTTCAATTGCTTTATAAGTATTACTTCCATCTCCGATAAAGACTAAATCATTGGCATCTTTATCCATACTAAGCAGCCATTTAAGATTTGGAGTGACATCTTTAAGTTCAAAAACTCCGGTAAAATGAGAAGAGTCAAGTGTAGTTATTATTTCATAATTGTTAATCCCTGAAAAGAAGACAGGTACTCCGGGGAATATATGAGATAAATGATCGCGGGCAAATAATAACGCATTATCATCAGTAACATAAATTGCTTTAGGCTTATAATCTTTGTATTTAATTTGCCAATGATGCTCTAATTCTGCTGCATATGTTTCATCATAAGTGTGTCGTTTAGTGTCTAGATACTCTATACTAAAAGACGCATTAACTTTAACATTTTCATTAATAGCTTGTACAAAGCCTTTATGCTGACTTTGAGTCCATGGATATTCCTGAGAGTAAGAATGCAACACAAATATTTGTGTTACAGGCTCCGCAGATACAAAACAAGAAAACAATATGCTGAAAACTAAAGCAAGAAAAGATGATCGACTTAGATTATTCATACTTATTATGTCTTTATTTTTAATAATTGTTTCAAGTTTTCATACTCATAATTATTAGCAAGAGTCATTAAATAAGTTGCAAGTTTCGAATTGTCTAATCCTACATTATTTATAAGCTCAATGAGTGTATCCATATCAGCAACAGCAATAGCATCCAACATTCGTGACACTAGATCATTGGACAACTGAATAATATCTTTTACAATTTCTCCGTCATCGTCATGATATTTCTCTTGAATAGCTTCAACAACATCATCATAAACATACTTTATACCAAGTATTTTCTCGATAGTGCTAAACAACTCGTTCTCACGAAAAGGTTTGCTAATATATCCTTGCATATTAAGCATCTCAGCTTTCTGATGGTCCTCTTCAAATGTGCTTGCGGTAAGCGCAACTATTGGAGTAAGCTTCCCTTTTTCGGTTTGTTTAATAATACGAGTAGCCTCGTAGCCATCCATCACAGGCATCCGAATATCCATTAGAATAAGGTGTGGATTCCATTCTTCAAATTTAATAATTGCATCGGCACCATTTATTGCTTCTTTGGTTTCGAAGCCAACAAGCTTTAAGAGACTGGTAGCAACTTGTAAATTCTCTTCTTTATCATCAACAACCAATATTCTACAAGGTGCTTCACCCTTATCAATATTAAGAACTCGCTTAATATTTTTACCTTTGACAGTTTCCAGATTACCTTCTTTAATTTCCACATTAAGAATAAAGGTAGAACCTTTACCCAGCTGACTGGATACTGTAATTTCACCATTCATCAGCACGGCTAATTCGCGGCTAAGTGCTAATCCTAAACCGGTACCACTTCCTTTTTTGATACCACTGGTTGTCTGCACAAAATGCTTAAAGAGATTGCCCAATTCTTCTTGTGGAATACCGTATCCTGAGTCCTGAATTTCGACAATTAGTTTGTATTTATGCTCCTCTCCTGTAATAGTTTTGTCAACTTTGGCACGAACAGCTATTCCTCCATGTTCGGTAAACTTAACAGCATTACCAATAAGGTTTATAAATATCTGACGCAGTTTATTTTCATCAATAACTACATACTGTGGAAGGTCATCAGCTATTTCGAAGATTAACTGAAGGTTTTTAGATTCGGTTCTTTCCTTAAAAATCATCTGCATGTCTTTGAGAAGCATGTGCAGATCTATATTTGTAGGATTTAAAACCACACGACCAGCTTCCACCTTTGAAAGTTCAAGAATATCATTAATAAGAGACAAAAGATGTTCGCCGGCACGTATAATAGAAGCGTTATATTCTTTTTGGGAGTCTGTCAATAGATTTTCACGATTCATCAATTGTGAGAAACCTATAATAGCATTTAAGGGAGTTCTGATTTCATGTGACATATTTGCCAAAAAGATACTCTTTGCCCTGTTAGCCATTTCAGCTTCTTGCTTTGTTTTCAAAAGTCCGGCTTCCGTATTTTTCTGTTCAGTGATATCCCAGTTGGTACCTATCATTCGCAATGCACTTCCGGCCTCATCCCTTTGAACTATTGCCAATGCTCTTATATTATGAACTGAATTATCAGGCCAAACAACTCTAAACTCAGTATTATATTCTTTTTCACCGTTTATTGCCATCTCAACTTCTTCATCACGCTGCGTTTTATCATCGGGATGAATTCCTTTACACCAAACATCATTGGCATTAATATAAGTTGTCTTCTCAACACCATAAAGTACAAACATCTGATCATCCCATATCATAGTATTATTTATAATATCCTTGTCCCAAACTCCAACACCACCAGCACGAGTAGCCAAAGCTAACCTTGTAGATATTTCTTTAAGCTTATCTTCAGCCTTTTTCCTTTCGGTGATATCTCTGCTAATGCCAAGGATTCCAATCAATGAGCCATCAGGACCCAGATAAGGCGTTTTAAGTGTATCAAAAAGCACTTTATGTCCATCAGGATAAGTTGTCCACACATCATTATGGCTCGAAATCCTTTGATCCATAATCTTTTGGTCGTGCTTTAAAAAGGAATCTGCTATTTTTTTATCAAAAAGATCATAATCTGTTATTCCTGCTATTTCATCCTTCGGTCTATTTGAAAACTCTGAGAAAGCAGGATTCCCGCCAAGGTAAACACCATTAACATCTTTAAAGAATATAAGATCAGGGATAGAATCAAGTAAAGAACTTATCAAACCGGCATGACGTTTTAACTCCTCTTCGGCTAACTTACGCTCAGTAATATCACGTTCGACAAATAATATGGCAGAAGGATTCCCTTTAGAATCGCGTAAGACGGCTGAATTTACATCACAGTTAAACCTGGTATTATCCTTTCTGATTGCAAGATATTCTGTAATCTTTTGATCTTTTTTACTGCTGAGTAACTTATGAATGTTTTCGTTTAAAAATTTATGATCGGAGCTATCAATAAAATCAAAGATCGTTTTTAAAGAATATTCATCTTTTTGATCTAAAGTATAGCCATGCATCTCAGCCAGTTTCTCTGACATTAGTTGAAGTTTGCCATCCAATGACACCATTCCGATACCATCAGGAGAAGCAGTAATAATAGCTTCAAACTGCTGAATGCTTTGCAGTAATGCTTCCTCCGCTTTCTTTTGAACTGATATGTCAACAAAGCTTTCAACAAGCTTTTCTTTACCACCTATCTGAATTTTTTTAACAGTCTTAAGTACTGCCAGTTCTGTTTTGTCAGCACAAATCAAAACCCTTTCCGAATTATCCACAGTTTGTCCTTTATCACATACAGGGCAGGTGTTTTCTTGTGCAGGGCAAATGTATTGATGACATTCGCGACCAACAATCATTTCTTCGCTTTCGCCGATTAATAAGGCGGCAAAAGGATTTATTCTCTCAATAATACGTGTGTCAGGATCAATAATCATAATACCAACGGCAACATTCTCCAACAACGAACGTTGAAGGTCTTCACTCTCTTTGAGCTTGTTTTCCATTAGCCTTCGCTCGGTAATATCCTCTTTAATAGCAATAAAATGAGTAATCTTATTGTTATCATTCATAATAGGTGAGATAGATGCAAACTCCCAGTACAGTTCGCCATTCTTCTTTTTGTTATGCATATCACCCCGCCACTCTTTACCGGCTAAAATTGTATTCCATAGATCTTTGAAATGCTCAACAGGTCTATCCCCCGACTTTAAAATGTTAGGTTTTTTACCAATAACTTCTTCTTTTTTATAACCGGTAAGAGAACAGAACTTTGGATTAACGTATTCAATAATGCCATCAACATCAGTTATTACAATAGATGCAGGGTTTTGCTCAACTGCTTTTGACAATTTCAAAGTTTCCTCAATTGCCTGATTACGTTCTTCGATAAGCTTAATTAGTGAATCGAATAAATACTTACTATCTGAAGTAGTATTTTCATCTACATTAAAACTTTTCTGATCCGAAGGATTGAGTGCAAAAATAGCTTCTTTTATTTTATTTATAGTGTCTTTCTGAACCTCAGCATCATTCTTATGCTTTTGAAAAGCATCCCTAAGTTCCTGCGAACTTATTTCAATTGAGTTTTGAAGCAACTGTGTGTCATCTTCAAACCCAAAATAAGTGTTATTAATATCCTCAATAACCCCCAATAATTCCTTGGGCAGATTATCAACAGCACCAAAGTGTTTTTTAATCTGACGAGCCAATAATTTATTCAAGTGGTTTTCCATAAAATTTATGGTTTATATTTCTTTAAAAAGAGTAATAGTCATAGTTTGGTTATGAAGTTCGCAATGTTGTTCAAATGGTTTCAAAGGACATATCTCGCCGTAGGAATAAAAACCGGTCATGGCCGCATTGTTGCCAATCACCTCACGAATAGCTTCTAACTCTTCTTCCACCCTTTGCTTCAACACCAATTTTCGTCCAACACAACTTATCAGAATTGCAAGTTCGGTATCCGATTCTTTTATACTTGTCTGAGCCATTTCAGCAGCTCCATTAGCACCATCAATCAAGCGGTCGAGACTGGCTTTCATAAGCCTTACATATTCCCCTTGCGGGATATCACCGGCAAAAACCATGCTGCCATCAGTTTCGTTAACCGCTAACACTGTACGCACTAATGATGTTTCCGTATCTTTCAACCTTAAACTTAATGGAAATAGCAAAGCTGACGAAGGAAGGTTGGCTGCATGATCGCCTAAGTACTTTTTATATAGATCTAAAGCCGGTTGCCCATCCAATTCGTACAAAATATTGCCTTTTGATTTGGTAACTTCTCTATCAACACCAAATGAATCCCAGCCACCCATCGATCCATATCCAACCTTTAAGCTTTTACCATAAAAACCAATAGCCAACACAAGATTCTTAACACCGGCTTGATTATGCACAATCACTGTCTCAGCAAAGTTTGCCTGATCGCCTGCCAAGCCTCCGGTAATAGGTATTCTATTTTTAAGCTTATCATTTAAGCCTTTAGTAAGTTCGCTTCCGTTAATATTTAAACCTTCCGAAAGCACTAATACATGTACAAGTTCTTGATTATCGAGCTTTACCGCAAGCTTTTCTCCTATGCTGTAGCTCTCGTCCATAGCACTGATGTACTCAGAGGCAATCTCAACAGTCGATTTTTCAAAACAAACGGCTGTACATACAATATTACTGTTAAACACTTCTTCCTGACATATCTCACCCGAAGTAGAACAGCCCACAATTTGTGCCGAAGGGTATGTTTTCTTAATATAATCGATATGTTGTTGCTCTTTTAGCATATCTTTGTTACCAAACAAAAAGACTAACTGTGCTTTATTGTTAAGATTAAGTTCGTTTTTATTAACCCATCCCTGGCTCTGGTTGTAAATAATTTGTTCTGTTTTCATTTTGTGTTTAGTTTTAGTTCAACCTTGTTGA
>Ga0118677_10011889_pt1 | contig 12910 bp, 1 predicted proteins | sample AliMusrvi5mmetaG_FD_86154 | JGI IMG/M metagenome (GOLD analysis project Ga0118677, IMG submission 86154)
GGCACCCACGTCGCCGAACGTGCCGGTGTTCGTGGCCGTGCTGGCCTCGTTCACCGTCACTGTCGCGTTGTCCGCGGCTACCGTCGGGGCTACGTTCACGACCGTCACGCCAATCGTGTTGGCATTTGCCGGTATTGCACTGAAAGTAGTTGTTGCGGTGGCAGAGATCGTGTAGTTGTTGGGGCCGTCGGTATAGACGTGAGTCACGCTGGTGGGATTGCCCGTAACCGCCTGCAAGCCCGAGCTGTCGCCCCAGTTGATCGTCCAGCCGGTGACGGTTGTTGTACCGGGATCCGCTGGCGAAAGGGAGAGGACGTAGGTGCTGCCTTCGTTCACAGTGCTGCTGCCGGAGATGCCGACGCCAAGCGAACTGAAATCGCCCTGGAAACCAAAGGTGCCGCGGCCGAGCGTGGTTTCGATATTAGTGTCGGTGCCGGTGGCCAGGGTCGGAGTGATGTCGAAGTTTGCCGAAGCAGGGCCGGCAATATCGGGCTGACCGCCGGGGGCAGTGGCTGTACCGCCGAACTTGACGGGAATCTGAGCTGCATAGCCTGGTTCAGCACTATTGGCGGTGGTGATGACGGGTGAACTGGTTCCGAACCAGTTTCCTCGGAAGTCCTTGGGATTGGTGCCCGGTGCCGGGAGTACACCACCGCTCTGGCGGTCAACGATCTGACCGTACCAGTTGCCGCTGATGTTGTTGTTAAAGAATGTCGAATTCAACGCCGTCTGTACCGGGACGTTTGTGCCACCGCTGGCATCCAAGAAGAGGACGCCGACGGTCCAGTTGTTGGTGATCTCGTTTTCCGTGACGTTCAGATTGTCGGTCTGGTTGCGGAAGATCAGACCTGTGCGGTTGTCGGTGATGACGTTGTTGCGAATGGTGTGGCCATTGCTGTTGTTGACATCAATGCTGGTTCGATTGCCGGTGATGATGTTGTCGTGGATGAGGGCACCGGTGATGGCCTGGCCCTGGATGGCGATGCCAGCGGAATTGAGGCCCGAGTTGTTCCAGTCCGTGAGGTTGTTGCCATCACGGGTGATTGTGAAGCCGGAAATATCGACATTGCTGGCCGTGACGGCAATCGTCGATGTGCTGCCGCCGATGACACCACTAATCGTCGTGGACGAAGCACCCGCGCCCTTGAGAACTAGATTGGACTTGTTCACGGCGATGTCTTCGTGATAGCTACCCGCCGCAACATTGACCGTATCGCCGCCAGCCAGGGCGGCCGCGTTAATGGCCGCCTGGATGCTCATTGTCGGCATGGCGTAGACATAGAAGTTATTGGCATGTGTGAAGTCGCCGGTGGTGCGGATGTAGCGGTCGTGCGTTGCCGTGAGGCCGGCGCCGATATAGGCGGCGCCCGACTGGGCGTCTGCAAGGCTCTTCACGAACCCGATGCGAACCTTGCCGTCAAGCTGCGGGCCGCTGAGGATATAGGGTAACTCGGCACCCTGGACCGTCAAGTCAGCGAGATCGGAACTGTTGGTGCTGAAGGTAATCGGGTTGGTCGAGTCGGTTTCGGTGTAGACGGCGAGGAGTTCACCGAAGGTGTTGGTGCCGGTGAACTGGATGCCCGTGGGACCGCTGGGATACCACGGCCCGTTCATGACGGCGACGCCGCCCCAGGCGTTGCCGCTGGTGTGGATGCCGCTGAGGATCGCGCCTTGCACGTCGGTGAGGGCAATACCCGCGCCGGCATTACCGGTCGAGGTGACGTTGGTCAGAGAGACATTCGTGGCACCGTTGAGGTCAATGCCGGTTCGGCCGATGCCGGAAACGGTGACATTCTCGACATGAAGCCCGCTGACGCCGCTGGCCTTGAGGCCGTAACCGGCGCTGGTATGATCGGTCTCGGTGATGGAGAGGTTCTTCACCAGCACGTTGGCGGCCGAGACGGTGACGTGGTCGCCGGAGCCATTGGTGAGGCCGGTGACATTCACAATGGTCGTGGCGGCGCTGTCGCCGATGATCTTCAGGCCGGTTTGGTTAATGGTCAGGGATTCGTTGTACGTGCCGGCCTTGACCAGCACGGTGTCATTGGCCTGGGCGTTGTCGATTTCGCCCTGGATCAGGCCGCCGATGCGGCGGACATTGTTGAAGGTGCCGTAGCTGTTCGGATAGGAGTAGGTCTGTAGCGTGCCGGCGGCGGGGTCGATGAAGTCGGCCGCGGCGCGATCGTAGGTGTTGTCATTGAAATACGACTTCCAATCGAACTGGCTGTTGTCGTAGGTGCCGCGAGCACGGATGTACTGGTCAGCGCCGTGGAAGGTGTTGCCGGTGATCCCAGCTCCGCCTACCGAGTAGACAAACCACGGCACGCCCGTATCGGAACCATTAAAGCTGATGGAGGGCCAGGAGACCGTATCGGTATTGCCCAACGGGCGGTTGGTTGCGCCGTCGAAGATGTTGTTGGTGATCGTCCGCTGGGTCGTCCCCCCGATGACGAGTGGAGACAGACCCGCGCCGTTGGCTATATCAACGGAGACACCGAAGGCGAAATGGTTGCCATCGATGGTGTAGGACTTGATGCGGCCGGTAGTGAACTCACCGAAATAGAGGCTGCCTTCGGGATCGTTGACGAAGTTATTGAGGAACTTCAGTCCGTCGCCGGCAACCTCAATGGTCTTGTTCTGCCCAGCGGTGTTTGCGCCGATTCCCAAGCCCTGGATGGTGACGTTGTCGGCATCGACGAAGACGCCGCTGGGGCCGAAATCGTTGGTCGCATTGGTGGTGATATTGGCCAGAACGCCTGATGCGCTGGTGATTGCGGTGCCTGCGGCGGTAACGCCGCGGACGGTGATCCCCGCCTTGGCTGGGGCGATGTACAGGCCAAACTGGTACGTGCCGCCGATCGCCAGGGTGCGGTTGGTGGCCGTCTCGGAATAGTTGCCGCCGAAGACGTTCACGACGCCGCCCGGCGCGACAAGGTCGATGCCTTCCTGGATGCGGCCTTCCGTGCCGACCTGCTTGCCGAGAGCGGTCACGCTCAAGCTGTTGTAATCGGCCTGGAAGCCGGGGGCCGTCAAGTTGGCATCGCCGTGGTTCAGCCAGGGCGTGAAGTCGACGTTGCCGGTAATGAGAGCTTGGACCTGAGACTCGGTGGCGTTCGTCCCGTAGTAGTTGGCGGAAGCATCGACGGTGCCAGCCGCTATATTGCTGATGGCTTTGGTATTGCCAGAGAGATCGTTCTCGTGGATTGTTACCGAACTGGTGTCGGTGGCCACGCCGGTGAGGTTGCCGGTGATGATGTTGTTGGTGATCGCAACGCTGGAAGTGGCACCGGCGACCGAGATGCCGGTGGCGAAGCCGCTGATGGTGTTCCCCGTCAGCGTGGCGTAGGTTGTTCCGCTGTGTGGCGTATCACCGAAGATCGCGCCATCATCGCTGGCCAGGATGCCCGTGGCTGAACCACTGCCGGTGATAATGTTGTTCTGGATCAGCACGGGGTGCGTCGAATCGGCACTGGCGTAAACATAGATGCCTGTGTCACCGGTGTCAGTCGCAACGCTATTGCCGCTGACGCTAAGCGTCTTTCCGGTCACCGCATACTGGGCAACGATGCCGATGTCGTGGCCGCTGCCGCCCGTCATGTTGATGGTGTTTAACGCGGTGCCCGTGCCGCCAACGATACCATAGACGCCGCTGATGTCCAGGCCGATAGCGGTCATACCGCCAGCGGTTAGCGGACTGCTGAAGGTATTGCCCGTGATGGTGACGTTGCCGGCCGTGTTTTCATCGCCAAAATAGTTGGTTCCGATGCCGGCGGCCGAGTTAGTGATCGTGTTGCCGCTGATCGTCGCATCGCCCTGGAAGACGGCGATGGCAAATGTGCTTTCAAACTCTGAGGCCGGAGAGAGATTGCCAACATAGTCGAAGAAGCTGTTGGAGACGCGGTTGCCCGTGGTGTGGCCGTTACCGTAGAGCGCGACGCCCTTGCGGTAGACGTTGCTCATGGCCACGTTGTCAACAACGACTTGGTTCACGTTCCCCGTGGTGATGATGCCCTGGCGATAGTTTTGGCCGGATTGGCCGTCGATCGACAGATCTTTGATGGTGACATTGCCGGCGCTGATGACGAATGCGTTGGAGACTGTCCCGCCCCAGGTGTTGTTGGTGTGGTCGTCGGTCAGGGATGGTACAACGGTCACGCCCGTGCGGCTCTGGCCGTCGATGGTCACCGGCTTATTGACGAGAATGTTGGATTCGGTGTAGAGACCGTCTTCGACATTGACTTTCCAACCGGTTTTGCCTGTAGGTACGGCGTCGATGCCGCGCTGGATGGAGGAATCGGTGGAGCCGGCGCCGGGAGTGGTGACGTAGACGTTCTTGGTCACCCAGGTGACGAGGCCCAAGGAGCTGTCGTCCACCTTGTGGTAGACCTTGTCCTCGATCGCATAAGGATCGGCGGTCGGATCCGAGCCAAGTTTGCCGTCGAACTTAACGCCCGTGGCGTTGATCTCATGGCCGGCCAATGCTCCGTGGGCCAGGGTGATGTAATTGCCGGTTTGGCCGGAAAATGCCAAGCTACCAAGCGTATCGCCAACAAGCGATGAGGTGGTTGGTTGAATATCAATGGTTGGATAGGACGGGTTATAGAAGGTCGTCTGATTATCGATCGCCATCCCCGTGGCACCGCGCATAATGCTGTTGCCGTTGCCGAGGGTAACCGTGCCGCCGTTGATCTGAATTCCCGTGGTGTTGTCCGTTAGAGAGACGCCCTCCAGAGACACGGTCGAAGTGGCATGGGTGGCGGTCGGATTCTGCTCGATGTAAATGCCGTAATCGGCGTTGGAGATCGTGTTGGTGCCGTCGAAAGTGGCTGAAACATTCATTTCGCCGTAGTTCCACGTCGTTGTGGAGACCAGAGCGCCAATGGAATTAGCGCGATGGGTGGTGAAATCGACGGTGTTGGTCGTGAATGTGACCCGTCCGCCAGCGCCGCCAAACGCCCCGAGGCCGATGTCGGCGTCGGTCACCTGGTTATTGCTGACCGTCACATTCGCGTAAGGCACGAAAACGAAGATGCCATAGCTGCCTGCCGTGCCGAGGGTGATGACGTTGCCGTCGATCAGGTCGGGCGTGCCGCCGCCATCGTTCATGTTATCGGTGTGGATGCCACTGGCCGAATAGCTGACCTGGTTGTTGAGGAACTGCGTGCCGGTGGAGTGATTGGCCGAAATGGCGTCGTTGGCATGGCTGACGATGTTGCCGCTAATCGTGCCGGAGCCGCCGTAATTGAAAATGGCGATGGAACTGCTGTTGCCCTGGACGTTGGTAACCGTGTTGTCGTGGAGGTTGAAAGTCCCGCCGGTCGAGGCGTAAATGCCGCGGAGGAAAATGTTCTGGATCGTGGTGTTGTAGACTTCCAAGCCATTGAAGATGGCCGACGGGTTGGAGTGGTCGGTGATGATGCCGTTGCGGGCGTCGATGTTCGCGCCGCCGACATTCACGCCGCCCGTGAGGGCCGTATTGTCGCCATCAATGGTCAGGTCATGCACCTTGACGTTGTTCGCTTGGACCAGGATGACGTTGCTGGTGCCGGCTCCGAGCGAGCCGCCGCCGGTATCCGCGCCGACAAAGCCTGGGACGATCTGCGTCGCGCCCTGGCCCGAACCGGCCAGCTCGACCGACTTGTTGACCGTCACGTTATCGACGTAATGGCCGGCCTCGATGTGAACAACATTGCCGTCCGTGGCGGCATTTACCGCGCGCTGGATTGCGCCGGTATCGTCGGTTGCCGGGGCGACATAGCTATTGGGGGTGACAAACACATTGCCGGCCTGGATGCGGACGAAGCCGAGACCGGTTTGGTCGATAGCGTCGGTGATCTTGTCCTCGACGGCGTAGGCTTGCGGAAGAGTCAGGGCGGAACCGAGAATACCCCCGAACTTAACGCCCGTGGCGTCGAGCACGTGGCCGGCCATGGCGCCATTGGTGAGGACGATGTAGTTATTGGCGCCGGTCGCGGTTAGCGAGACAGGTGTCGCGCCAGAGAAGCTGGCCGATGCTTGCCCGCCGTCGACGAGCACGTCGATAGGCGTGCCGCTAATCGAGCCACCCTTGATGATCGCTGATACAGCGGCGTGAGCGCTCGACGGATTGTCTTTCACATACACGCCCGCCTGCTTGGAACCGGTTACGGTGACTCCGTCCACGATGACGGTCGTTGCAGCGCCATTACTGCCAGTCGCAGTCGGATAGCTGTCGAAGTTATTGACCCATACCCCATAATCGACGTTGGCGACGGTGCCGCCCGAAATCGTAACACCCGCTGCGTTCGTATCGTTCCACAGGTCGTAACCCACCTTCTGCTGGTGAACGGCATCAACGGCGTCGATATTGTTGCCGGAGATCGTCGGGTTGATGCCGGTGCCAATCGAGGTCACCCAGACGCCGCTGAAACGGCTACCCGTCGGGTCGTTCTCGGCCGTGATCGTATTGCCCGTGATGCTTAACGGAGTGGCCGACCCGTAAGCCAGATTGTACCAGATGCCAGCGCGGCTGGCCGAGATGCGGTTCCCGCTCCAGACGACGTCGCCTGTGGACTCGGCACTGTGGGCGTTCTCGGCATAGATGCCCACGTCCGTGTTGGTGATAACGTTGTCTGTGACGTCTGCGTAATAATCCCACAACATCACAATGCCGCGACCACCAATGGAGTCAATCTTATTATGGCTGATTTGATTGCTGGAAGACGCCGGACCGGACTGCACCCAACCAAGGACACCGTAGGTCGTGAAGTTCTGAATGATGTTGTTGGAAACGTCAAGTGAACCTGCACCAGTAGTCGTGTAAGCGTAAATGCCATAATCAGAAACGCCATTGCCATCAACGGTCATTCCACTGATCTGAACATTCGGCGACTCAACGTAAATGCCATACCAATCCGTCGGACGGACGACCGCCTCCGCATTACGCGTGCCCGCGACGGTAGGATCGACACCTGCATTCGGACCGACCAGATGTATCCCGGTGGTGCCGATTCCAACCGACTCCGCATAAGTTCCAGCCAGGACGTAGACGGTGCCGCCGGGGGCGTCGGCATCGACACCGCCTTGGATCGTGGAGAAGGCGTTGACGCCGTAGGTGAGCGTGCCGGCATTTGGCGCGGTCTCGCCGGACGGTGCAGTGACCGTCTCGCCGAAGGCCAGAGTACCGGACCAGTTGTCGTTAACCCAGACTGCGTCCTTAACGGAAGCCTGCCCCCCGGTGATCACCAGTGGATCGGCCGACTCATGCGCGATCGTTACGGTGATTGGGTAGGAATCAGCCGTACCATAGGTGTAACTACCGCTGACCGTGAACTTATGGGTAACGCTGTCATAGGTGACAATGCCACTGGTGGTATGGCCCGGCTCCCATGTAATCGTTGCCGTGTAGTGTGCAGAAATTCCGCCAACCGGATCAGCCGAATTTGGCTCGGCACCACCGGGATCAGTGAAGGTGGCCACCGGAACATTGGTGAATGCCTGTCCGGTCACTGCACCGAGGTTTAGCCCGGTGCCGTTATCAAGAGGCGAATCGGCCACGGCCACAGCAAAGCTAGCGCTTCCGGGTGCCCCGTCCTTATCGGTCACCGTCACGGTGACGGTGTAGCTACTCGCCTCTTCTGCGAAAGTATGGGTCAGGGTGCCCAGGGAGCCTTGGGCGGTGGCCGCGAACGTGGATGGCGCGGTGCCGTCGCCCCAGTTCACGCTCACTTGCCAGGACCCATCCTGCGTCCCTGGATCACTGAACGAGCCAAGTATGAAAGTCTTCTGAGCGCCTTCGGTTGCGTTCTGGCCAGAGGGGGCCACAACTGTCGGGGCCACGTTCCGCACCACGACGCTGGTGGAAGCCGTGGTGAACTCGCTGTCCTTGTCGGTGATCGTGACGTCGATCGTATGCGCCGCGTTGCCCGGAAGGTTGTCTAGGTAGGTGTGGGCCGTGGCCGGGATGGTCGTCACGCCCGCGGTCAGGTTCACGGTGGTCGTTGTGTTGTCGCCCCAGGCGATAAGCACCGTATGCGTATCCGCGCTGCCCGGATCGGTGAAGCTGCCGCTCAGGTTCGTGCTGCCGTTCTCGTCAATCGGATCGACCGACACGCTCACGCTGGCAGCGCTCGGGGCCACGTTCAGCACGGTCAGCGTCTGGCTGGCCGCAAGGCTCACTCCGCCGTCCTTGTCGGTAGCGGTCACGCTGACCACGTAAGTGCCGTTGTCGTTCGGAACGAAGCTGAAGCTGTCGCCTTGCAGGCCGGCAGCGCTGGTCCGCCCAGTTCCGTAGGCGCTGCCGTTCTTGGTCACCGTCCAGTTGAACGTGAAGCCGGCGGCTTGATCCGTCGGGCTCACATCGGTGCCGGTGACGCTGAAGTTCAGCGTGCTGCCCTCGTTCAGGACATTGCCGGCATCCGCCGTCAACGTCGCCACGGGGATGACGTTCCGCACCACGACGCTGGTGGAAGCCGTGGTGAACTCGCTGTCCTTGTCGGTGATCGTGACGTCGATCGTATGCGCCGCGTTGCCCGGAAGGTTGTCTAGGTAGGTGTGGGCCGTGGCCGGGATGGTCGTCACGCCCGCGGTCAGGTTCACGGTGGTCGTTGTGTTGTCGCCCCAGGCGATAAGCACCGTATGCGTATCCGCGCTGCCCGGATCGGTGAAGCTGCCGCTCAGGTTCGTGCTGCCGTTCTCGTCAATCGGATCGACCGACACGCTCACGCTGGCAGCGCTCGGGGCCACGTTCAACACGGTCAGCGTCTGGCTGGCCACGAGGCTCACTCCGCCATCCTTGTCGGTGGCAGTCACGCTGACCACGTAAGTGCCGTTGTCGTTCGGAACGAAGCTGAAGCTGTCGCCTTGCTGGCCGCTGGTGCTGGTCTGCCCGGTTCCGTAGACGACGCTATCCTTGGTCACCGTCCAGTTGAACGTGAAGCCGGCGGCTTGATCCGTCGGACCTGTGTCGCTGCCGGTGACGCTGAAGTTCAGCGTCTGGCCTTCGGCGTAGACGTTGCCGCTGTCCGCGGTCAGCGTCGCCGTCGGAATCACGTTGTCCACATCCACCGTCTTGGTGGCCGCAGTCGCAAGCGTCGCGCCATCCTTGTCCGTCACCTGCATGCTCACCGTGTAGCTGCCGGTGGGCAGGCCCGTCGGATTGTCCGCGTACTGATGCGTCAGACGCGAACCGAGCACCACGCCGCTGTTGTCCAGCGACGTGGAGTTGAAGCTGAGTACGTTCAAAGGCAGTATGAACGTCGTGTGCGCAGTGCCATCGCCCCAGTTTATGTCCACCGTGTGCGTGTCTAGAACGCCCGGATCGGCAAAGCTGCCCGATGCTGTCGTCGTCCCGTTCTCATCAATCTTCGTCGCCGTCAAGCTCACGCTGCCCGCGCTGGGGGCCACGTTTTGCACGGTTACACTCGTACTGTCGGTAGCCGACGGTCCATCATCGTCCTTAACGGTGACACCGATCGTGTAACCGGGAAGTGCCCCATTATTGTCCGTGTATTGATGTGTTGCGCTGAACGCACGAACGCCAGCGGCGAGTGGCAACACGGTGCTGGTTGTCCCATCGCCCCAGGCGATGGTCACCGTGTGCGTATCTCCCAAGCCCGTATTGGTGAATGTACCGCTGACCGTAGTCGATCCATTCTCATTAATTGTGCCCGGCACCGCCGCAAAAGAGGTGATCGCGACCGGTGCATCGGCAACGCCGACGCCATTCTGCGTCAGGCTCACCGAGCGCTGGGTCGTCGGGTTGGCGATATCCGTCAGAGTTACCGTGAAACCCTGGTTGCTAAGTTCCTCGGCATAGGTGTGAGTGCCAAGCACATCGTATCCGCCGCCGCTGGCCACGATGCTTCCCAGCGCGCCGCTGGCCGTACTGGTCGTGCCATCCGCCCATTGAATCGTAGCCGCGAAGTCGACAGCAGCACCTTGCAGATTGGCGTCCGTGAAGTGGGCGACGACCACGTTGTTGATAAACACGCCTTCGACCGCCGCCGGGTGCGTGACGCTTACCAGCGCCAGCGGAGCTTCGGCCACGACGATGCTGCCGGTGGCGGATGTGGCGCTAAATGAGTTGGTGTTGTCATTTGCCGTAGTGTCGGCCGTCTGACCGTTGGTTCCAATGACCTGGTCCCATGCACAGAATGTCAGAGTCGCGCTGCCAAAGTAGCCGTGATTGGGCACGAAACGGATGCGGTTGGCTGCTGCGGTGGAGAGCAAACGAGCGGCCGCGGGTGATGTCCCGGTGAGGCTCTGCCAGGTGCCGCCGCTATCGGTGGAATACTGCCAGGTGCCGTTGGTGTTGGGTGCGCCCGTGATGGCGATGCCGATCGGGTCGCCGTCGATGTCGGAGACGGTCAGATTGGAAACGAGCGTGGCCACGGAGGTGCCATTGTTGGTGATGTTGTCTTCAGCAATGGGGTCGATGGTTGTGGTCGTGGTCGTCAGGATGGGCGCATTGTTGCCGACGTAGCGCGCCATGGCGAAGTCGTCGGGAACATTAACGCCATTGGTATAGCCGGCGACGACGATCTTGCCGTCACTCTGGATCGCCACCGCATTGGCGACGTTGGTATCGCCGCCATCAAACTTGGTGATGGCAAAACCGTGATTTGAATTATCGTCGACGAAGGCCGTGGTGTCCAATGCGCCGGCAGCGGTGTATCGCGCAATGGCGAAACTGGAACTGCCTGCGACTAGATCCAGGGTCGAACCGGCTAGGACGATGTGGCCATCGGCCTGAACGGCGAGTCCATTGGCACGGTCGTCGCCACTCAAGTGGGTGGTCACTTTTCCAGCGGTGCCAAAAGTGGGGTCCAGAATGCCGTTCGGGGTGAAGCGAGCCAGCGCAAAATCGCCGCTACTCGTGATGGAGTCCACGGCGTAACCACCGACGATGTAGTTGCCCGTTGCCTGGTCCCACACCAAGCCGGTTGCCGTGTCCGTATCGGTCGTGCCGAATCGCACAGAGGTTTTACCGCTGGTGCCAAAGGTTGCGTCCAAGCCAGCGTTGTTGAAACGGGCCAGGACGAATTGCTTGTTCGCGTAACCGGCTGCAGTGATCTCTCCGCTGGATTCGATATGGATGGATGTCAGATAGTCGTTCTGGTCGAGGGTACCACCCAAGTTGAGGTTGAGCTTTCCGCCTGTGCCAAAGTTACTATCCGGCGCACCAGCGGAGGTGTACTGAACCAGCAAAGAGTTTCCTATGCCCGAAGTGCCCGCAGTACCGCCAGCTACCACGATTTGTCCCGTCGGGCGGACGGCTATCGCGTAGGCGATGTCATTCTGACCGGCCGTGGGAGTGTTTCCGAAGTCCGAGACGACATATCCCCCGCTGCCAAACGATGTATCCAGGACACCGCCCGATGTGTATGCGGCAACCATAACGTCGTTACCGCTGGAGGATCCGACGGCATTGGTGGCGTAACCCGCCACATAGATCCTCCCGCCAGGCCCGAACGCGATCGCATTGGCTTGGGCATAAATTCCGATCAGCGTCGAAACCTTACCGTCTAGGCCGGGGCCGAAACCCGTGTCGAGCGTACCATTGCTGTTGTAGCGGGCCATGGCGAGCTTGCCGACGCCGTCCCCTACGCCGGCCACGACAATCTTCCCATCGCTTTGGATGGCGACGGCTTGGGCGTGGTCGTACGGGCTGGAGCCGAAGTCGGTGGTGACCTTGCCCGTGAGGTTGAACGCCAAGTCCAACTGTCCCGCGCTGAGCAACTGCCGGGCTTCCAACTGTTCGATCCGCGGGGAGAAGCGAGTCGAGAATCTGGCGGCGTCCAACTGCCGCGAGTTCGGTTCGCCGAGCAACGCGCGGAACATGCCGACGAGGTGGTCGACAACGGATGTTGTCTGCCGCTCGCCCAAGGGGAGGAAACCAGGCACAGGAAAACGGCTGCGGAAGCGGCGGACGCGGGCCGCACTCAAGGGATTGACCCGCTGTAGGAACTTGCCCAAATGATGCCGAAACGACTTCTTCTTGGATGCCATGTTCATGTTTCCTTTAAGGCTCTTGCGGTTTTGTCAACAGTTAGAATGGATAGTTGGGTGAGACAGTTGCAGACTAAAATCACTCGTCATGTGCCACTTCGGCTTTGTGTACGTCAATGAAGTGCGCATCGCTTATGTGTACATCAATGAAGTGCGTGTCGCTAATGTGTACATCTCCGGAGTTACCTACCGGCACTTAAATCCGATTGTAGCGGGTTTACCCGTCCTGTCAACAATCCAGCCGGAATAAATCGAAAAATAAACATTAAGGAACTGGAAGAAGAATTGACTGCGGCAGAAAAGCAGGGCAAATAGAGTGTTTGCACGTGCGATATCGCCGTTTGAGGAGGTGAAAATAAATAAACAAATAAATATGTGTGGTAAATGAATGGGCGTGGGTCGTGGGTCGTGGGTCGTGGGGCGTGGGGCGTGGTGCATGGGGCGTGACTTTTGTGCCACCATGGGCGTGCCAGAGGATGTCGATTTTCTGTGTATTTTTAGCCATTTCCGCCACCATTGGTGTATATTTCAAAATCCGCACGAGTGGATGACACCCACGAAAACAGGGAGAATAATGAGGCAACAGCACTTTTGGATATGCTTATAACACTTGTTTAGGGCGGCCCATTATCTGCACCATTTCGCACATTCCGGACCATTTGGGAGCGTTTTACCACGACCAAATCTCAGGGAGTGGCAAGGATCGATCCCTTAATCCCCTCTCCCGCGGAGAAGGGCGGGGGTTGGAAATCTCAAAGCACGATTTTCGCTCCGTTAGCCCACTACGGTAGTACGCAGTCCATGCGTTGCAGGGCTATTGCAGCCATTGTTCTGGGCGGAATTTGTATCGGCGGGGTCGGGAGACCCGCGTCGAATCTGCGTGGGGCGTGGGGCGTGTGGCGTGGGGGGTTGTTGTGGCCGG
>Ga0118677_10011890_pt1 | contig 12910 bp, 10 predicted proteins | sample AliMusrvi5mmetaG_FD_86154 | JGI IMG/M metagenome (GOLD analysis project Ga0118677, IMG submission 86154)
ACCGCAGGGCGGGCGGCGCGGCGGTGGCGTAGTTTGTGTTTCGGATCATGCTTCAGTCGTTTCCGCCAGCGATGCCGCGCTCGCGTCTTTGGCCGGATCGAGCCACGCGAGCTCCGCGCTGGACCCGGCGAAACGGGTGCTGCCGGCCGCCAGAATCATGGCGTCGTCCACCTTGTTGAGCGGGGTGTAACGCGGATGATGCGAGTCCTTGTACGGATCATTCCGGGCGGCGTTGTAGCAGCAGATCATCGACCAGCGTGGATGGTCCGAGTGGTTCTGATCGCTGCGATGCAGCAGGTTCGAATCGAAGAACAGCGCGTCGCCGGGTTCCATCTCCACATGCACCAATTCCAGCCGCTCGCTCAACGCGCGTACCCGCTCCAGATCCGCACCGGCCTGGTCTCCGGCCAGCACGTGGTCCACGCGGCCGGCCAGATGCGAGCCCTTCAGCACCTGCAAACAGCCGTTCTCCTTCGTGGCCCGGTCCACGGCGATGAAGACGCTGCACAGCAGCGGGAACAGCACGCCGTTCTGATACCAGTAGCCGTAGTCCTGGTGCCAGGCCCACGCGCCGCCGATCTTCGGCTCTTTCATGATCATCTTCGAGTGGTAGTGATAGACCTCTCCGCCCAGCAGGAGTTCAACGGAGTCGACAATGGAGCGGCAGCGCGCGAACATTCCGTAGAGTCCATCGCCCGGATGGTTCCATAGAGAGAGCCGGATTTCGCCGCCTTCGCCGTCCTTCCGCCCGAACGCATGCTCGTCGAGCGCCTTGTCTTCGCGCGCCGCCCGGCCCAGCAGGCCGATCTCGTTCGCGTCAAAAAGGCCGCGCTCCAGAACATAACCGTCCTCGCGGTATGGCTGAAGTTTGTTTGGATCAATCGGTCCACGAGCCATTTGAACCCTCCCTGACTGCCATCCCATCGCGCGCTCAACGAGCCGGCGAAGAGGTCCGGCACGCATCCAGCGCCGAAAGATCGAATCAGGGACAGATTAGCATTCAAGGCAGCCGGGTTGCGTGGGACGCATCGAAATCAGCCTCTATCCACTCTCCCTACCCAAGCACCGCAACTCACTCGTTGACCCCCGGAGAAGCCCCCATGACGGGACCCTCCCCGAAAAATGAATCCGCTTCCAGGTGATAGAGTGGCCAGCAGTCAGCCAGCCACGGTTTTCGCGCCGCCTACGTGAATGATCTCGTCCAGCGAAGCGAATCATCCCAAGTCCGGGGACTGGCTTGCAGGAGCTTACTGGTGACGGTAAAGCGCGCGGCATTGCTGCTGTCCATCTCATACGTACTGGCGACCGCAACGGCTCTTCAGTGGCAGTTGAGGGCCTTGCTCTGGCACGCGTGGCCACCCTTCGGCACTCTGATCTTCTCCGGCTGGTGGCTTCTGCTCTTTGGCTCTTTGGTGACGCTCAGTTGGGCTGCGTACTTCGCAGTCGTCTTCCGTGAAAAGTCGCACCTGCGGAACCCCATCTCGCTGTGGGCCATCACGCTTTGGACCACCTCGGTTTTGTCGCTCTCCGCCGTGTCCTCAGCCGTACAATTCTTGCTTTACGTGGCGGCGAATAGGGGGGCGTTCGCGGCAGGGACAATGGTTTGGGCCGTTTCAGTCTCGTGGCGCCTGGGCCTCAGCTACACAACCTTGGCGCTGTGGATCAACCTGATGGTTCTTCTGGCGCATGATCCCAGGGCACAGCGGACCCGCTGGATCGCCGCGAGCCTCGCTTTACTCGGACTGTTGACGGGCGGCTTCGATTCCTACAGGCTGGCGCTCGGAGAAGTCGAGTGGTGGGAGCAAACATTCGCGCGCGCGTGGCGCACCTACCCGTGGACAACGCTATGGCAGTTGGTATTGACCCCGGCCATGCACTTCTACGGTTACGTCTGCGCTGTGTTGTTTCCTTTCGCCGTGTGGCACGAGATCGGGCCGCCCGGCTCCACTACAGACGGGCCGGACCCGATCTCGTGAACATGGCTTGCCCCGGCAGCGTCACTTCCGCCGTCACGCCCGCGGGCAGTTCCAATTCGAACTTACGGCCGTCCCAGTAGACCCATACCCGGCCCTTGGGCGTCATGGTGGAGCCGGAGACGTACGGCAGTCCCGCAGTCTGTGGAGCGACGGTGAGCCGCGCACCGCCGGGCTCGGCGATGCGCACCCCCAGCAACGAATCGTGCAGCCACAGCAGCGGCACGGCCTGCCAACCGTGCGAACCCGTGTCGTCCACCGGCTGTGCTGGATTGACCTCGCCCTCTTTCAACCCAAGATCTTCGCGGCTGACCCAATACTCTGGCAACGGTCCCCCGTAGGGGCCCTGCAACTCCAGTGGCACGCGGTTGCGCGCGTTGCCGGGCAGGTAGGGCGCGTACCGCTCCTTCACATGCGCGACGGCGCGCTCCGGGAAACCATTCTCCGACAGCGCAAACAGCGCGCGGTAGGCGAAGGTCGGATTGTTCCAGCGCGGGATGCCCGCCGGCGGCCTGCCGTCTGGTGCGCCGAAGACGTAATCAATTGCCGCCTTCACCGGATAGCCTGAGGCGGCGGCCATGGCCTGCCCGGCTTGACTGAAGCCGCGCGACGCAGCCGGATCATCGGGATCGAAGACGTCGTCAACGTGCTCGGGCACGGCTCCACTGGCCGCGACGATGTGGTCGCGCAGAAACGCCGCGCTCATGTTCTCTGCGATGCCAGACCACTCGGCGGCCTCCGCCTGATGACCAGCGGCCCGGGCCATCTCGACCGACCACTTCAGACGCTGAATCAGGTAGGGTGTGACGATGCCGCTGGACTGCTTGCCGCTGGGGTGAACCCCCACCCGGATGTCGCCGAACACCTTGCTGGTGCGCCACAGGCCATTCGAATCGACGTGCGAGAGCGTTTCGCTCCAGAAGCGTCGCAGCTGCTCCCAGTAACGCGCGACGAGATCCGTTTTGCCCGTCCACATGTAGTCGTCGCGCAGCATCGCGACCCACTGCACGCTCCAGTCGTAGCCGCACGAATCGGCGGCGTAGTTGCTCGGCGGGAAGCAGTGAAATGCGCCATCCTGCTTCTGACTTTCGGCGTGGAGCCGCAATTCCAGGCGGCGCAGGTCCGTGTCGCCGAACCAGCGCGAGGCGATCACCGCGCGCAGCCGCGCATCCTCGATCCAGGTGCCGTCCTCGCGGCCGGGCGTATCCACGTAGCCATCGACCATCGTCACTTCGGCGTGGGTGAGGCAGAGTTCTACGATTTGCGAAATGCGCTCGTCGCCCGCGTCGAAGCTGCCCAGCATCCGGATCGGGTACTGCGACTTGACGATGCCGGTCTCGCGAAATGCGACCGTCCCGTCGTGGCGGAAGTGGATGTGCAGCGTCAGCCAGCGAGCCGTGCGCTCGTCGGGGACTTCAAACCGTTGGGCGCCCGCTCGTGTGATGTAGCGGTCGGAGTAACCGCGCCCCACGACGGCCTCGGGATTCAGCCAGCCATCGGTGTGTACCGGGCGTTCGCCCTTGTACTGGGTGTAGGCGATCTCGCCGTAGCCGAAGTCGATCACCGTTCCTTCAGGCGCTCCGGCAAGCTCGATGAACGGGTACCCGTGCACCGGCCGGTCGTAGTCGAACGTGACGTAGCGCGATTCGCCCGCGCGCCCCTCGATCGCCGCTGCGCTCATGCCATCGATTGGCTTGCAGCGGGCGGTGCGGATGCCGGCGGCGATGGATAGCGGATCGTCCGAGACCTTCTGCGCGGGCAGCAGGCGCCCTGCTGCAACGATGTGCCCGGGGTGGACCATGTACTCGCGCTGGCTGGGGATTTCGTTCTTCGCGGGTGCGTTGGGCCACGGCCCGACTTTCACTTCATAGGCCTTTTGCCAGGACGAATCGTCGAACGCGGCGTCGTGAATGTCTCCGGAGATCACCTCGCGCCCGTCGGTAATCTGCGGATAGCGGATGCGCTGGTCGCCGGTGATGCCGACAATCTGCTTGGCGTGCGCGGCGAATTCGGGCGCGGTGATCCAGCGCCAGGTGGCATCGGTACGCGCCCAGTCGCTCTCCAGGTACAGCCCGGCGTGTTTGTTCGCGGAGCGTTGGAAGGTGACGATCGGTCCCCAGTTGTGATGCAGTACGACGATCACGTTTTGGCCCACGCGCAGGTAGGGCGCGGCGTCGATCGCGTCGGCAGTCGCCAGCTGCTCGTGATAGCGCGTGACCTTCCGGACCACGATGCGGCCGTTGATCCAGAGCCGCGCATTACTGTCGGCGGACAGCAGGAGCGTCGCGTTGGCCGGCACGCGGTCGAGTGTCACGACTTTCCGGAAATACGTGAAGCGATTCCTGGGTGCGGCTTCGTCAGGCGTGGTCCAGATCCAGCCGCACGGCGCGGCGGCGGCCAGCAGGAGTCCGAGGCAGAGAACGCGCAGAGATGTAGTCATATTGAAAACGGTCGTGGAGACGGGACACTGAAGAGCTTATCGCAGCGCGCAAGTCAGCGAATTCTCAGCTAGCCAACCAACTGGGGATCGGTCGAAAGGAAGGGCTATTCGCTTTCGTCGCCGCCCTCGGGTCTGGCGGAAGACTCGGAAGGCTGGCTGGCGACCGGGATGCGGTACTCTTCGTCGTGCCAGCGGCCGATGTCGATCAGGCGGCAGCGGTCGCTGCAGAACGGGAACCAGGTGGTCCCGTAATCCACAGGCTTCTTGCAGGTCGGACAAGGTACGGTAAGAGGCATCCCCGAACCATTGTACAAACGGGCGGGGCGAGGCGTCGGAGCGCCGTCTTGGTCGCTTTCGAACGGCACGTTCAACGGGGGCTGCGATCGAGCCCCCGCCGCTGCCATCCCCAGCCGCCCATAATGGACGCTAGGGATCTCACCACCGCGCATGACCAGCCTGCCCTTCGATCCGCCGCCGCCCCCGGAAGTCTACAGCGTCACTTCGCTGACCGGTGAGATCCACCGTCTGCTGAGCCGTGGCTTCGACGGCATCAAAGTCGCCGGCGAGATTTCCGGATGGAAAGTCTGGGCCAGCGGGCACGCCTACTTCACGCTCAAGGACCAGCAGGCGCAAATCCGCTGTGTCCTGTTCCGCAACAGCCTGCGCTATTTGCGCTTCAAGCCGCAGGATGGCGTCGCGGTGATCGCGCGCGGCAGCGTCGAAGTGCGCGCCGAGCGCGGCGAGTACCAACTGCTGGTCAGCGGCATGGAGCCGCAGGGGCTAGGCCGGCTCTACGAACTGTTCGAGCAACTGAAAGAGAAGCTGCGCGCGGAGGGGCTGTTCGACGAATCGATCAAGCGCCCGCTGCCGGCCTTCCCGCGCCGCATCGGCATCGTGACGTCGCCGCACGGCGCGGTGATCCGCGACATGCTCAGCGTGCTGCGGCGGCGCTGGCTGGGGCTGCACATCCGGCTCTACCCCACGCCGGTGCAAGGCTCGGGGTCGGTGGAGGGCATCGTCGCCGGGCTGCGCTGGTTCAGCGATTCCGGCTGGCCTGACGTGGTGATCGTGGGGCGCGGCGGCGGATCGCTGGAAGATCTCTGGAGTTTCAACGACGAGCGTGTCGCCCGGGCCATCGCCTCGTCGAGCGTGCCAGTGATCTCGGCGGTCGGGCACGAGACGGACTTCACCATTGCCGACTTCGCCGCCGATTTGCGCGCGCCTACGCCGTCCGCCGCCGCCGAAGTGGTTGTGCCGGAACGCGGCGAGGTCCTGCTTCGTGTCGCAAGCGCGCAGCAGCGCTGCTCGCGAGCCGTGCATTTCCGGCTCAGTCAACTCGCCCGGCGGCTGGAGCAGCGCGGCGTGGACCGCAGCCGGCGGCTCCTCGAATTGCGCATCCACCGTGGTCAGCAGCGGACCGACGAGTTGGACTACGACATGCGGACTCGCCTGGGACGGACGTTGCAATTGCGCCGCCAGCGCTGGTTGCAACTGGACGCGCGTTTGCGAGCGCGCGACTTGCGGGTGAGGCTCGCCAAAGCCGGGGAGCGCTTGCGCGTGGCGTCTCACCGGCTCACGGCGGCGCTAAGTCAGCGTATCGGCCGGGCCGCGGCACGCCACGCCCCGGTGGCATCGCAGCTCGAAGCGCTGAGCCCGCTGCGCGTGCTGGAGCGCGGCTACTCGATCGTGCAGACCTTAGACGGCCGCGTCGTCAGACGAGCCGCCGACGCACCCGCCGGCGCGTCGATTCGCGTCCGGATGCACGATGGCAGGCTCGAAGCCGAGGTCCGCGAAAGTCGCTCGGACCCGACCTAAGTGGGGCGGACCTCCAGGCCCCGCAGACTAACCAGAGTGGAGCGGGCTCTGGATAGCCCGCGCGGACCTGGAGGTCCGCCCCACAACGGCTCGACGCGCAAGTGCGCGACAGCCGTCCAGAATGAGTTCGATGCCGGTCGGGTTTCAGTAGATCGCGGGGATCCTTGTCCCGCTGTTCTCGCCGGTGGAACTCAATTTGCCTCGACCGAAACTCCCGCGCCCTGGAAGTAGAAATTGGAACGAGAACTACGTCTTCATTTTGCCCTCGTGGACGCGCGAAGTGCGGCGTCAGAAGACGTGTAACGGGTCAGGCTCAGCGACCCAGATCCGGCGCGGCGACGAGGCGATCAGCCAGTCTACGATGAGCGCACTTCGCGGGGATGGCCATTCTGTTTGCAGCTTGGCGCTCGCCAGACAGTCCTTGACTCCAGCGCGACCCTAAGCGATCCAGGGTACGCGAAGGTCAATCGCTCTTCTGGCACACGATGCGCGAATGCCTGTAGGCGCATCGGCGCCGGTTACGTCGGTTCTATGACCGCGCCGCCGTTGTTCGTCTTGCGGCTAGAGATGCCACGACGCCGCCAAGGTAGGTGCCCCCACAGGCGCCGAGCACCATGGCGGGGCCTTGGCTCAAAATGTCAGCCCGGTTCCCCGCGAAAACCATGAGGAAGAACATGGAGAACAAGGCTGCATCCAGCGCCAACATGACGGGCCAGTCCTCACGGTAGGCATTCGCGTTCTTTCGCGACAGGAAGAACTGGCAAAGGCAAAAATAGGCGCCCAGCGCAACGCCCATCGCAGCTATGCCTACCCCTTCGCCTATGAAAAATCCCAGGAAGAGTCCGAAGACTCCGAGGAAGAAAGCAATCACGCTCCTCCAAATTACTTTCGACATTCTCTCCTCTTTTACTCCTCTTTCAGAATCGCAACGGCAGAGGAGTGTCCGCGCCCGCCGATACTCCTTTGCCTTGCCAACCCGAGTATGCTCCCGTTTTGCCGACTCGCGTGTCCGCAAACCGGCTTTGCGGAAACTGGCCTACCCTACGACTCAAATGCGGATCGAGGGACGCCCGATTGACGAATGATGCTGTGCAAGGTTCCCCGCGTCAGTTCTGGATGGAGTGGGACCGGCACGGTTGTGCTCCCGGCCGTATCCTTCCTCTGCATGACAATGTGGCTTCCCCGCTGTCTCACCCGCTGAAACCCATGCCGCTCCAAAATGCGACAGACGGCGTCTCCCGAGAGCGGCCCGAGTTTAGGCAACCCTGACCTCGACCTGAGTGACCAGGACCTCCGGCTGAAAACGCCGCTCCACTTCAGAACCATCCGCGCACTCGAAGAAGAGGCTCAGCGCCTCAACCAGGTTGTCGCGAGCTTCCTCAATCGTGGCGCCTTGGCTGGCGATGTCGTACTGCGGGCAGAGCGCCGAGTAGCCGCTTTCTTCGCGCTCGATGATAGCGGTCAAACGTCGCAGATCTGCCATGCCTCATTCTACCGCCCATCTCGGACTGCAGCTCTCCGCTGCAATCGCGAGCGCAAGCGAACGACAAACCGCATTGCCGTTAATTGATGTGTCGCCGCCCTCCCAAAACCGTCATTACTGACGGTTATTCCTTACAAGTCATTGATTATAAATAGGTTAGTTTTCAAAACCGTCAAATGCGACCGTTTGGGGTTTCAGTCCAGACTCTGTTCAACCGTGCCGCGCACCCCGGCTACCGCCACAGAGACTAAGCCGCTGCCACCCCAAGCCGAGGCGGCGTCGGCCCATATGCCCTTTCGTTCGACGCTCCACAGGCCGGCGTCTGCCCTTGCCCGCTGACCGCCAAATCGAATGTCGCCAGCCACCGCGATCCCGGAAACTGACCCGATGCCCGCAACCAGACAACACTCCGGCCTCGGGGACCCGGCTTCGGTGCCGCTCAGTGCTGACTTGATAGGAAACGAGTCCGCGTTATTCCGCCCGGTAGTTCGGCGCTTCTTTGGTGATGATCACGTCGTGCACGTGGCTCTCTTTCAAGCCGGCCCAGGTGATGCGGATGAACTCGGTGCGCTCCTGCAACTCCGGGATCGTGCGGACGCCGCAGTAGCCCATGCCCGCACGCACGCCGCCAACGAGTTGGAACACCATGTCCGCCAGAGGTCCCTTCGCGGGCACCCGGCCTTCGATCCCTTCGGGCACCAGTTTGCCGCTGCTGGCTTCCTGTGCGTAGCGGTCGGCGCTGCCAAGCTGCATCGCTCCTATCGAGCCCATGCCGCGGTAGGTCTTGAACGTGCGGCCCTGATAGAGAATCATCTCGCCCGGGCTTTCGTCGGTACCGGCAAACAGACTTCCAATCATGACCACGTCGGCGCCGGCCGCCAGCGCTTTGGTCACGTCGCCAGAGTACTTAATGCCGCCGTCCGCGATGATCGGGATCCCCGTGCCGCGCGCCGCACGGGCGCATTCGGCGATGGCCGTGATCTGCGGCACGCCCATGCCCGTGACCACGCGCGTGGTGCAGATGGAGCCCGGCCCCATGCCCACCTTCACGCCGTCCACCCCGAGCGCGATCAGATCGTGAGCGCCTTCATAGGTCGCCACGTTGCCCGCGATCAGTTGCACCTGCGGCATCAGTCGCTTGATGTTCACCACCGCGGCCATCACGGCTTCACTATGGCCGTGAGCCGTGTCCACGACCAGCACGTCCACCTTGCGCTCGAGTAGTTCCTGCGCGCGTTCCAGGTAGTCGCCGGTCGCTCCAATCGCCGCACCCACGCGCAGGCGGCCTTGCTCGTCTTTAGCCGCGTTGGGGTACTTGACCTTCTTCTGGATGTCCTTCACCGTGATCAGGCCCTTCAGGGTGAAGTGCTCGTCGACCACCAGCAGCTTCTCAACGCGGTGCTTGTGAAGTTCCTTCTGGGCCTCTTCGAGTGTGGTGCCGACGGCCACGGTGAACAGCGGGTCCTTCGTCATCACCTCGCTGATGGGGATGTCCACGCGCGTCTCGAACCGCAAGTCGCGATTGGTCAGGATGCCGACCAGCTTGTTGTTCTGGTCCACCACCGGCACGCCCGAGATCCGGAAGCTGCGCATGATCTCTTGCGCTTCGTAAATCTTCTGGTCCGGCCGGACCGTCACAGGATCGACGATCATGCCGCTTTCGGAGCGTTTCACGCGGTCGACTTCCTCGGCCTGCTTGTCGATCGGCATGTTCTTGTGGATGATGCCGATGCCGCCCTCGCGCGCCAGGGCGATGGCCAGGTGCGATTCCGTGACGGTGTCCATGGCCGAACTGACGATGGGGATATTCAGCGCGATGTTGCGCGTGATGAGCGTCCCCGTTTCGACTTCCGCGGGGGTGACGGCGCTGCGGGCGGGCTTCAGCAATACATCGTCAAAAGTAAGACCTTCGGGAAGAGGATCAGAGAGCATTGATCCTACTTATCCTAACGAACCCGGAACGAGCCCGGCAATTATCGCTGTTTCACGCAGGTTAAGAAGGGCGGACGCCCCCGTCTGCGCCGGGCGCCAGGTCCGGCTGCCTAGGCTCATCAATTCAGCAGGTTAATGCTTCCCGGCGAGCGCCTCGGCTGCTTTTACGTAGTTCGCCGCCCGTGGATTCTCCTTATTCCACTGGACCGGCTTCGACGAGTTTGCCAAACGCACCAGGCCAACCCCAATCGCGCGGGTCACCTCCGCCATGTTGTCGTAGTCGATTTTGTCCCAGTGGTCGCCCGGTTGATGATAGTCGGGATACTCGAAGGCCACGCCCAGCGTGTGGGCGGGAACCCCGGAATCGGCCAGCGACTGATTGTCGCTGCGCCCGAAGAAAGCGTCCGAGTTCGTCTCGTGCTTGTAGAACGTGACGCCCTGGTCGCGGCCCGCCTTGACCAGCCAGTCGGTCATGTTGGTGTAATCGAACCCGGTGACGAATACCCGCTTGAGCTGCGGCCCTTCGCTGTCGTCCGTGCGGCCCGTCTGCTCCAGGTTGAAGTTGGCGTCGGTCCGGTCCAGCGGAAACAGCGGGTGCGCGCCGTAGTAGCGCGACCCCAGCAGGCCCTTCTCCTCGCCAAAGTAAGCGATGAACAGGACGCTGCGCCTGGGCCGCTCCGGCAGGCGGGCCAGCGCTTCCGAGAGAGCCAGCATGGAGGAAGTGCCGCTGGCGTCGTCATTGGCGCCGTTGTGAATCTGCCCGCCCTCGATTCCGAGATGGTCGTAGTGGCCGCTCACGATCACGTAAGTGTCCTTTAACTTCGGGTCCGATCCGCGCTCGGGCAGGCCCTCGACGAACTTCCGGAACTCCGGGTCCCTGACCACGATCGCCGGCGGAGGAGTCTGCTTGCGCCCGCTCAGGTCGGTTAGGCGCGGCCCCTGCGGTCCCAGGTTCGTCACGGATTCGATTAACACAGCCGCCTTGGACTCGCGCAGGCTGTTGCGGACTTTGCTCATCCGCCGGTACGTCTCCTCCCGCTGGGCCTCCGGCAGGGACCGGAAGTCCGGCCGTACGAGGACCACCGCTTTGCCGGTCACGCTCCCGGCGAACGCCGCGGTGTCCCCGTCCGCGAACGCCGCCTTCACCAGCGGCAGGTCCTTCCATTCGACACCGGTCTCGGCGGTGGCCCGCACAGCGTCGGGCGGCGGCTCGACCGTCTTGCCGTCCTTCTCAACCGAGAATTGTAGCCCCGCCGGATTCTCCGTAATGGTGGCGTAGGGTGCGCTTTGAAAGTACCCGTCGTCGCCGGCCGGCTCCAGTCCCGCCCGGCGGAACTCGGATGCGATGTATTCGGCCGCGACGTCCAGGCCCTTCGACGGTGTGCCGCGGCCTTCCAAGGCGTCGGAAGCCAGGAATGACACGTGCGCTTTCAGTACGTTGGCGGTGATCGCGGCGGTGAGAATCTGCTCCTCGCTCGAAAGGGCGGCCGGCAGCAGGGTTGCGGCGCACAGCGCCAGGACCAGTGTTGAAGCGAATGGCTTGCGGGCGAGTCTCATGGGAAGAACACTCATCGTATCACCAGGGTCCAGGGGCACCTTGACAACCGCTGCCGTGCGGGAGGCAGGTCGAATCAAACTCACCGGAAGCTTGTGGCGGGAGGCCGATACGCGTATAAGGAGGGTGAGCGCACACGAAATCCATGGCGCAATCGGGACACAACGGCGGCCCGCCCAAGCTCAAAGCACCGAGTCAGGTCCGCGTGCTTCCCAACGCGCCCGCGGAGTTGACCTCCGGGCGGCTGGTCCGGTTGGGCGAGGGCATCGGCAAAGTGGTCTACGCCTCCGCGCATTGGGTGGTGAAGCGCGAGCGCCGGCCGGCGGAGATCATGGCGCTGATCGGCATCTGGAAGCTGCTGCGCCGTTTGGAAGCCCTGCTGCCGCGCTGGGCGCGCGATCGTCTGGCTCCCGATCCGGGCCGGCGGATCCAACTGCTCCTGCTGATCTTTCAGCCAATTGTGGAGGCCGTCCCGCGCGGCGTCTGGTTCGCGACGCATATCGGCGAATACTGGCGCTGGTACACGAAATCGGAGGCCCGCGGAGCCCTCATCGCGGAAAAGTATCTGACCGGGACTGCGCTGATCCCGGAGCGGGTGACCTTCCCGCCCACCAAAGTCCAGGTCAGGGAGTGGCCCGGATGGCTGATGGTGTCCGAGGCCACCGAGCGGGTGGAGACGACGCTGCACGACCGGATCAATGACCTGGCGCGCTCGCTTCGTTTCGACGAGATCGAGGTCTGGCTGCAGCGCTTCCTGGCCTCCCGCCGCCGCGCTTGGGCGCTGGGCGTGTTCTCGCTCGACGCGCATCTTAAGAACTACGGGATTCTCGGCGAGCGCATCGTCCTGCTCGACGCCGGCGGCCTGACCAACCGCTGGGCGGACATCGAGAGCCGCCTCAAACTGCTGGACGACTTCCTGAGCCCGCACGCCCGACTGGGCCTGGAACACACCTTGCGGGACCGCCCCGACATTGCCGAGCGATTCGACCAGCAGTGGCGGGCCACTGTCAATCCGGAGGAGGTCCGGCGCCTCTGGCCGGAAGCCGCGCGCAACAGGCAGTCCGTCGGCGCGTGACGTTCCCACGCTAAACTCAGTGGAATGCGCATCAAGCAAACCGCACACATTGCGAGCATACTCAATAACCGCGCACTGCATACCCAAACACAAACCAAAGAATGGCAATGAATGCTCTCTGGCATAACGAACTGCGATTATTTTTCCTTCAATACCCCGATCGCCGAACCCACCGGGGACCAAAATGCCATCACAGTCGCTAAAATATTCGTCCAAGTCCGCATTTTCCGTTTCCAAATCCTCTGAATTTATCCATTTTATTTCAATGTCACAATCGTTGGCAATTCCGCCATGCCGTAGCGCTTCATAAACACTCATATATGCGTCGTGCAGCGCAACGTATTTCCCGACCAAGGCAATTCTTACTGATTTGTTTAGATTCATGATTTTATCAACCATGCTTTTCCATTGCGTCATATCCGGCTCGGGCGCTGATATGCCGAGTTTTTCCAAAACGACATCGTCGAATCCCTGTTCATGCAACGCAAGCGGCAATTGATAGATACTGCGCATCGTCTTATTGGTAATAATCGCGTTCGCATCACTGTCGCAAAACATAGCGATTTTTTCTTTCATTTCTTTGGAAATATCGTGTTCGGTGCGACATACAATAACATCTGGTGTAATACCAATACTG